>Ga0209345_10002934_pt1 | contig 18080 bp, 15 predicted proteins | sample Cruoilmetagenom7_FD_187294 | JGI IMG/M metagenome (GOLD analysis project Ga0209345, IMG submission 187294) | Oil polluted marine microbial communities from Coal Oil Point, Santa Barbara, California, USA - Sample 7 (SPAdes) (version 2) | ecosystem: Environmental > Aquatic > Marine > Oil seeps ...
ACGGCCAACATGCGCTTTGGCACGCGCTAGCTTCATGGGGAGCGCACGCGCCAAAGCGCAGAAACCCGATAACTCAGTGGCCCAGTTTTACGCCGCGATCTGGTCCCTTTTTACTCTGCGATTGACAGAGGGGCCAATGAACACGCCATCAACGCCCTCGACTTGTAAAATCTCGTCCAGAGCTTCCATTCCTGCGCAGTTTTCAACCTGAACCAGCAGACAGATTTCGTCCTGAGCAGTCGTTAGATAGTCGGGAATGCCGGAAAAATTTGAGGCCCGTGCCAGTGCCGAACCTACGCCGCGAATGCCATGCGGCGGATAGGTCACGGCCTGAACCAATTCGCGTGCTTGGGCAGCGCTTTCTACCATTGGCACCAACAAGGTTTGGGCACCCGCATCCAAAAGCTGCTTGATCATCCAGGCTTCACCAATGGTCGGGCGCACAACCGGATGGCTGTCAAAGGCAGCGATCACCTGCAATTGGCTGATGATCGAACGCAGATCATTGGGTGCATGTTCAGCATCAATCAACAGCCAGTCAAAACCAGCGCCAGCGCTGATTTCAGCGACGTAAGGATCGGCAAGGCCCAGCCAACAACCCATCTGCGGTCGGCCCGCTTTTATAGCGGCTTTAAACGGATTACGTGGTGCAGGCATGGTTTCTTCTCCTCAGGCGAAACGGATGTCAACCGAGCCGAACGATCCGAAATCAGCGTAGATTTCAGAGCCAGACGGGCACTCGACGGGACGGATAAAGCTGCCTGACAAAATGATATGTCCGGCGTCAATGCTTTGGCCATATTGTGCCATGCGGCGCGCCAGCCAGACCACGCTTTCCACCGGATCATTCAGCACGCCTGCACCAAGGCCGGTTTCCTCAACCTCGCCATTTCGTAATGTAATGGCCCCGACCCAACGTAAATCATGCGCATCAAATGCATGACGTTCCTTGCCAACAACAATCCCCGCATTGGCAGCATTGTCGCTGATGGTGTCCAATACGGTACGAGCTTTGCCGGTGCCCGGATCAACCCGTTGAATGCGGGTGTCGAGAATTTCGATGGACGGCGTCACATAGTCGGTCGCAGCAATCACATCCGCACGGCTGACCTTCTCGCCCCCCACAGGTGATTTCATGACAAAAGCAATCTCGGCCTCGATACGAGGCTGAATAAAACGGCCTGCAGGCACGGTCGAACCATGTTCAAACGCCATGTCGTCGAACAATATCCCGCTGTCGGGGATGTCGATATTGAGCGCCGACTGCATCGCCTTGGAGGTCAGTCCGATCTTCCAACCGATCACCTTGCGGCCCTGTGCAAGCTTGGCCTGATAGATAGCTTTCTGGACCTTATAAGCGTCATCCATCGTCATTTCGGGGTGACGCAACGTCAGCAGACCGATCTGCTGTCCGGTCTGTTCCGCTTGCAACAAATCAGCGGCGGCTTTGGCATGATCCGCGGGCGTCATACTTCGTCCTCAACACCGTTGCGCAGGATGCCGATACCGTTGACTTCGATCTCGACCACATCGCCTGGTTTTAGGTAAATTGGCGGATCAAACCGCGCACCAGCCCCCGTGGGCGTGCCAGTCACGATCACATCGCCGGGCTTCAGGGTCATGAATGTCGAAATATAGGCGATTTCCTCACGGATCGGGAACATCATCCGGTTCAACGTGTCGTCCTGACGCACTTCGCCATTGACGCGGGTGAGGATACGAGCATCGTCAAGCTGGGCGGCATCGGTGAACGGCACAAGCCACGGACCGATTGAGCCCGAGTTGTCCCAATTCTTGCCCTGCGTGACGTTAAACTTGGCGTGGCGCACCCAGTCGCGGATCGTGCCCTCATTACACAGCGTCAACGCGGCAATATGCTCATAGGCATTCTCGGCTTTGATCCGTCGGCCACCTTTACCAATCACGATGGCAACCTCGCCCTCATAATCCAGAGTTTGGTTTTCTGGGGGGCGGATCAGCGGGCGGTCATGGCCAGTAAAACCGGAGGCAAAGCGCGGAAACAGCGACATGTGTTTGGGCTGCGCACTGCTGTCTTTGTATTCGGCGTTGCGGTCGGGAAAGTTCACCCCGACGCACAAGATGCGTTGCGCGTTTGGCATCACCATTTCGTAGGTGAAATCGGTGTGGGTGACGGGTTTGCCCTCAACCGCGGCGATCAGGTCATCAAAGCCCTCATTGGCAATGACATCAAAAAGCGTCGGCCATTGAGGTAACGCATCATTCAGTGCGATCATTCCGACATCAGTCACCGCACCATAAAAAGTCTCACCATTGGCGGTGTAGGTTGCAAAACGCATTGTGTACTCCTTGGCGGCATCAACACCGCCCATGTTTTGGTATTTCAAATCCATGAAACCATCGAGACCATAGCGCGAACCCTCGCCCCACACTCCTGACACTTCAACCCCAGTCAGCGCGGCCGAACAAGTTATTGGACCGGAAAAATAACGTTGGTCTGGCCGGTGCCGGAAGATGGGAAATAGGGTGTTACCACTTCGCATTTGGCGTCATATTTGTTCCAACCCAGCGCACCATACAGCATTGCGGTGTCATGCATCGACCCTTCACCACAGCAATGTTCGGCATATTCAGCCAGCATTTTCAGGAAGGTGGCGTGATCGCCGTTCTTCCACATCTCGAGTACGTGTAAATCCATCTGCTGGTTGAACTCGCTGGAAATGGTGAACGTGCCGTTATTGGCGGCATAATCCTTGTTGGGCCACATCTTGTGCGAAAGGCTGCCAGAAGCGACGAGCAGCACCTTGTTGTCAGAAGCATCCACTGCTTCGCGGATCGCTTCGCCGACAATCCGGCTTTCATCATGGTCGTGAACCGTGGCCCAAGCAGCGACAGAAACGACGTTCATGTCATGCTCGCGGCTCATGAACCGCATCGGCACCAACGTGCCGTATTCCAGCTCAAGACTGTCCAGATGATGCGCCAGAGTATAGGCGCCCTTGTCCGATGCGATCTTGGCAATCGCATCCCCAAGATCAGGGTTGCCGCCGTATTCATATGGCATGTCCTGAATAAATTGCGGGAATTCATTCGAGGTGAACAGCCCTTTGAACCTGTTATTGGCATTGATGTGGAAACCGGCGTTGATCACCCAATGAGTGTCGCAGATTACCACGGTATCGGCCCCCAGCGCCTTGGCGCGGCGGGCGATTTCGGCGTGGCCGTCGATGGCAGCTTGGCGCTTGCCTTTGATGGGGCCTTCTTGCTCAGACATCAGCATCGTTGGCACGTGAGTCATTTTGGCAGCGAGTACAATCTCTCCCATAGGGTATCCTTTCGAAAGTTAAGCGCCGAGGCGCATTATTTTGTGTTGGCCGGTGGCAAAACCGATATGCTTTTGTTCCATGTAGAATTCAAACGACCAGTCGCCGCCGTCACGGCCAATGCCGCTGGACTTGACCCCACCAAAGGGCGTGGGCAGGTGGCGCACATTTTCCGAGTTCACCCAAATCATTCCGGCATCAAGCTGATCTGTGAAGCGCAAAGCACGGGTCAGATCATTGGTCCAGACATAGCCGGTCAAGCCATATTGCGTGTCATTGGCCATATCCAGCGCCTCTTCTTCGGTTGAGAACGGGATCGAAGTCAGCACGGGCCCAAAGATTTCTTCCTGCGCGATACGCATTTTGTTGCTGGCATTGGTGAAAAGCGTTGGGCGGATGAAATAGCCCTCATCCCCGACTGTCACACCACCTGCCGCCACGGTCGCGCCGTCCTGCTTGGCAATGTCGAAATAGGACGTCACTTTGTTGAAATGTTCTTCGGTCACAAGTGGCCCGATTTCGGTCGTCGGGTCAAGCGGATGGCCAACCTTGATGTTATTAACCCGCGCAACCAGCTTGGCTTCAAATTCCTCGCGAATGGTGCTTTGGACCAACAGACGGGACGACGACGTGCAGCGCTCGCCGTTGATCGAGTAGATCATGAAGATCACCGCATCCAGCGCCCGATCCAGATCGGCGTCGTCAAAAACGATGACGGGGTTCTTGCCACCCAGTTCTAGGTGCATACGCTTGAGCGTATCAGCCCCTTGCTTTGTGATGATCGAGCCCGTGCGGCTCTCGCCGACAAAGGCGATGGCTTTGATGGCGGGATGTTCGGTCAGGCGCTTGCCTGCATCATGACCATAGCCGTTGACGGTATTCAAAACACCGGGCGGCAGCCCGGCTTCTTCCGCGATCTCAATTAACAGGCGGGCCGAGAGCGGGCTATCTTCGGCGGGCTTGTGCACCACAGTGCACCCTGCCGCTAGCGCGGGCGCGATCTTCCACGTGGATAGCATGAAAGGTGTGTTCCACGGTGTAATCACCCCAACGGGGCCGATCGGCTTGCGGGTGGTCACATTCATCAAGGTCGGTGATTGCAAGTGCTGGCCATCGCGGGCCTGTACCACCTGTTCGGCGAAATAGCGGAAATTCTCAGCACCTCGCAGCGCTGCTTTGGACATAAAGCGGATTGTCTGGCCAGTGTCCCAGCACTCACACAGGGCAATTTCTTCGGCACGGGTCTCGACGGCGTCGGCGACGTTCAGCAGAATCCTGCGGCGCTCCGCGGCGGGCATGTCGCGCCATGCTGGGAAAGCTGCAGCGGCTGAGGCGGCAGCAGCGTCCACATCGGCTTCGTTGCCGCGTGCCACGTCGCAGGTCACTGATTTGTCGACCGGAGAAATCGTCTGGAAAACACCAGCCGAACCGGGACAGTCCTGACCGTTGATACGGTTTTTAATTCCTGAGTCCTTAAAGCGGGCCAGATAGCCGTTCAGCTTTTCAATGTTTTCGTTAAGTGCGCTCATGAGGTTACCTCTAGATGGTCTCGGCTCAAGCCGGTTTTAGGTGAATGGTCAGGATCGATGTGGACGTGGGGCACAGTAGTTCTTTATCGTGTTAACTAACCTGACACTAGCCACGAGAAATGCAAGCCGTCAATAATTTACTTAACATGATAAATAAATATGGTGTCACCTTTTTGCAGGATCAAGCAGATGAAAACTCGACTTGCCTTTCGCAATCTTCATTTCAAAAAGGAGTTAAGCTGACACCGCTGCTGAATTGAATCTTGCGGGGGTAAACCGCCCGCCACAGGATTACCCCTAAACCGTCTGATCTTGGGCAACGCACGAAGGGAAACGCCCGCAACCTGAAGGGCAAACATGATCGAGAAGGATATCGCGCAGCACAACGATCACGGTGCCGAGGCGGGCGACTCATGGCATCCGCATCTGCGCCCTGACAATCGTGTCGGACGGCGGCGGCTTGGATTTCGACCATTGGCGTGGACTGATCGACGAGGTAGACGCACTGTGCCGAATGGGTGTGCGGATGATCCCGCATAAGGCACCTTATCATGGCCGACGTCGCCCCGCAGGGCGTTATCCAGGCGAACAAATTGTGGCAACCACACCGATGGGACTGCTCGACAGTTTTTCCGGCTCAATCAGGGAATGGTCGATTTTGAAATCCGGAAAACATCGTCTCGCTCCTCTGCCCACACGATCATGTCACGCCTTACAATTCGCGCATCGAAATTCTTGATGCTTGGGGGGCGGATGATAACCGTTTCCTTTGGAAACGCGGGCATTTTTTAGTTCCGACGGCAATGATCCGCAACGCCAAACCGCTAAAAGCCTTTGTCGAGGTTTTGAACAATTGCAAAGTTCAGCATGAGCAGCGAAATCACCCTTCCATTTTGGATTTTTGTGATCCAGATGCTTGTTTTCTTTTTAGAAAAAATGCCGCTGGGCTCAAATGCAACCGGAGTAACAAGTATCAAAATAGGTTTTGATATGTGTTCTCCAATTGGCCCTAACGTTAACGAAGATCTTAGCCAATTCCCAAAGATAGGCCAGCGAATAATTCTGTGTGTCGCCCTAGCCTTCCCTCTCACATTTGCGGGTAAACTTGAGCCATCGTCACTTGTGGTTTTTCTCCAACCTAACCATTGCCTTATAGGCACACCACACTCGACGAGGCGTTGAACGCCAGGATGTTTCGAATGCGTGACAATTCTATATAGGCGAGTGATCACCCCCGAGGCTTGCTCGGAAACCAGTTTTCACGACAGGCTTGAATCCAGCCTGAAGACCGGATCGCCTACGCATATTCTTTCCCAACAGACGCATACTACACTAGAGAAAAATAAGGTGCTCAGGCGTATTGCTGACGGCGTAGTTCTAGCCAATATATTTGCCGCCTAAACCTGCGATATTTGGTGAACAAAATTGCTCTGACTTGCCCGACGGCCTTCTGAAAGCCTATAGTTTAAAGGCCATTCAACCAATTTTGGATAGGAACCACGCCTTATGGGGACACCGCTGCCAACAAGACCAACTGCTACAATGAATGGGTTGGTCCGATTGGTCGTCACTGTTGTGATGTGGTTTGTCCTGACCGTTTTCTGGCCAACTACCGGGTTTGCGCAACCGACAAACAATGGCCTTCCCGGAGGCCCTCTGCTTGGTGACAATTTCCAACAGATCGACAAAATCGAAACGATTTGCGATAAATGCAAACCCGAAGAAGCCGCGTTTCACAGTCAAGTTGATGTCTATAACGCCGCACGCACCACAAGCGATGAACAAGCGGCTACCGTGCGACAGCTTGCCAATGACTTTCTAACAGCTCGGGCAGAATATGCGCGTCTCAACGGTATTTTCCAAGAACTATCGACTACGGCAGATGATTTGTTGTTCAATCGCGGTGACCGTTCCATGGGCGATTACTATGAGTCTCGCGACGCTCGTGACTATGCTGAAACCCCGATGATAGAGGCACGGAGTCAACAGGATAAAGCCCGTGCGGCACTTGATGACGGGTTGCGCAGGCTAGAACAATTGCGCCTTGATGTGATGGTTGAAATGCGTGCAGCACTTGCGCTTGAACGGGCGATGACGCGTTGCGAATTTGCTTGTGAAATTGAGGATTTGAATCTGGATGCGCGCGACCTTGTGCTGCCCACTCCTCCAGTTGGGATAAGTGCTGCCGACATCCCCACCCCCGAAAATTTCGTCGGGATCGTTGCCAAATGCGCCACCTGTCAGCCGCATGCCGAACAGGTTAATTTGACCAGAAGCCATCGCCGTTCATTCGCATCGTCGGCGCAATCCCTGTTTGCAAGCATGACGGCAAATCAGGCAACACTAGACCGTCTGCAACGCGAGGATACCGTATTGCAGCAAGAAGAACGCGAACTTTACCGCAGTTTGCTCAGGTTCTTTACCGCGCGCGGTCCAGGAGAAGATGCGCCGAATCTGGATCGCGATTTTGACAATATTGACCAACGCGAGGCCGAACAGGCATTGCGGGGCCTGTCCCAAAGGCGTGCGCAAAATGCCCGTGACCGTGCCGGTCTAATCGAAACCATTGCCGAACAATCGCGAAACCTTTTGGTGGCTTTGACCAATTACCATGCCCATACTGTCCTGCTCGATGCGGCGCTGCAACGGCTTGCCGATTGCGAAAAAACCTGCCGCACCGATGTCGGCGGTGGCGGCACCGGTGTCGACCCGATGGTCGACCCCAACTATCCACAACCCGAAAATGTTGACCCAATCCTCGCCGCCTGCCCCGAATGCCAACCGATTGCCGATGCTGTGGTTCAAACCCTATCTGAGTGCCGCCGCGTAGCGAACGACATCCAGTCCGAGGCTTGGTTGTTAAACGGTCGGCGCGCATCGCTTGAACGATGGGAGGTGCAGGAAGACGCTCTTGGGCGCGAAGAACGTGCCCTATCCCAACAACTCTTGCTGGGGAATAATGACCAAAGCGGTGAACGCGCCATTCTCGATCGCCTGTTCAAAATCGAGGACGCACGGACCGAACTTTTGATCGACATTCTATGGGCACAGGACGAAATTAGCCGGCTCGAACCGCAACTCGAGGCTCATTTGGCCGAACATCAGGTCCTAACGACACGGGCCGGAGCCTTGCGCCTGCAACTTACGGAGTGCGAGGCAGGTTGCAACGAACCCACCGATGATACCGGTGGTCTTGGTCGGGTTGGCTTTTTTGATCCCACCTATCCGCAGCCTATTAGTTTCTATGGCGTTGTGACCGATTGCGCACCCTGCCAGACGCTTGCAGATCAACTTAATACTCTGCTTGGGGAACGATATACCCTTGCCTCAGATATTCAATCAACGGTCGCCCGACTGGCCCATAACCGGCCCCTTCTGGAAGAACGCCGCGCCACTCTCACCGAGCTTCTTGCCCGCGAACAGGAGCTTAACCCGATATGGTCAAGCTTTGAGGAAGGCGAGGACCGCGCCGCCGCGACCGAAGAACTCAACCGGATTGACCTGGCGCGTCGAATTGCCGAAAACGATATCGCGGCGCTGTCCGGCCTCAACGAGGCCGACGAAGCGGCCCTTGCAACGATGTTGTTGCGCCACACAGAATTGAACCAACGGATATCCGACCTTGTTGCGCAGCTGGCCGGATGCGAGAAGCAATGCGCCGACCCGGACACTGGCGGAACAGGTTTGGTGCTGCCCGAGGACGACGGGTTTGTCAGCACCGACTGCCCGCCCTGCGAAGCGCTTGCCAGCATGGTGAACGACGCCGTGGGTACGTTGAAAGGGGCCGAGCGTGAACTGGCAACGGCGCAGGCGGCATTCGACACTATGACCGGCGATTTGGCTGAGAAAAACGCAGCCAAATCTGCCGCACAGGATATGTTCTCGGATGCCATGATCGAAAAATCGCGACTAGAGGCGGCGGGGGCGGATGCGTCGGCCCAATCGGAAATCATTGATACAAACCTTAATCGCGCCGCCGACCTTTTGACGGAAATCGAGGGGCTGGAAATTGAATTGCTTGATGCTGGTGACCGAACCGAGGAATTGCAGGCGCAGATGACCAGATTGCAACAACAACTCCAGGCGATTCGTGATCAGCTTGCCGAATGTGAACAACAATGTGCCGAAGATGGGGGGGCAACATCCACCGATGACGGGCAGGTCTCAACCGGAAGCACCCCCAATTTCCACCTTGGCAAATTGCAGCCGAAAACCTGTCGCGGCGGCAGGTCCTGTACCTTTGAAATTAGTGCCACAAACCGGTCAGAACAGGCGTACAACGGGCCGTTGTTTTTGGCCGAAACTGGGCGCGTCGCCAGCAATGGCAATGGTGCGATTTTTGATGGCTGGCACTGTAGTCCGGCACGCGCGGGCGGCTCTTTGTGTCTTCATACTGAGGAAATTGCATCTGGCAGTACCGTTGGTTTTAATGTGCAGGTTAACCTGCCAAACCGCGTGGCACAGGGGGCTGAAAACTGTGTCGCGGTTACATTTGCTTCCGATGAACGGGTCTTGCTCCAGATGGTGCAGGTCGGGCTTGCCGCAAGAGGTTTCAAACCGGGGACTGCCGATGGGATTGCCGGGCGGCGGACCAGCGCCGCTATAGCTGAATTTGCAATGCAAAATGATTTGGATATTGATCAAAATGATCCCACTGCGGTTTATCAGGCGTTGTTCGGCGTTACGCCTGTCACAACGACAGAGATTGCGACCACCGCTTGCGTAACAATGGACATCACGCGACCAATAAACAGGCCAAGAACCTCGGTTCCCACGCCCAGGACCGCGCCTCCATCAACTTCTACGCCGGATGCTCCAACGCCCAAAACGGTGCCTCGAACTCCAAAGCCACGCTTTAAGATCATCATTGATCTTGGTCTCTTCGGAGGTTCGAGCGATGGCCATAGAACTTCGCCGACCGAACCAATCGGCGGCCGAGATTGAAGTTTCTGAGTGAGGCCTTTGATTATTTGCAATATCCGATTTTACCTCAATAGACCGCTCAAGGATATTGCGACCTTCATCTAGACGCGCTTGGTTTTCTAAGGCTAAGCGCGGAGTTTTTCGACCACGAGAATCCCAGCATTGTTTAATTGTTCCATCGCGTTCTTCATGAATTATGGGCCGCAGCAATCTCTCGATGCTTGGCGACGTTGTTTTCCAAAACCTCGCCCCGCGGTCAACGGAAAAACCCAGCCCGTTTCAAATTGGTCTTTTTCTGACAGGTCGCCTCTAAGCGCCAACTGCGCTAGAATGTAGGGATAGGCCCTTCGGGCACGTCTAATTTTGCCTCGGTCGCGTTAATGACGTCCTGCTGATCAATGCCATGGGCAATCTCGATCATTTCCAGCCCGTTTGGGGTCACGTCAATCACGGCCATATCTGTATAAATTCGATCGACACAATTGTGGGCCGTAAGCGGCAAAGTGCATCGTTCAAGGATTTTCGGGCGGCCTTTTTTGTCCGTATGGGTTGAAATCACCGCAACCCTACGCGCTTTTTGTGCTAGTTCAATTGCGCCACCGGCGCCGGGCGTGAAAAAACCGGGGATCATCCAGTTCGCAAGATCACCGTTTGCCGCAACCTGAAAAGCGCCTAGCAAGGTCAGGTCCAACCGCCCGCTGCGCACGATGGCAAATGACACCGCACTGTCGAAATACGATGTGCCTTTGATCGGCGAGACATACGCCCCTCCGGCATCAATCAGGTTGCGATCGGCCTCGGCATTTGACACTTGTGGACCAACCCCTGCGATTCCGTTTTCCGAATGTAGGCAGACTGGCAGATCGGCAGGTAGGTAGCGAGTAACCTGAGTTGGCAGGCCTATTCCCAGATTTACGATCATTCCACTGTGAATATCCTGAGCGGCGCGCCTTAGCAGGCGTTCTTTAGCGTTCAACAACGTTGTATTCCTCCGGCAAACCAGGCAATTGAATGATGTGATCTATAAATGGTGCTGGCGTGTGGACTTCATCGGGTGCGATTTCTCCAACCGGAACAACTTTCTCGGATTCAACAATTGTACACGTAGCCGCCATCGCCATGATTGGGTTGAAATTACGGGCTGTGGCTGCGTAGGTCAGATTTCCAAACCTGTCCGAACGGGCAGCATGTAGCAAGGCAAAATCCGCGTGCAACGCGGGCTCCAACACCCCGATGGCCGCCCCGACAGAGACTTCAGTCTTTCCGTCCGCAAGTGGCGTCCCCATACCGATGTCGGTGACAAAGGCCATCATCCCTGCGCCCGCAATGCGAATACGCTCTGCCAGAATGCCTTGCGGCACGAACTCCACTTGAATATCTCCGTCGTTCATCATTTGCACGGCACGCGAATTCAAGCCGATATGGCTGGCTATAAGTTTTCCCACCTGCCCGTTTTCAAGCAACCTGTCGACGCCCATTCCGTTTTCGTTTGCATCATTCTTGATGATCGTCAGGTTTTTCTGACCCTGACGAACCAGCTCTTGGATCAGGCAAAACGGTGTCCCGGGAACTCCAAAGCCGCCCAGCATGACGCTGGCCCCGTCCGGGATTTCCGAAATTGCATTTTCCATGTCGGTGGTTTTGTCGATCATTGCCATCATTTATCCACTGGTAAGTTCATCTCGGCGGCCAGTGCATCCAGGCTATCGATAAGGATATCCATAATTTCATCAATCTGGTTTGATGTAATTATTAGAGGCGGACAAATCAGGAAGTGGTCCCCCTCATAGCCGCCGCGCGTTCTGCGAGAATAGATGATCAACCCACGATCATGTGCTATATCCACAAGACGGTTAAAAGCGTTCAGCTCTTTGGGTAACGGGGTCATTGTGGCGCGATCCGAAACCAATTCAAACGCAAGCAGCAACCCCTTACCCCGAACATCGCCGATGAACGGATAGCGGCCCATCAGTTGCGTCAATCGGGCTTTCAGGACTTCTCCCATGGCCGCCGAATTCTCGACAAGGTTCTGTCTTGTCAGTTCTTCCAAAACCGCCGCACCTGCCGCGCAGGCCAGCGGGTTTCCGGCATATGTGAAGCCGTGAAGGAAACCTCCCGAGGTCAAAACAGCATCAACGATTTCAGTTTTAGCAACCATTGCACCAAGCGGCGCATACCCCGCCGCAAAACCTTTTGACAACGCGACAATATCCGGTGTCACCCCCCAGTGCTCTGATGCAACAAACCGCCCAGTGCGCCCCGCGCCTGTCATCACCTCGTCATAAATAAGCAAGATACCAAATTCGTCACAGATTTCGCGAATGCGGCTGTAGTAACTGTCCGGCGCAACGAGCGCACCTGTGGATGCCCCACCAACTGGTTCCATAATGAAACCGAGTACGGTTTCCGGCCCTTGCTCTATTATTTCATCGCGGAGCATTTCGGCATATTTCAACCCGCGCGCCTCATCTGTCAGATTATCCAGATCAAGATAACACGTCGGGGCCGGAATTTTAGGCATGTCTTGCATCATCGGCATGAACGGATTTGCAAGCGGCCCATATCCCGTAAGCGCCAGCGCCCCCAGCGTACACCCATGATAGGACGGAAAGCGCGAGATGATTTTCCAGCGGCTCTCTTCCCCTTGTGTAATCGCGTATTGTCGCGCCAGTTTTGTTGCGCTTTCCACAGCCTCAGAACCACCAGAAACGAAAAACACGCGGTCAAGACCTGCGGGCATCAGGTTTGCAGTCAAACTGGCCAAACGTTCTGCTGGCTCATTTTGGAAATGCAGACGGTATCCAAATGTCGACTTGTCCATTTGGCGCTTCATGGCGTCCAGAACATACGAGTTTGAGTGCCCGATGTTTGAAACCATTGCCCCGCTGCTGCCGTCGATATAGCGGTTGCCGTTTACATCATAAAGGTAAATCCCTTCGGCATAATCCAACATCGGACGCGATGCGCCGGATTGGTAAAACAGGTTCGATTTTGCTTTGCTGGACATGAAGTTCACTTTGTTAGCTTTCGAGATGTTTGCGAAGGAAATTTTGGGTTCGTTCGTTTTTTGGATTTTTAAAGATAACATCAGGCGGGCCTTCTTCGACGACGACACCTTCGTCCATAAACAACACGCGATCGCAAACGCTCTCGGCGAAGCCCATTTCGTGTGTTACGATGATCATGGTCATATGCTCTTCAGCGAGCTTCTTCATAACAAGATTAACCTCCTCAACCAGTTCAGGGTCAAGCGCCGAGGTGGCCTCGTCAAACAACATTACTTTTGGTTTCATAGCCAAAGCCCGCGCGATGGCGACACGTTGTTTTTGACCGCCTGAAAGCTGCGAAGGGTAATAATCTATGCGGTCGAGCAACCCGACCTTATCCAGCTGTTCCTCGGCAAGGGTATTTGCCTGCGCGTCAGAAATGCCCTTTAGCATTTTCGGGGCCAAGGTGATGTTTTCACGAACGGTTAAATGTGGAAACAAATTGAAATGCTGAAAAACCATCCCGATCTGTTGCCGAACGTGATTGATATGTTTTTCATATTGTCGCTGCGGAAGCTTCTTGTTGATCTGCATGTCTTCCAGCCAGACTTCCCCCCCTGTTAGCGGGTCCAGATCATTGATCGCGCGCAACAGCGTCGATTTGCCAGACCCACTCGGTCCGATAATGGCCACGATCTGGCCTTTGTCGACTTGCAAGCTAATGTCTTTGAGCACTTCCAGAGCGCCATAGCTCTTGGCTGCATGGCGAATATCGATGAATGTATTTTCAGTCATGATAATCTTCCTTATCGTTCTAACGTGAAATTTGAATGCGGCGTTCGATACGTCGTAATCCGAACTCCAGACCGAGGTTGATAACGTAATAGAAAGCAGCAGCCGCAAGATAAAACTCGAACGGCCTAAAGGTTTTGCTGATCGCCAGTTGCGATGTAAGCGTCAGCTCCGCAACGCCGATCACAGAAACCAAAGCAGAATCCTTGAGCAGCGCGATCATATTGTTACCGATAGGTGGTAAAACGGTGTTAACCGCCTGCGGAACCACGATTTTACGAATGGTTTGCACCTTGCTCAGGCCCAAAGTTCGCGCACCTTCGTGCTGCCCCTTGTCGACGGCCAGAATGCCTGCCTGAATGATATCAGAGTTGTATACAGCGTAGTGTAGCCCCAACCCGATCACGCCCGCGACAAATGCTGGCAAATCCACACCAATTTCGATCAACCCGAAGTAAATCAGAAACAATTGGAGCAGCAGCGGCGTGCCCATAAACAGCCATGCAAACAAGCGAAATGGCAAGCGTATTACAAGAGGTGCGTATAGGGCGATAACCGCCAAACCAATTCCGCCAAAGAAACTGAGCACGGCTGCGCTCAAAGTAATGGCGATGGTCCAAAGTGCACCAAGAAAAAGCGCGTCGAGGTAGCCGGGCACTACAGAAAAATCAAGACCCATGGTAATCTCCATTCATGAAAATAAAGCCGATCATTTGATCACCGCACGTCGGTCAAGCCACGAAATACCCAGTCCGGTTACATAGATAAGCATCATGTAGATCAGCCCCGCCAGCAGGAACATTTCGAATGGTTTGTACGTTGATCCGATATAACGCTGGGCAGTGTAGGTTAGTTCAACCACCGAGATTGCGGCCACCAATGCAGTGCCTTTGATCTGGGCGTTGATATTAACGCCCAGCGGGCGGATCATCAGGCGCGCCGCTTGTGGCAGGATAACTTTTTGCATCGTTTGCCAACGGCCCATCCCCAACGTGCGGGAGGCTTCGGTTTGCCCCTTGTCCACTGCGATTATCGCGCCGCGAATTGTTTCGGTCATGTAAGCCCCGATATTGATACCTAACCCAATGACGCCAGCCTCGAATGCATCCAGCTGGATGCCGACTTGTGGGCCACCAAAATACAGGATGAATAGCTGAATCAACGCCGGTGTTCCCCGGATCACGCTCACATATGCGGCACCGATGAACCTCAGTATCGAACTGCGTGACAAGCGAGCCGCAGCACCGAGCCCCCCGCAAACCAATCCAAGCGCAATCGAAAGTATCGAAAGCTGAATGGTAACAAGTGCCGCCTCCAGAAAATATGGATAGACACGAAGTATTAACTCAAAGTCCATTTGTCTCCCCTTTGATCAATTCAGTGGTGATCTTTACGTTGCAAAATTGGTAACGCTTGCATTTCTTTGACCAGCTCGACCGTAGCCTTGACAGCCGCATCCAGATAGAGACGCCCAGTTTCAGGGTCTGCCACTGTCGGGTCCCCCATTGTTCCGTCGGGCGAAATTTCAGACCACCACCGCATCAGGTTTGCAGGGCTGCCGCCAGCCGCCAGATCCAGATTGAAAAACCTGCTATCGGGGTTGTGCAAAATTTGCTTTTTGGCCTTGGTGAGATCCACAAGATCGGGATGCAGATATTTGTATATTGCAGCCTCAAATTCTCCGGCATGTGCAATGCCGCCAATCTCGGACTTGCGAATTTCGTTGATACGATCGGAAATCAAATTCCAGTAGGACGCCGAAACACATATAATGCCGGACTGGATAACCGTTTTTCGCGCCGCTAAGTCAAGCACCGGATGATTTGATCCATGCGAGTTCAGCAATAGTATCCGGCGAAAACCATGGTGGGCCAGTGATTTGGTTACATCGGTTATAAAGCTGATCAGAGTTTCAGGCTCGATCCAGATTACACCGGGAAAATCTTTGTGATGTTCGTTAAAACCATATGGGATTGGGGGCATAACAAAAATGTCATCAGGTGCCAACTCGGCCGCACCCTCCGCAACAGCCATACCAAGAACGGTATCCGTATCTAACGGCATATGGGGGCCATGATCTTCGGTGGCGGAAACAGAAAGTATAACCACCCGATCCTTATTCGCCTCGCGAACCTCATCGACCGTTAATTGACCATATCGTGTTTTCATTTTTGCGGACCTTGATTGGTAAGAGGTTGGGTCTGGCGGAGAAGAATAGCCGCCAGACCTGATTTTTTAGCGGATGTCGCCGCCAACCCATTCCGTGGCGATCGCCAGATAGGTGCCATCAGCCTGCATTTCGTCCAAAGCAGCCTGCATAGCCGCAGCCAACTCAGGGCTGCCTTTACGGATAGCAATACCAGCGCCAACGCTTTCGGTTACCAAGTCGCTAATTTGGGCGACCTCTAATCCGCTTGCTTTGGCAGCCAAGATCAAGGCGATCGAGTCGCCAACGATTGCATCAACACGGCCGTTTTCCAGCTCAAGCAGCAGCTCGGGCAACCCTTTATATGTTTTGATGTCGTACCCTTGCTCACGCGCCCATTGCTCATGGGTTTCACCAAGTGTCACGCCGACTTTTACGTCGCCCAGCTGGGAAATGCTTGTGATCTCGGAACCAGAAACAGTGAAGACGGCACGCATGGTCGAGTAGTAAGGGCCAACAAAATCAACCACCTCTTGGCGCTCGGCTGTTATGGACATGGAACCGACAATTGCGTCGTACTTATTAGCAAGCAACCCGCCAATGATGCCATCCCAGGCGGTTGTCACGATTTCGACTTCAAGACCCATTCGCTTTGCGATCTCTGTGCCGATAGCCGGGTCAAAACCAACAACGTCATTTGATTCACTAACAAAGTTGAACGGCGGATAGGCACCTGTCATTGCGATGCGCATAACGCCTTTTTCTTTAATCGCGCCTAATTCTTCAGCTGCCACCCCTTGGGCGACACCCAAGCTCATTAACGCGAGCGAACTGGCTGTCACTGCCGTTCTGATCATATTTCCAAACACAGTCATCTAAACTTCTCCCTTTTCAGTCATTAATCTTGAGCGAATTGATATTCATTACGGTCGGAAACCATGGTCGCAACCGTAGCTCGCATTAATTTGTTGCATGGGCCACCAACATCATGCAAATAAATAGTTCCGATCATCAGCATAGATGGAATTTATTGTGAGACCATATGAACAACGCTTTTCCTGGAATTTGGACTGGAACCTCTTACGAACATTTATTGTCGTGGTTGAACAAGCTGGGATCACAGCAGCTGCGAATTATCTCGGTTTGAAACAGCCGACTATCAGCAGTGCATTGAAACGCTTGGAAGAAACAATCGACTGTAAGCTAGTCGATCGACGCCCTAATCACTTCAGCGTAACTCCTTCTGGCAAGATCCTATATGCGGAATGCAACTCGATTTTCGGTGCCATTTCTCAAATACCCACCCTAATTGGCGGTCTTGACGACGAAATTACCGGGCATGTAACCATTGCGATGGCCAGCCATGTTGTTTCACCGCATTTTGACGAAGTCCTCGAGCGCTTCAATGAGCGGCATCCCAAAGTTACATACTCAATCTCGGTTGCAGAAAGCGCGGAAGTTTTAAACCGTGTAACCCAAAATCGCACCACGCTTGGCATATGCCTTCTAAGAGAGCCAAGCCCGCATCTCGAGACCCAGATCTTGTTTCGTGAATTTTTTGGCCTCTATTGTGGGCCAAAACACCGGTTGTTTGGTAAAACCGGCATCCGCTTGTCCGAACTGAAAGGCGAGGACTCGGTTTCATTCCAAACCGATATTAAAAGCGGCCCACTTTACTCGGTAACGGGCCTGCGGGAACAAGCGATGATGAAACTTGATCCAAAGGGCATATCATCCAATTTACCAGAGGTCCGCAGAATGATTATCTCTAACATCGGGATTGGTGCGCTGCCGGTTCATGTCGCGCAAAAGGATGTAAATTTGGGAGATTTGTGGCAACTTCCGCCCTATCGCAACCTGCCATCAGTCGACATTTACACCGTGAAAAACTCCAAAAGGAGCTTCAACCCAGCCGAAGTAGCGCTTCTAACAATGTTAGAGGTTTTTTTGAACAACACCCCGTTGAAGTTGCGGACGTATTTTTGAATGTACGCGGCTTTATTGATCACCCCCGACTGAATAGCCCCTTATGTATCGGAAGTTTGCTATCGCTATCCCGATCCGGCGTTTTGCAAGATACCGGATCGGGAAGGTGTACGCTGTTAGCCCCTTGTGATGCGACCACGTAATCTAAACTGTAACTGAGATGCCCCTAGATTTGTAGACGCTTTGCTTGGTAACTTTGGAACCAAGGAGAGACGGATATGGCTAAGGGAATACGGTTTACAGATGAGTTCAAACAAGACGCTGTGGCGCAGGTGGTTGAGCGTGGATATGCAGTTAGCGAAGTTGCCGAGCGGCTGGGTATCAGTACCAAATCGCTTTACACATGGAAGGCACAGTTTTCGAAGCCGGTGAGGGTTCGAGGGGCCGAGGCGGATTTGGTTGTTGAGCTGAGGCG
>Ga0209345_10002935_pt1 | contig 18079 bp, 16 predicted proteins | sample Cruoilmetagenom7_FD_187294 | JGI IMG/M metagenome (GOLD analysis project Ga0209345, IMG submission 187294) | Oil polluted marine microbial communities from Coal Oil Point, Santa Barbara, California, USA - Sample 7 (SPAdes) (version 2) | ecosystem: Environmental > Aquatic > Marine > Oil seeps ...
AACTAAAATACTTGATGGCGTTTTAGTTCAAATTGCTCTTAAAGAGTTACGTGAGAAATATCCGGAGAAGTATGTAGTTATTCGCTCAACTCGTGATGGATTAAAATATATCATTGTGAATGATTATCACAATAGTTAGAAAAACTAGTTTTTCTTCTTGCCAAAGGCAAGTCTTTAGTGAGGGGGAATTTCTTTGTGGACTTGTTCTCAAAGAAAGGAGACAGATAAATGAACTCTAGTGATACAATTTCTGCCATTGCAACAGCTAACGGCATAGGTTCAATAGCTATTATTCGCCTTAGTGGCGAAAAAGCTTTGGATATTGCTAAAACTCTCTCAAAACAAAATAACCTTACCCCTAGACACGCAACACTTACAAATATCTACAACGCTCAAAATGAAATTATCGATGAATCAATTCTTATTTACTTCAGGGGTCCATACTCTTTCACAGCAGAAGATGTAGTTGAAATTCAGTGTCATGGTGGTTTTATTGTTGCTCAAAGTATTCTAAAAGCTACCCTAAACGCAGGTGCAAGACTTGCAAATGCTGGAGAGTTTTCTAAACGTGCATTTTTTAATGGTCGCATAGATTTGAGTGAAGCAGAAGCAATAGCGCAACTCATAGAAGCAAAAAGTGAAGATGCTGCGAAGATATTAGCATCTCAGATGAAAGGCTCTTTAAAAGAGTATATAGAACAGGTACGTGACGATATAATTCATATACTTGCATACTCTGAAGTAACTATAGATTATGCAGAAGAAGATTTACCGACGGATTTAGTAGAGCAAATTAAAGCCAAACTTGAGAGCCTTAAAAAATCACTCAACTCTACACTCCTAGCATCTAAAGCAAGAGAAGGTTTAATGCAAGGTTTTAAAGTTGCTATCGTAGGGAAACCGAACGTTGGAAAAAGCTCACTTCTTAATTCACTCCTAAACTATAATCGTGCAATCGTATCTGATATAGCAGGGACAACAAGAGACACTATAGAAGAGCAAGTTAAAATAGGTACTCACTTGATCCGTATAGTAGATACTGCAGGTATACGTGAGGCGAGTGATGAGATAGAACGTATAGGGATTGAAAGAAGTCTCGAAGCGATAGAGCAGAGTGATATAGTTATAGCACTTTTCGATAGCTCACGTGAAGCAGATATTGAAGATGAACAGATATTGTCTTTAATAGATGAGCATGCGAAAGAAAAGCATGTAAGATTTGTTAAAAATAAAATAGATTTACAACAGAAGTTTGAAAAGAGTGATATCATCTTTGATTTAGAGATAAATTCGAAAGAGAGTGTAGACTCTTTAGTAGAAGTTTTAAAAGAGATAATGGACACAACGAATTCTTCTGATGAGATAATGTTGATATCTCAAAGACAGATATCAGCAGTAGAGAACACTTTAATAAACATAGAAGAAGCTTTTTCTCCATTAGAGGACCAAGAGTTAGAGATATTCTCTTTTCACCTTAATGAGGCTGTAAAAGAGATGGCTTCAATTACTCGACCTTTTGAGAATGATGAGATGCTAGATAAGATGTTTGGCTCTTTTTGTTTAGGAAAATAAAATGATTTTCCTAAATCTTGTTAAAGATTACTTTAGTGCCTTAGCGGCTAGCGCAAAATATATGGGCTTTGCTCATATATTTTATAAATAAACGAGTAGTAGATGAAATACATTTCAATTGATTTAGGACTTAAACGCATAGGTCTGGCATATTCTGCTCATAAAGATTTAGTGACGCCACTTCCTGCAGTAATTAGAAAAAATAGAAATCAAGCTTCAGATGAAGTTAGAAAAGTTCTAAAAGAGTGGGGAGTAAACGCAGTGGTTATAGGAATTCCCCTAGGTGGAAGCTCAGAAGATGAGATGAAACGCAGGATTACACACTTTATGAGTTTAGTAGACTTTGATGGTGAAGTATTTTATCAAGATGAGGCTGGAAGTTCTAAAGAGGCAGAAGCTCTTATAAAAGGTGAAATAAAACAGATACGAGATGGCAGAGTAGATTCTATTTCCGCCATGATAATTTTACAAAGATACTTAAGAACTCTTCGTTAACGTCCCATTATAAAGAGGTTATTACTCTGGTGAGTAGCCTCTACAAACCTCTCTTTTAACTCTCTATCAAAAGTCATCATATATATGTCAGAGTTTTTTAGTTTTAAATCTATGTATTGTTGTAGCAAAACATCATCAGCTACATTTTTACCATGGTCACATTTTGTAAAGTTAAAAGAATTAAGAGTTTTTCCGTAGTCATAGAGGTTAGCTTCCCATTCACTGCGTTTTAGATAGAGTGAGTCGGGATTTGCTGCTAAAAAGATATTCTCATCTTTAATATCAAAAGGTTCTATTAAGTCGTTAAAAATTGAAGAGATACTTGAGAAGTTTTCTATATCCCAAAACATATAGCTTTTACCTGTTTTACTTTTTTGTTTTTTATTTGCAAGTTTTACACGCTTTTTGATGTTAAACTTACTATGAGCATTGTCATTGATGAATAGAATTGAGTTTTTTAATTTTTGCGCATCATCTGTTTTAAAACCTAAAATCCCACCGAGTTCTATGTAGAGGTCTAAGTTTTCTAACTCATCAACAGCTGAGCCTTTTTGGTAACTCTTGAGAGATTTGAGTTTGTTTTTTGTAAAAACTAGGGCTACACTCATATTTTCATGATTTGCATAAGCCTGCTTTACTCTAAAAAAAACATCTTTAGCATATCGATTATCGGGCAACTCTATATTACCACGAAACTTATGCTCTATACTTACTTTAATCATACTATTTGCCTGTAATTTTCTTGTATTATACATACTATGAGATTAAAGTTGAAAATTCACAAATAATTATAAGCTTACTCTAATAAAAGTTTTACCATTTTTTTAGTATAATGCCACAAATTTTTTAAGACAAAGATCTTAATAATACCTAAGGAAATACAATGGCATTAAATGTTTATTATGACAAAGACACAAATTTAGACTTAATCAAAAGCAAAACAGTTGCAATGATTGGTTTTGGTTCTCAAGGACACGCACACGCAGAAAACTTAAGAGATAGCGGTGTTAACGTTGTTGTTGGTCTTCGTAAAGGTGGTTCTTCATGGGCAAAAGCGGAAGCTAAAAACTTTGAAACTTTAACAGTTGCAGAAGCTACTGCAAAAGCAGATGTTATTATGATTCTTCTTCCAGATGAAAACCAAGCTGAGATTTATGAAAATGAAATCGCTCCAAACCTAAAAGATGGTGCTACTATCGCTTTTGGTCACGGTTTTAACATTCACTATGGTCGTGTTAACCCAGCTGCTAACATCAATGTTACTATGATTGCTCCAAAAGCTCCAGGTCATACTGTACGTTCTGAGTTTGTTCGTGGTGGTGGTATTCCAGATTTAATCGCTGTTGGTCAGAATCCTTCAGGTACTACTAAAGAGTTAGCTCTTTCTTATGCTTCTGCAATTGGTGGTGGTCGTACTGCAATTATTGAAACAACTTTCAAAGATGAAACAGAAACTGACCTTTTCGGAGAGCAAGCTGTTCTTTGTGGTGGAGCTGCTTCACTTGTACAAGCTGGTTTTGAGACTTTAACTGAAGCTGGTTATGCTCCAGAACTTGCATACTTTGAGTGTTTACACGAACTTAAGTTAATCGTTGACTTAATGTTTGAAGGTGGAATCGCTGATATGAGATATTCTATCTCTAACACTGCTGAGTATGGTGATTATGTTTCTGGTAAACGTGTTATCAATGCTGAGTCAAAACAAGCTATGCGTGACATCCTTACTGAGATTCAAGATGGTAGATTTGCAAAAGACTTCATCTTAGAAGGTCAAGCAGGTTACCCTCGTATGAATGCTGAGCGTGCTAACGATAAAGAAAAACTTATCACTAAAACTGGTAATCAACTTCGTGAAATGATGCCGTGGATATCAGCAGGTAAAATTGTAGACACTTCTAAAAACTAGTACCCTCAAGGGGCATCTCATCTTTTTAATTTCTGAGCACCATCTTCGGATGATTTGCTCAGCCACTTACTTACGTAAGCTCCTTCCCAAAAACATCCAAATTTGATACCCATAAATCAAAAATCCACAGTTTTTACACAATTAATTTGTTTTAAATATTCCCAAAATATAGTTCTATATTAGCTCGAAGTATGTAGTTTGCATTGTAGTCATACTCTTGGGTATATTGTATACTGGGATGCAGTTCATAAAAGAGATATTTTTTAAAAAACTGCTGTTTCCAAATAATTCCGCTTCTATAGTCATATATTCCAGTAGTAGGAGTTATATCATATTCAGGATTGATGGGTTCGTTGCCGGTAAGTTTTGTTCTTCCACTTAAATTAGTATAGATTTGAAATCCTGTACCGGGCCTGATAGTATTTAAGTATGAGAGCTGAGTGTAATAACTAATTCCCTCTAGATAGGTCTGAGTAGAACGACTTAGAGTAAGACGTATGAGATCACTATCATCTGTTAAACGGTGATCAAAGTAGAACTTTGTTTCCTCTTTAAACTTCTTTTCCCTAGAGTATTCAAAATATTGAATTGGTCTAAATAGGAGATGCTTAAAGACAATTGGGTATTCCATACGAAACTTTGTAAAAGGGTTGTCAATACCTCTGAAACCACCATAAATATTAGCATTGAATACATCCATAGTATCAAATAAATATTGGATTCCAATACTTGTCTTTATATCTTCGGGATTCTTTTTGATGGTGTCCCTGTTTTCATCTTCATCATCACCAATAAAAAGATGAAATGACTCTTGGGTTTTTGGAAGTCTTAATTTCATACGAATGTTGTTCAAGTAACTAAACTCATCTTTAATATTCTCTTCTATACCAAATCGTATACGGAGATAGCTTTTGTTTGTAGTACTTAAATAGGTCTCATCTTTAAAAAATTTATCATATAAAGAAACCATTGAGAAAAAACGGTAAGCATCCTTATCCTCTTCAATACTCTCTAAAACCTTTGCAGAAGAGTCATTTGTATCACTACTTAGCCATTTTTCAAGACTAGAATCAAGCTTAGAGGAAAAAATAAGGACTTTACGTGAAATACTATTTTGCATGTAGTCCAATGAGAGCAGTTTCTGGTATAAGGATGGCTCTTTTTTTGAAATAGCTTCTAAGATATGGTTTTGATTAGCACTATTTTCTTCAAAAGAAATGTTGTTATCAAGAGGGAGAGCAAAAATATTTATAGAAAGTAGAAGAGTTGGAAAAAATGTTTTCAAAAATCTCTTCATAATATGCCTCCATCTTTAGATAACAAGTGCTTAATTTACAATAGTTTTTGAATCCTAATAAGTGTTGAAAGTAAGATTGCACCCTTGTCTACATTTGAGCTTTTCATTTTAAGTTCGCTATCTAGCAGTAACTCATGTAGTTTTGAGTAGGTATTTGGTTTATATTTTAGAGCAATTGCGGCTTTTTCATCTACTACAAATTTTGGGGCAGGGTAGCCTAATATTTCTAGTGCATTTGGAGCGCCGTTAACTCTGATGTAGATGTTAAACATATAGAGTTGTGTGATGTATGAAGTTATAGCCGTAACAACTCTTATTTCATCTTCTCCATGTTCTAGTATATTTTTCAAATCCTCAGTGAACTCTTTTTTAGCCAAAATCTTTTTTATAAAGTCATCAATGTTAACTTCACTCAGACCATAAACTAAGTTCTCAACATCTTTTGTTGTTATCTCTCTATCATAAACTCGAAACTTATCTATCTCATTACACGAAAGGGCTACATCTCCATTGTGAATGCTTAGTAGGTGAGAAATAGTATATTTGTCTATATTTACCTTTTTCTCACGTGCAACTTGTGCGATGATATTTTGAGCTTCGTAATCTTTTGGATGGAAAAACCTTACACTCATTGTTTTAGCTTTTGCAAAAGCTTTTTTATTGTTGTACGTTTTATGGTCGCTTCCATAATAGGCATAGACAAACACATTATCAGGATTTTTTTCACAAAACTCTATCAGAGTATCTAAATCCTTTTTTGGAACTTTCTTCTCACTCTTTATGACTAAAATATTTCTATCACCAAAGAGTGAACCTTGTGAGAGATGTGCTTTCGCTGAGTTAAAATCATACTCATCGTGATAATAGTTTAAAATGTTTGCATCATCTATAGTTGTGAGCATTTTAGAGTACATATCTATGAGAAAACTACTCTCTCCGAAAAAGACAAAACTGTTTGATACCGACTGGTTCTGTATATGTTTATCTAACTCGTTTTTATACATCAACTTTTTCCACAACTGAGGCAAATATTTTAGCCCTAGGAATATCGACTCTGTCAATTTTAATTATTACATTTTCAAAAAGAGTTATATCCCCAGTTGAAGTAATATTTACTCTTGCACCGATGATTTCATCGTGAATTTCAGCTTTTATTTCTGTATCTGTTGATGTGATTCTTGCTTTAAATTCTTGGTTTAGATTTTTTTCTGCCCAGCGTGCATATTTCCTAGCCATGAACTCAGTCTCAATAGTACTCGCTTCTCTCTCTTTAATACTGATAGCCATACTCAAAGATTCAATATTTCTAAGAACATATGAACCCTCCTCTGTATCACCTCTGTTAATAGCCTTTAAAAGCCTGTGAACTATAAGGTCTGAGTATCTACGTATTGGTGAAGTAAAGTGTGTATAAGCCTCAAAGCCTAGACCAAAGTGTCCAGAGTTTAGAGGTGCATATCTCGCTTGCATTTGTGATTGGATTATAAGAGTGTCAACCTCTGCTTCTAGCCCCATTGTTTTTGCTTGCTTTTGAATATTTGTGATAGTCTCTTTAGTTGTATCTTTTATCTCAATAGCCATACCGATACCCGCAAGCTCCTGATAGAGAGTTTGCAGTTTGTTTTGGCTTGGCTGTTCATGAATCCTAAAAATACCTCTCTCAAACTGAGCCGCTGCTTCTTTATTTGCTAAAAGCATACAGTCTTCTACAAGAGCATGAGATGGAGTTTCTTCAGCTTCTGTAGTAGCTACCAGATTAGACTCTTCATCTATCTCCATATCTATCTCAGTTGAGCGAAAATCATAACCGATTTTGAGACGTTTCTCTTTGAGTGCATCTGTAACAACTCTAAGTTTTGTTAAATCATCAAAAATCTGCTTCTCTTGTGTGTTTTTAGCTTTTAATTCACCAGCAAAAAAGTCATCAATCTCTTCATAGTTAAATCTTCTTTGAGAGTTAATAATAGCTTCATAGACTTTAGACTCTTTGACTTCAAGTGAAGCCAAATCAAGTTTCATCTCAAACACATAAGCGAGTCTATCAACGTGAGGTTGCAGAGAACAGAGGGTTTCACTTAGTTGGCGTGGAAGCATGGGAATTGAGCGATGAGGAAGGTAGATAGAGAAACTTCTGTATATTGCTTCATTATCTAGAGCACCAAATGGTTTGACATACTCACTTACATCTGCGATTGCGACATAAAGAGTTGTGTTTTCATTGTCCCAATAAATTGCATCATCATAATCTTTAGCAGTCACAGGGTCTATTGTAGAAAATGCAAGTTTTCTAAGGTCTTTGCGTTTAGGATATTTACTTGCATTTACAGGCTCAAATGACTTTGCAATCTCTAAAACATCATCTTCAAACTCATCATGCTTGTTAAACTGTGCCAAAACAATAAGTTCATCAACTTTAGGGTCTTTTATATTCCCAAGTCTTTCTAGAACTTTGTTTTCTTGGTTATCTATCTTAAATACATCACCAATCTTATAAGAGTTTAATTCATCTAAAGTTAGTTCAGCACCTACTGGATACTGCGTTTTTAAATCAACTAAAGATTTATGAGAATCTTTCTCTATAATATAAGCAACACTATAACTCTGCTCACGTCCAACAACTTCAGCAATTTTCGCACTTGGAGTACCACGTTTACCTAGTAGTCTTTGAGCGATTATCAAATCACCCTCTTTGGCATCACCTAAGTCACCTTCACCGATGAAGAGGTCACGAACATTTTCACCTATAACATTAAGGTAGGCAGTTGCTTTTTGAACAACACCAAGAGTACCTGCACGATATTTTGAGTTGAATTTATAAACATTATCTTTTTTTGTAAGGTATTTTTTTGTAAGCCATAAATTAACATGGGTAAGTTCTTCAGGGGTGATGTCTTGCTCACTCAAACCATGAGTGAGCCTTATAAGTAGAGATTTCAAATGAGTTTTATCTTGCGTTTTCTATAGCAGTCTCAAAGCTTTCCATGTCAAGGTCATATTTTGAAATAAGCTCTTTAGCACGCGCTACACTTTCATCTGTAACAGCACCATTAATTGGAACAGCAGCACGAACAACATGTAAGATACGTGCTGGACGTTTATCTTCTTCTGCTGCATCTTCTGGACTTTGACAGTTTCTGATTACATCAACTAAACCATCTTCAAATTTCCATTGAGAGAAGATTGTTGCACTTACTTCAGGAGTGTCAACACCAACTACTTCTCTCTCAGCAGCTTCAACATCTTGAAGATTAGAAAGAGCATCACGAAATGCTTCTTCTTTTCCATCAGCCATTACCTGTTGAGCAATAAGAACTTTACCAATTTCAACAAGAAATGCAGCCGGAGATAATACACCAAGAAGTTTATTCTCTTTTCTTAAACACCATGAAGTCATAAGACCGTGTTGTTTTTTAGAAAGAGCAGAGAACATATCATTAGAGATTCCGTAAGCAGACAGGTCAAGGTTGAAGCTCTTTTTAACAATAGATGCTAGTGCAAAACCACGGACAGTACCCATTCCAAATAGTCCAACTGCTTGGCTGATTGCATTTATCTCACGAGAAAATCCATATAACGGAGAGTTTGCTGCTTTTAAAATATCTGCAGTTAGAAGAGGGTCTTTTTCTAAGATTTTAACCATATCGTTAAAGCTACTGTCCGGATTTTGATAAACAGCTTCAATCTGCATGGCAGATTCAGGAAGTGGTGGTAGTTGTTTGATTTTTTTTAGTATTTCTTCTGTCATGATATCTCTCTTATTATTAAGTATTTACTTTATGACACAATTATAGTATTAAGAAATAAATTAACACTGAATATTAACAAAAAACTGTTATTATTCTTGGTATTATTCAAATATATAAAATAAATAGAGGGATGTTAAAATGCAAAGAGATGCAATGCTAACACAACTAGGTTACGCACCTAATGATGCTCTTATGAGTCAACTAGAGAAAATTGAGGAAAATACTCCTGGGTATGAGAAAATTAGAAAACACATTATGGATTTACATGATCATTTAAAAGTTGATGGTTCATTTGTTGCACTTTCAAACTCAGAAGATTGTTTCAAAATAAAAGTGGAAGCATCGAGTGCTGAATTAGCAGAGGAAGCACATGAAAAAGTGAAACATTTTAGTGATAAGTTTAAAGTAAAAGTAAATAAGCTACAAAATAAAGAGACTTACTATATCGTAGGATTTAACCAGTAAGTTTTATGAATAAAGAGCCTATGAGTATAGAGGGTTATGACCTCTTGGTAAAAGAGTTTAAGTTTTTACTAGAGGTTGAAAAACCTAAAGTTGCATCAGAAAAACTGGTTGCTGCTGCTCAAGGTGACAGAAGTGAAAATGCAGATTATCATGCTGCTAAAGAGAAGTTGCGTTTTATAGATAAAAGACTCTTTTATCTCAACTCAATGATACAAAAATCACAAATTATAGATCCCTCATCTCATGGACATGCTAAAGTAGGTTTTGGAAGCAGTGTTAAAGTCATAAATATTGATACAGATGAAGAAGAGAATTACACACTCTGTGGAGTTTTAGAGAGTGAACCTGAGAATGGACTGATTTCAATACACTCTCCAATCGCAAAAGCCTTGATAGGAAAAGCTGTAGATGAGGAGTTTAAAATCAAACTTCCTCACGTAACAAAAGAGTATGAAATTATAGAAATAAAATATGAAAATATCTTCTCTTTGAAGAAAAATATTCGCACAGAGAAAGAGTTTTCTTTTCATTAAAAGAATAAAGATATGATGTGGGTAAAAGTTTGATATAGGAGACGTTTAAATGTTGAAATTAAAGAAAATATTTTTAGCACTATTGATTTTTACGGGAGTTACTCAGGCCGAAGAATACAAAGTTGTTTTTGATTGTAGTTCCGGTGATTCTAACTTCATAAAGAGTCGTATGTGGTTGGTTGGCAAGACTATAGATATGATTGAAAAACGTGGTGATTCAGCTACGGTTGGATTAACTCTTCATGGGGGATGTGTGCAGATGGTTGCTCAAGATTATGAGATGATTACTCCAGATGAAGATATTAAAAATATTGAAAAAGCGCAAAACTATCTTATTTCTCTCTCTAAAAGAAAGAATGTAAAAATAATAGCTTGCGCAATGTCTCTAAATGCAAACGCCATTGAAAAAAGCGATGTACTTCCTTTTATAGAGGTCTCTGAGAATAGTTTTATAGATACAATTAGATATCAAAACAGTGGTTATGCACTGATGACTTTTAAGTAGTTTCAAACTTCTTTTACCATCCTTTAGATATAATCCATTTTTAAAAACTAAATTTTAGGATTATATCTTGAGCCAACAATTACCAGATATAGATACACAACTAGCTAACCATAAACTTTCACAAGATGATTACACACATATTAAAGAGATTTTACAACGTGAGCCAAACTTAGTAGAGCTTGGTGTTTTCTCAGCTATGTGGAGTGAGCACTGTTCTTATAAATCATCAAAAGTACACTTAAAAGGTTTCCCGACAAAAGCTCCATGGGTTATCCAAGGTCCAGGTGAAAATGCTGGTGTTATTGATATCGGTGACGGATATGCAGCTGTATTTAAGATGGAGTCACACAATCACCCATCTTTCATCGAGCCGTACCAAGGTGCTGCTACAGGAGTTGGTGGAATTATGCGTGATGTATTTACTATGGGTGCTCGTCCTGTAGCTTCATTGAATGCTCTTCGTTTTGGTAATGTTATGAATGATGACAAAGTATCTGCTCATCAACGTTATTTAGTACGTGGTGTAACAGAAGGTATCGGTGGTTATGGTAACTGTATGGGTGTACCAACTATTGGTGGTGAAGTAAGTTTTGATGAGTGTTATAATGGAAATATCCTTGTAAATGCTTTTAACCTTGGTATTGCAAAATCTGATGAAATTTTTCTAGGTCGTGCTGAAGGTATCGGTAATCCTGTAATGTATGTTGGTGCAAAAACAGGTCGTGATGGTTTAGGTGGGGCTGTTATGAGCTCTGACTCATTTACTGAAGAGTCAAAATCTCTTCGTCCTACTGTTCAGGTTGGTGATCCATTTACTGAAAAACTTCTTCTTGAAGCTTGTATGGAACTGTTCAAAACAGACCATGTGGTTGGTATTCAAGATATGGGTGCTGCTGGTCTTACTTCATCTTCTTTTGAGATGGCTGGACGTACTGGAAGTGGTATGACAATGCATCTTGATAAAGTTCCTGCTCGTGAAGAGAACATGACTCCTTATGACTTTATGTTAAGTGAGTCTCAAGAACGTATGCTTCTGTGTGCTAAAAAAGGTTCAGAACAAGCAATTATAGATATCTTTGAAAAATGGGATTTAGATGCTGCTGTAATAGGTGAAGTAACAGATACTGGAAATATGGAACTATTTTGGGAAGGTGAAAAATGTGCTGAGGTACCAGTTGACCCAGTAAGTGAAGAAGCACCAGAACTTAATCGTCCTATGAGTAAACCAGCATATCTTGATGAGATTAAATCTGTAACTATCGATGATTTTGACAAAGTATCAAACCAAGAAGCATTTGAGACACTTACAAAGTCTATGGAAGTTGTAGATAAATCATGGATTTATACGCAGTATGATTCAATGGTGCAAACAAACACGATTAAAAATGGTGGGATGCTTGATGCTTCTGTTATTCGTGTAAAGGAAAATGGAAAAGCTTTAGCAATGTCGGCTGATTGTAATGTTCGTTTTTGTTACATTGACCCTAAAGGTGGTGGAGCTGCTGCAACAATCGAAGCAGGGCGTAATGTTGCTATGAGTGGTGCGAGACCACTTGCAATTACAGATTGTCTTAATTTTGGTAATCCTGAAAACCCAGAAGTTATGTGGCAGTTTGGTCAAGCTTGTGAAGGTATAAAAGAGGCTTGTGCTGAACTTACCACTCCAGTTATTGGTGGAAATGTTTCACTTTATAATGAGACAAATGGTGTTTCAGTTTTTCCAACTCCATCTATCGCGACTGTTGGTGTAAATGATGATCAAAATAATGTTTTAATGTCTTCATTTCAAGGTGAAGGTAACTCACTTTATTTAGTTGGTGAAAGTAAGTCAGAGTTTGGTGGTTCACTTTATATGAAAGAGATTTGTGGAACTGTTGCAGGAACATTACCCGAGATTAACTACAAAAATGAGCTTGCTCTTTGGGACTTAGTTATTGAAGCAAACAAAAAACATCTACTAGAGTGTGCTAAAGATGCAAGTTCTGGTGGTGTTGCTATTGCACTAGCTAAAATGGTTGCAACGTCAGGTTTAGGCTGTGATGTTGAGATGAGTGTCGCTGATGAAAGAGATATCTTTGCCGAGTCTATGAGTCGTGCAATTATCGAAGTGAAACCTGAGAACTGTGCTGCGTTTGAAGCAATACTTGATGAGTCAATGACTGTTGAAAAAATCGGAACTGTTGGTGGAGATTCTATCAAAGTTAATGATATTTTAATGAGTATGGAAGAGTTACAAGATAACTACTTCAATACATTCAAAAAAGTTATTGAGAGAGATATTTAAATCTCTTTTAGTTAAGCCTCAATTATAGTAACTCTATTTCTGCCACTCTTTTTGGCACTGTAGAGTGCGTCATCAGCCTTCTTATATATTTCATTCAACTCAATTTTTGTACAATTTTTTACAAAGCAGAGACCTGTGGATATAGTTAGTAACTCATAAGGCTTGTTCTGTTCATGGAGAATTTGTAGATCATATATTTTATTACCTAAGTTTTGTAGATACTTTAGTGACTCCTCTTCTGTATAAGTACTAAAAATTATTCCAAACTCTTCTCCTCCAATACGAAAGAAAAACTCGTTTGAACGTTTAAGAGAAGACTCAATAGCTCTTGTTACACTTTTGAGAGCTTTATCCCCCTCATCATGTCCATAATTATCGTTATAGAGCTTAAAGTTATCAATATCCAAAATAGCGAAAGAGAATGTGTAATTCATTCTTTTTGCTCTGTTGAACTCTTGAGGAAATATAGTGTTAAAGTAGCGTCTGTTGTAGATACCGGTTAATGGGTCCTTTATGGAGAGTTCTTCAAATTCATGTCTAAGCTTATATGTTTCGGTGATATCGCTAAAAGTAACCATAACATTTTGGTGTTTATGATCAAATACTTTTTTAACATATACTGCGAAGTAGTGTGTTTTACCTTTACGAGTTATCTTAACAGTTGGTTCTGAGGATCTTAATACTTCGTCAATCCACTCTCCCTCTCCAGAGGTTATTGTATCGTTGAACTCAGAAGTCTCAAAAAAGTGACATATGCAGCTATTCTCACTTGAGAACTGTTCAAGGGTAGTATATTGATCAAAAAAACTAAAAAAAGAGTCATTTGCTTGTATTATCTTGGTAGTGTCTGTAACTAAGATTATATTCGGATTTTTTTCATATAGACTCTTTAGAAACATCTCATTTTCTTTATTGAGAATTTCAAATTTTTTACGACTACTTATGTCTTGATGTACTCCAGATAATTCTAAAGGATTTCTGTTTTTATCATACTTTGTAATTGCTCCAGAACCCTGTATCCAAACATAGTTTCCATCTTTATTTCTCATACGAAACTCAACACTGTAGGAGTTTCTGTTTTTAATTGCTTCTTCTATGATAGGATCAGCTCTCTTTTTATCGGAGGGTTCGATTCTATCAATCCAGTCAGATTCATCATGATTAATATCTGATTCATCAAGACCCAAAATCTCTAGCCAGCGTTTATCTACTTCATGATAACCTGTCTTTATATTCCAGTTCCAATACCCAAGTCCAGCACCTTCGACAGCCATTTTAAGTTTAGTATCTTGAGCTTCTATCTTTCCTTGCAGGGACTTAGTTAGAAGTTCTGCCTCTTTTTCTTTTACCGATAAGCGTTTAATAAAGAGTAATACAATAATGCTTAAAATAGAAAAAATTGCTGTGACAAGATAAAATTTAATCCAGATAGTTTTTAGATAATCTATATAGTAGCGAGCATCAAGTTCTATTGCTATTCCACCTCGCAGCTCACCCAGCTTATAGCCATCTTCAGCGTGGCACTGTAGACACTCTTTCTTTATATAGAGCGAATGTAGATATTGAAACTGTTTTTTCTCCTCGTCAACTCTATATATCTCTCTATCTTTTTTTGTATGAGACTCTTTTAGCTCTTCAAGTGCCTCGGAGTAAAATCCAACTGCTTTGTTAACAGGGTTGATAGGAAAATTACTAACTAGTCTATATTTGTAGGAGTCATCACTTTGGGATTCAGATAGCATTCTAGTCATCCAAGCTGGATTTACCTTGACAAAACGCTTCTCCTTGCCATAGTCTAAAAGATTATTTTTTAAGTAAGGGTTAGGTTCCATCGTATCGCTTAAGATGTAAAGACCTCCCATCTTCGCATTCCAAGAACGGATATTAACTATCTCTTTATAATTACTATTTGCCTGAGCTATAAGAGACTTTTCACGATTCTCTTTAGTACTTACAGCAATATAGTAAAAGATTGAGACCATGAGCATCCATAAGAATATGATTGATATAGATATCAAGGTGTATTTTTTATTCATAATTTAAATCCTAGCTATAAATATAGCCTATAGTTTTATAGATGAAAGTAGTTCTTTGTCCAATATATTTTTTGAGTGTGTAACTTCATCTATACTTTTGTAGTTAAAGTCACTTTTAGTATAGCATATAATACTCTCTTTTTTATTGGATAAAAGTCCATCTATAGCATATGATACGAATTTGTAAGCCATAAGTCTATCATATACAGTTGGATTTCCTCCACGCTGGATATGCCCTAAAACAGAGACTCGTGACTCTATACCAATCTTCTCTTCAAACCATTGAGCTATCTCTGATGAATCCTGTTTTATACCTTCTGCAACTATAGCTATAAAATATCTTCTACCATTATTTATCTGCTCTTTAAAATTATCTTCATATATTTTTAAATCATAATTTATTTCAGGAATAAGACAGAGTTCTGAACCAGAAGTAAGGTGTGAAACAAGAGCTAAGTAACCACAATCCCGACCCATCGTCTCAATTACAAAAGCACGTTTAAATGAGGAAGCTGTATCACGAATGGCATCTATAGAAATTTTAATGATATTGAGTGCTGTATCAACTCCGAGAGAGTAATCAGTTCCATTTATATCATTGTCAATAGTAGAGGGTATTCCGCAAAACTTTACACCGTGTTCTTTGTAAAAAACATCTAAACCACGAAATGAACCATCGCCGCCCAACACTACAAGCATGTCAATTTTGTGTTTATCTAGGTTTTGTTTCGCTATCTCTCTAAACTCTTTTTGCATAAATCTTTGGCTTCTAGCTGAGCCAATTTTAGTTCCACCCCGAGTGATAATACCTGCTACATCACAATAACTTGCCTCTTTGATATTGTCATCAATAAGACCTTCAAACCCATCATAAATAAAAAATGGTTTCAAGTTTTTTTGAATTGAATACTCAACAAAATGCTTGAGGGCAGGGTTCATACCGGATACATCTCCACCAGAACATAAAATAGCTATATTTGTCATAAAAATTTCCAAAATTTAGTTTATATAGTTTACCATCATCTAAACTCAATTTAGATAAAATTCCGTAATTTATTTTCAAGAGGAAATGTTTTGGCAAAAAGAGCATTAGTAAGCGTTAGCGATAAAGCAGGTGTAGTTGAGTTTTGTACTTCTTTAGTGAAGAACGGATATGAGATTATCTCTACAGGTGGAACTTATAAAAAGTTAGTAGAAGCTGGAATTGCTGCTATTGAAATTGATGAAGTTACAAAGTTTCCTGAGTGTTTTGAAGGACGTGTTAAAACTCTGAATCCTTATGTTCATGGTGGAATCCTTCACCGTCGTGACAAGCAGTCTCACCTTGACCAAGCTAAAGAGTTAGGTGTTGAGTCTATTGATTTAGTGTGTGTAAACCTTTACCCTTTTAAAGAGACTATCGAGAGAACTGACGACTTTGATGATATTATAGAAAACATCGACATCGGTGGACCTGCTATGGTTCGTTCAGCTGCTAAAAACTTTGACTCTGTAATTATCGTTACAAATGTTGAAGATTACTCTGAAGTTATTGATGCTATTGAGAACGAAAAAAATACAAAAGATTTCCGTCGTGGATACATGATAAAAGCTTACGAGCATACTGCAGCGTATGACTCTATGATTGCTAACTATATGAATGAGCGTTTCAACGAAGGTTTTGGTGAGAAGCAGTTCGTAGTTGGAAACAAAGTTATGGATACTCGTTATGGAGAAAACCCACACCAAAAAGGTGCTCTTTATGAGTTTGATAAGCACTTCTCAAATAACTTTAAAACACTAAAAGGAGAGGCGAGTTTTAACAACCTGAATGACCTTAATGGTGCTGTTAAAATTGCTGCTGGTTTTGGCGTGGAAAACGCAGTATGTATCTCTAAACATGGTAATCCTTGTGGATTTGCTATTAAAGAGACACTTTTAGAAGCATACACTGAAGCACTTAAATGTGACCCTGTGTCAGCGTTTGGTGGTGTTGTAGCTGTTAATGGTACTGTTGATGCAGAACTGGCCGAGAAGATGAATGAGATTTTCTTAGAAGTAGTAATTGCCGGTCGTATAACTGCAGAGGCTCAAGAGGTGTTTGCTAAGAAAAAACGTATTAAACTTTTTGAGATGGGGCACGATAAACTAGTTCTTGCAAATGATACAAAAGACTTCAAACATGTTGATGGTGGATTTGTTTTCCAAGATGCTGATAATGTTGGAGCAGATGAAGTTAAAAACGCGAAACTTGTAAGTAAAAAAGCGGCAGATGCACAAGATATGAAAGATATGGAGATAGCATATAAAGTTGCTTCTCTCACTAAATCTAACTGTGTTGTTTATGTTAAAAACTCTGCAATGGTAGCTGTAGGTATGGGTATGACTTCACGTGTTGATGCTGCTCAGTGTGCACTTAAAAAAGCAAAAGATATGGGTCTTGATGTAACTGGTGCTGCACTAGCTAGTGAAGCATTCTTCCCATTCCGTGATAGCATTGATGCTGCAGCTGCAGCTGGTGTTAAAAACGTAATCGAGCCTGGTGGTTCTATCCGTGATGAAGAGATAATCGATGCTGCTAACGAGTTTGGTATGAGTCTGTACTTTTCAGAAGTTCGTCACTTCTTACATTAAGAGTTAGAGTCATTAATGTTTATAGAAAAAGAGTTAATTCTATTTGATTTAGATGGAACACTTATAGATAGTGCTCCAGACTTAGCTCGTTCTGTAAACTATATGCTCCGTTCTATCAACCATAGTGAGTTCAGTGACGAGATTATTGATTCATGGGTTGGTAATGGTGCTCAGACTTTGGTTAAACGCGCCCTTAGCGGTAGTAAGACTATTGATGAAAATATAGATAATAATTTATTTGATAAATCACTCTCTATATTTTTAGAGTATTATAAAAATAACCTCTGCGTTAAAACTACACCTTATCCAAATGTAAAAACTACACTTGAAACTCTTAAAAACAATGGATACAAGTTAGCTATCATTACAAATAAACCATTTGATTTTATAGAGCCAATTTTAAAGCAGTTAGAACTGGACAGTTTCTTTGAACTCTCAATTGGAGGGGATTCACTTCCTGAGAAAAAACCAAGCTCTCTTCCTCTGCAGTACATGTGTGAAAAGTTCAAAATAAAGCCGAGAAATACTCTTATGATAGGTGACTCTAAAAATGATATTTTAGCGGCTAAAGCTGCAAATATTCAAAGTATAGCTGTTAGTTATGGATACAACTATGGAGAAGATATT
>Ga0209345_10002936_pt1 | contig 18079 bp, 14 predicted proteins | sample Cruoilmetagenom7_FD_187294 | JGI IMG/M metagenome (GOLD analysis project Ga0209345, IMG submission 187294) | Oil polluted marine microbial communities from Coal Oil Point, Santa Barbara, California, USA - Sample 7 (SPAdes) (version 2) | ecosystem: Environmental > Aquatic > Marine > Oil seeps ...
GTATTTTTGGGAATTATTGTTGCCCTTTTCTTATTAATGAGAACTGGTAAGAAAAAAGAATAATTTATTTTTCTTAAAAGAAATTAAATTTTACGTCTTTCACGCTCAGTTTTAAGTAAATTAAGTTCTCTACTTGTTTGCCCAGCCACAGACGTATTTTCCTCTGCGCGTCTAATTAAATACGGCATAACGTCTCTTACAGGTCCAAAAGGCAAATATTTAGCCACATTATAACCTTCTTTTGCTGAATTATAACTAATATGATCGCTCATACCATACAATTGACCAAACCAAATTCTTTTGTCGTTTCTTGATAAATTGTGCTTTTCAATTAAATTCATCAACAAATATGAGCTTTCTTCATTATGAGTTCCTGAAAAAACTGACATATCATTAATGTTTTCAACCATATATTGTTGAACATCATTATACATTTTATCTGTAGCTTCCTTATCTACACAAATAGGATCTTTATAACCGTATTCTTCAGCACGTTCACGCTCTTTTTCCATATAAGCGCCACGTACTAATTTCATACCAACTTTAAAACCTGCTTTTTTTGCTCGTTCGTGTAAATCTTTTAAATAATTTAACCTGTCCCAACGATACAATTGTAAAGTTCCAAATACAATTACATTTTCTTTATTGTATTTCACCATCATTTCCTCAATTAAATCATCAGCTGCAGCTTGCATCCAAGTTTCTTCAGCGTCAATTAATAATGGAATTCCTGCTTCATAAGCTGCTTTACTTACAATATCATATCTTTCTTTTATACGTTTCCACTCAACTTCTTCATGAGCATCTAATTTTTCACCTTCGGTTATTTTTTGATAAATTTTAAACTTTCCAAAACCTGTTGGTTTAAATACTGCAAATGGTAAACTAGCTTTTTCTCTACCAAATTTAATGGTGTTTAATGTTTTTTCCATTGCTAAATCAAACTGCTCTTCAACTTCTTTCCCTTCAGCTGAATAATCTAACACAGAATGTACATTTTTAGTATACATTTTATCAATAGTAGACATGCAATCTTCTTCCGTTACACCTCCACAAAAATGGTCAAAAACGGTGGCTCTAATAATACCTTCAACAGGCAAATATGCTTTTAAAGCAAACTTAGTAACTGCCGTACCAATTTTAACCAATGGTTCTCGCTTAATCATTTCAAACAAATAAAAAGCTCTATCAAGTTCAGAATTTGATTTTAAAGCAAAAGCTACTTCTGTATTGTCAAATAATTTTTCCATTATAACATGTATTTATACAAAGATACTTCGCAAGAGTTTATTTTTTCATTTATTTACACTTAATTTGCACTTAAATATTATCCGAAATGAATCCAATATTATCCAATAATTACTATGTTAATTTTACTGAAGATGCGTATACTAAATTAAACAAGTATATTTTAGATACTAAACCTTCTTTAATTTTCATTTTAGTTGATGAAAACACTGGTGATGATTGTCTTCCTTTGTTTCTTCAACAACTGGAAGCTGAACAAACTATTGAAATTATTGAAATTGAGCCAGGTGAAGAAAATAAAAATTTGGATACTTGTATTGGAGTGTGGAATACTTTAACAGAACTAGGAGCAGATAGAAAAAGTTTATTAATAAATTTAGGTGGTGGTGTAATCACAGATTTAGGTGGTTTTGTCGCATCTTCATTTAAACGTGGTATTTCTTTTGTAAATATTCCAACTACATTATTAAGCATGGTTGACGCTTCAGTTGGCGGTAAAACGGGTGTAGATTTAGGTGTTTTAAAAAATCAAATTGGACTATTTTCAAACCCTGAAATGGTACTTATAGACCCTCTTTATTTAGAAACTGTTTCTGAACGTGAATTACGATCTGGTTTAGCTGAAATTCTTAAACATGGTTTAATTTACGATAAAAACCTTTGGAATAAATCAATTAGCTTTAAAGAATTAAGCGTTAGAAACTTAAGTAAGTTAGTGCATCGTTCAATTGAAATTAAAAATGAAGTTGTAATTGAAGATCCTAAAGAAGCTGGTTTACGTAAAATATTAAATTTTGGACACACTTTAGGCCACGCTGTTGAATCTTATTTTTTAGAATCTGAAGCTAAAGAAAACCTTACTCATGGTGAAGCAGTTGCTATTGGAATAATTACTGAAGGTTATATTTCAAAAACATTATTAAACTTTCCTTCTGAAGAGTTAGAGAACATAAAAAAATCTATACTTAATATCTATGGAAAAATTAAGATAGAAATTACAGATTATGATGCTATTATGGAACTTTTAATTCATGATAAAAAGAATGTTGGCGGACAAGTAAATTTTGTACTATTATCTAATTTTGAAAAACATAAATTAGATTGCAACGTTGATAAGGATCTAATTATCAAATCATTAAACTATTACAATTCTTAACAACAATCCGCAATTACTTCTCTATAAATTGCTTTATAATCAGGCAATACATTTTGTAAACTAAAGCGTTTTGCTTGTTCTAATGCATTGTTCTTAAATTGCTGTAACCTATCTAAATCTTCTAAAATATGAATTCCATTTTTAGCCATATCATCAGTATCACCAACATCACTTAAAAAACCTGTAATTCCTTGTGTATTTACTTCTGGCAAACCACCTGAATTAGTTGAAATTACTGGTGTTCTTGCTGCCATAGCTTCTAATGCTGCCAATCCAAAGCTTTCAGTTTCTGAAGGCAATAAAAACAAATCTGAATAACATAATAGTTTATTTACTTCGTTACTATTTCCCATAAATAGCACTTTGTCTAAAATTCCTAAATCTTTTGCTTGGCACTCAATATTTTCTCTATCTGGTCCTTCTCCAACTAATAATAATTTTGAAGGTATTTCTTTCTGAATTTTATAAAAAATATCAATAACATCTGAAGCCCTTTTTACAGGTCGTAAATTACTAATATGTGTAATAATTCGTTCGTTTTCATTTGCAATTGTGTGTCGCAAACAATCTTCAGAACCAATTTCTGGATATTGCTCAAAATCAATAAAATTATGAATCACTTTTATTTCTTTCGTAATATTAAATAAACGTAAGGTGTCTCTCTTTAAACTTTCTGATACTGTGGTAACTACATCAGAATTATTAATACTAAACTCTACAGCAGTTTTATAATTTGGATGACTACCAACCAATGTAATATCAGTTCCGTGCAATGTTGTTACTACCTTTATGTTAATTCCCTTTTCATGCAACATTTGCTTGGCCATATAAGCTGCATATGCGTGTGGAATTGCGTAATGAACGTGCAATATTTCCAAATTGTACATTTCAACAACTTCAACCATTTTACTTGAAAGTGCTAACTCATAAGGTTGAAATTGAAAAAGTGGATATTCTTCAACAAAAACTTCGTGAAAATGAATATCATTAGAAATAAAATCTAATCTCACAGGTTGTTTATACGTAATAAAATGTACGTGATGTCCTCTTTGAGCAAGCGCCATACCTAATTCTGTTGCTACTACTCCACTTCCTCCAAATGTTGGATAACAAACAATACCTATTTTCATGAAAAATACATTAAAGATTGAAAAAATATACAATTGAAAAACAAAACGAAAGCTCTATTTAAATCAATTTTATATTAGATGTAAATATAGAAGTAAACTTACAATTTTAAGACTGAATATTTGTTAAATATATTAAAAAGCTATAAAATATAATGCATAAAAAAAATAGTTATAACGAATGTTATAACTATTTTTTTTATAATAATTATTTATTTTTCTCTAAACTAATAATCTCCCAAAGTTTCAGGATTTTGATTTAAAGCATCTTCTAATTGAGCATCACTAGGCGCTTTTCCATGCCAAGCGTGGGTATGCATCATAAAATCTATTCCGTTACCCATTTCTGTATGTAATAAAATACAAACTGGTTTACCATTTCCTGTTAAAGATTTTGCTTCTGCCAATCCATTTTTAATACTTTCAACATCATTTCCTTTTTCAACATCTAAAACAATCCATCCAAATGCTTCAAATTTAGCTTTTAAATCTCCTAAAGGCATTACATCTTCAGTTCCACCATCAATTTGTTGTTTGTTATAATCTACAGTTGCAATATAATTATCTACATTTTTACCAGCAGCATACATAATTGCTTCCCAATTTTGCCCTTCTTGTAACTCACCATCACCGTGTAAAGAATACACTAATTTTTTATCTCCATTCAATTTTTTTGCTTGCGCAGCACCTAAAGAAACACTCATTCCTTGTCCTAATGAACCTGATGCAATTCTAACACCTGGCAAGCCTTCGTGAGTAGTTGGATGTCCTTGCAAACGTGTATTTAATTTTCTAAAAGTTGCTAATTCAGCAACTGGAAAAAAACCACTTCGTGCTAAAACGCTATAATAAACTGGCGAGATATGACCGTTAGATAAAAAGAATAAATCTTCATTTTTACCGTCCATAGAAAATTCAGTTGAATATTCCATAACTTCTTGAAACAATACTGTTAAAAACTCATTACAACCTAATGAACCTCCAGGGTGACCAGATTGTACAGCGTGTACCATTCTAACTATATCTCTTCTTACTTGTTGTGCAAAATCTTGCAGTTCTTGTGTAGTTGCCATGTATTATATTTAATTTAAAGCGCAAAAATAGTGTTTTTGAAACTTGAAATACTAAAATTTTTGAAGAAAGTTATTGAAGCATTATCAACACCATTAAGTTTTCTGTTTTTTCTTTTTTGCCGCAGGAAATAACACATTGTTTAAAATTAATCTGTATCCAGGAGAATTTGGATGTAAATCTAATTCTGTTTTAGGATCACCTACTCTATGCTGATAATCTTCAGGATCGTGACCACCATAAAACGTAAACATTCCTTTTCCTTTAACTCCATGAATATAACGTGCCTCTCTATTTGTTTTATTTTCTCCCAAAACTAAAATGTTTGACTTTACATTTGCTCTTTCAAAAGATGTTGTTTGGCCCATAAAACCTTTAATTAACTGTGTATGATTTTGACATAACATTGTTGGAATTGGGTCCCATTTTGCTGAATATTCTTGTAAAGAAAAATAATCTGAAGTACGTTTAATAGTGGAACGCTTTCTAGTCATATCTATGGAAGAAAATTCATATTCAATAGGATTTCTAACCAATTTAAAATCTTTAAAGGCTAATGTTTTATTGAAATCTATTTTATGCTGATAATCTACTTCAGAAGGATCGCCATCAAACATAGTTTCACAAATATCAACACCTTCAGCAGCCAAAGAAATATCAAAACTATCTGTAGCTGAGCACATTGCAAACATAAAACCGCCACCAATTACAAAATCTCTAATTTTAAGAGATACGGCTAATTTTTCTTCAGAAACTTTTGAAAAGCCTAATTTGCTTGCTAAATTTTCAGCCGCTTTTTTTTGCTCAATATACCAAGGTGCAGCTCTATAAGCTCCATAAAATCGACCATATTGGCCAGTAAAGTCTTCATGATGTAGATGCAACCATTCGTATAATAATAATTTCTCTTCTAAAACTTCTTCATCATAAATAAGGTCAAAAGGGATTTCAGCATAGGTTAAAACTAAGGTAACAGCATCATCCCAAGGTAGTTTTCCTTTTGGAGAATATACAGCAATTTTTGGTGCTTTTTCTAATGTAATAGCATCCATATTTTGAGATGGACTACTTATTTCTTCTAATATTTTACTTGCTTGAGTATCAGAAATTACATGAAAAGTAACGCCTCTTATTTTACATTCATTACGTGTTGCTTCATTATCTTCTAACAAAAAAGAACCGCCTTCATAATTTAATAACCATTTTGCTGTATTTCCTTGCCCTAAAGACCAATATGTAATTCCGTAAGCTTTTAAATGATTGGTTTGGGTAACTTCATCCATTGGGATGAGTATAAACGATGCATAAATTGAATGTGAAATTAACACAACTAATACAAAAATTATTTTTGTAACTAACTTCATATACTGTGTGTTATTTAAAATGGCAATCCTTTATCATCTTCTAAATTGTCTTCAACTCCAAAAGCATCAGCAGCACTTGGCATATTATTAGATGATATTGCATCATTCATCTTAGATTGAAATTCACTACCAAAATCTTCATCTAAATTACTAAACTGTGCTAAATGTCCTGTAAATTTCAATTTTATATTTTCTAAACCACCATTTCTGTGTTTTGCAACTATAAATTCAGCCTGACCTTCACATGCTGATCTTTCTTCATCATCCCATTCTGTAAGTCCATAATACTCAGGACGATAAATAAATGAAACAATATCTGCATCTTGTTCAATAGCACCAGATTCACGTAAATCTGAAAGTAATGGACGTTTATTTCCTCCACGAGTTTCAACGGCACGTGATAACTGAGAAAGTGCTATTACAGGTATTGCTAATTCTTTTGCCAAGGCTTTTAAATTTCGAGAAATCATAGAAATTTCTTGTTCACGATTTCCACCAGATGAAGTACCAGCAGTCATTAATTGTAAATAATCAATAACTATTACTTTAATACCATGTTGAGAAGCTAAACGACGTGCTTTTGCTCTTAAATCAAAGATTGATAATGAAGGCGTATCATCTATAAAAATTGGAGCATTTGATAAGTTTTTAACTTTTACATTTAATTGTTCCCATTCGTGTGGCTCTAAATTTCCTTTTCTTAATTTTCCTGAAGAAATTCCTGTCTCACTAGAAATCATACGAGTAATTAACTGAACTGATGACATCTCTAACGAAAATATTGCCACTGGAGTATCAAAATCTATTGCCATATTTTTAGCCATAGACATTACAAAAGCCGTTTTACCCATACCAGGACGTGCAGCTAAAATTACTAAATCTGAAGGTTGCCAACCTGATGTTAACTCATCTAAACGAGTAAAACCAGTAGCTACACCACTCATACCTTGTTTATTTGAAATCTCCTCAATTTTTTTAATCGCCTGATCTACAAGACCTCCTGCACTTTCTGAACCTTTTTTTAGATTTCCTTGAGTTACTTCAAATAATTTTGTTTCAGCATCATCTAATAAATCAAAAACATCTACAGTTTCGTCATAAGCTTCTTCAATAATTTCAGCAGAAATTGAAATTAATTTACGTTGAATATATTTTTGAAGAATAATACGGGCATGAAATTCAATATGTGCTGATGATGATACTTTTTGTGTTAATCCAACTAAATAAAAATCGCCACCAGCAGCGTCTAAATTTCCATCTTTACGCAATTGATTGGCAACGGTTAATAAATCTGTTGGCTGCGAACTTTTAAATAATGCAAAAATTGCTGCGTAAATTAATTTATTAGATTCTTTATAAAAAACATCGTCATGTAAAATATCAATTACATCATCAACTCCTTTTTTATCAATCATCATAGCGCCCAATACAGCTTCCTCTAAATCAACAGCTTGCGGTGGTATTTTACCTTTTTCAAGGTTTATCACATTGCTTTTTTTAAATTTAGTAGATGGAATTGGTTGTAAATTTTTCACGCTATAACTCGTTTATTTTTTATTAAATTAATAATTTTAGGGGAAAGGAAACTATAAATTTCACACATTTTTTAGACTAAAGCAAATGTAATTTTTTATACCTAGCTTTTGTAGTAATTCTAAATTTTATTTTTGCACATATTTTGTTGAAAAGTACTTATTTTGTTAATAACTACTTAAACGCAATTTACTCTCTATTTATTTCCTATTTTTGATTTATGAACAAACAAAAAACATATAAAATTCTTACAATAGTACTTGTTATGCAATGGGCATTTATTCAAATAATTGCTAAATTCCCAGCAATTATTGAACAATTTTACTCAAAAGGATTGTACATTTATGTTTCAAAATTATTGAGAATTATTTTTGGTTGGTTGCCTATATCAATTGGTGATATTTTATATATTTTTATTGGGTTAACTATTCTAAAAGGCATTTATAAAATCATAAAAACTAAAAAAATTCATTTTAAGGCTACGTTTTTTAAAATTGGAGCAATTATTTCAATATTGTTTTTCTTATTTCATTTTAACTGGGGATTTAATTATTTTAGAGAGCCCTTATCTAAATCGTTAAATTTTGAAAAAACGACTTATAACACTACTGATTTAGTTGATTTTACAACTAAACTTATTATAAAAACAAACCAAGTTCATTTTTCAATTACAAAAAATGATACTGTTGTTGTTGCAAATAATATGACAAAAAAACAACTTAGAGCTTTATCTCCTTCGGCTTACAAACAATTAGCGCTAAAATACCCTCAATTTAAATTTGAAACGGCTTCAATAAAACACTCTTTATTTAGTGTTCCGTTAACATATATGGGTTTTGCAGGTTATTTAAATCCTATTACTAATGAAGCTCAGGTGAATGCTTTAATTCCAAAAAACAATTATCCTGCAACAGTTTGTCATGAAATTGCACATCAGGTTGGAATTGCTTCAGAAAGCGAAGCCAATTTTGTTGGCTATTTAGCTTCAATAAATTCAAAAGATGCTCATTTTAATTATGCAGGTTATTTAACTGCTTTGCGCTATTGTTTGTATGAAATTTATAAAACTGACCCAAATCAGTTCGAAATCATAAAAAGTACAATTAATACAGGTATTTTGAAGGATATGAAAAATAATCAAGAGTTTTGGGAATCTTACCAAAACTGGAGTGAAAAATATTTTAAAAGTTTTTATGATTTATTTCTGAAGGCGAACAAACAAAAAAGCGGAATTAGAGAATACAATAAAATGGTAGCTCTTTTAATAAATTACTATAAAACTGAAAAATTATAAAGAATTTACCATTATTTTTGCCTCATGCCCAAACAAATTACAAGTCTGCAAAACCCTTACATAAAAGAACTTACTCTTTTAAAAGATAAATCGCGCACCAGAAAAAAAACACAAACCTTTATAATTGAAGGACTTAGAGAAATTTATTTAGCTATTAAAGGAAATTATGAAATTGAAACTATTTTAATAGTATCAACAATTATTAATGAAGAAGAAGTTAACAATCTGTTACAAAACATAAATTCAAACGTTGAAATTATTGAAATTTCTAAAGAAATATATAAAAAATTAGCACTACGAGATACTACTGAAGGCATTTTGGCTATTGCAAAATGTAAAGATTTATCGTTAAAATCAGTTTCTTTCAAAAACAAAAATCCATTAATTTTAGTTGCTGAAGCTCCTGAAAAACCAGGAAATATTGGCGCATTGCTACGAACTGCAGATGCTGCAGGTATTGATGCGGTTTTTATTGCAAACCCTAAAACGGATATGTACAATCCAAATATTATTAGATCTAGTGTTGGTTGCGTTTTTACTACAGCAATTGCTACAGGAACTACTTCTGAAATCATTTCATTTTTAAAAGAAAAAAATATTAATATTTATGGTGCAGCTTTAACAGCTTCGGTTGAATATCAAACCATTAACTATACACAACCAAGTGCTATAATTGTTGGAACTGAAGCAACCGGTTTATCCAGCGAATGGCTTCAAAATACTACACAAAATATTATTATTCCTATGCGAGGAGCTATAGATTCTATGAACGTATCAGTAAGTGCAGCAATCCTAATTTTTGAAGCAATTAGACAAAGACAATTAATAAATTTAAAAAACGTAACTAAAATCACCTAAATGACTCCAACAGTAATTTTTTATATATTAATAGGTATAATTAGCATTAAATTTTTATTTGACACGTTTATAAATTCTTTAAATGCAAAACATTTTAACGATGTGATTTCTGAAGAATTAGAAGGAATTTATAATGAAGATGAATATTTAAAATCTCAACATTATAAAAAAGCAAATTATAAATTCTCTTTATATTCAAGTTTATTTTCAATAGTAACAACTTTATTATTTTTTATTTTAGATGGCTTTGCATTTGTAGATTCATATGCGAAAACTGTAAGCAGTAATCCTATTTTAATTACTTTAATTTTCTTTGGAATTATTGCATTTACCAGTGATATTTTATCGTTACCTTTTTCATACTATAAAACATTTGTAATTGAAGAAAAATTTGGGTTTAATAAAACAAGTAACGCAACATTTATGTTCGATAAAATTAAAAGTTGGTTCATGATGATTGTAGTTGGTGGTGGTTTATTAGCCTTAATAACATGGTTTTATTTAGAAACAACAACATTATTTTGGGTTTATACTTGGGCATTAATTAGCTTTTTCACCATTTTTATGAATTTATTTTATTCAAAACTATTAGTCCCTTTATTTAATAAACAAACACCTTTAGAAGACGGAGAATTAAAAATAGCCATTGAAAATTTTGCTACAAAAATAGGTTTTAAATTAGATAATATTTTTGTGATTGATGGTTCAAAACGATCTACAAAAGCTAACGCCTATTTTTCAGGGTTTGGCAATCAAAAAAGAATTACACTGTTTGATACGCTTATAAATGATTTAGAAACCAACGAAATTGTAGCTGTATTAGCACATGAAGTTGGGCATTATAAAAGAAAACATATTATCTATAACTTACTACTATCCATATTGTTAACTGGTTTTACTTTTTTTATTTTATCGTTATTAATAGGAAACCAAACATTATCACAAGCATTAGGAGTTGAAACCGCAAGCTTTCATATTGGCTTAATAGCTTTTGCTATTTTATACAGTCCAATTTCTGAAATTACCAGTTTATTTATGAATGCTTTATCAAGAAAATTTGAATATCAAGCTGATGATTATGCTAAAGAAAACTTTGGAGGTGAGGCATTAATTTCTTCATTAAAAAAATTATCAAAAAACAGTTTAAGCAATTTAACCCCACATTCTTTATATGTTAAAATTCATTATTCACACCCAACACTGTTACAACGAATAATAAACTTAAAAAAATAATTTTTTCTATTTGATAGTCTACTTTAAAATACTATTTTTAAGCAATGGCATATAATTTAACCATAGAGCAAGAAAACAAAGAAATTACCAAGCGTTATAAAGACCTTTTAAAAGGTGCTTACCAAGCTTTTACAAATGCTGATAAAAAAGAAATAAGAAAGGCGTTTGACATTGCATTAGAAGCGCATAAAAAACAACGCCGCAAAACTGGTGAACCTTATATTTTTCATCCAATTGCTGTTGCTAAAATTGTTGCCTACGAAATTGGTTTAGATACCACATCAATTGTTGCAGCATTATTGCATGATGTTGTTGAAGATACAGATTACACAATTGAAGATATTGAGCGTTTATTTGGTGAGAATGTTGCTAGAATTGTAAATGGATTAACAAAAATATCTCACTTAAAAAAAGAGCAAAACGCATCTGTACAAGCTGAGAATTTTAGAAAAATGCTCTTAACTTTAAATGATGATGTTAGAGTTATTTTAATAAAAATTGCTGATAGGTTGCACAATATGCAAACTATGGATGCAATGCCGCAAGACAAACAGGTTAAAATTTCATCAGAAACTTTATACATATATGCACCACTAGCACACCGTCTTGGACTTTATAATATAAAAACTGAACTTGAAAACTTAGGATTAAAATACACAGAGCCTGAGGTTTATAATGATATTTCAGATAAAATAACACAAAGTAAAGAAGAACAAAACATTTATATTGAATCATTTTCTGATATTATTAGAGAGTCTTTAAGTGCTGAAGGGTTTGAATATTTTATAAAAGGAAGAAGAAAATCTATCTATTCCATTCGTAAAAAAATGCTTTCACAAGGTGTTACTTATGAAGAAATTTACGACAAATTTGCAATTCGAATTATTTATAAATCAACACCAAAGAAAGAAAAATTTGATGCTTGGAAAATTTATTCAATTGTAACAGATAATTTCATCCCAAATCCAAGCAGACTACGAGATTGGATCAGTCAGCCAAAATCAACAGGTTATGAATCGCTTCATATAACTGTTATGGGTCCGCAAGGTAAATGGGTTGAAGTTCAAATTCGCTCAGATAGAATGAATGAGATTGCTGAAAAAGGTTATGCTGCACATTATAAATATAAAAACAATAGTGAGCGTGAAAGTGGCTTAGATGATTGGCTAAATAAAATTAAAGAATCTTTAGAAAACCCTGATAGTAATGCAATAGATTTTGTTGAAGATTTTAAATTAAACTTATATGCGAAAGAAATTTTCGTGTTCACACCTGGTGGAGATTTAAAAGCATTGCCAAAAAATGCAACCGCATTAGATTTTGCTTTTTCAATTCACACACAAGTTGGTATGAATTGCCGTGGCGCAAAAATTAATGGAAAATTAAAACCTATAAGCCATGTTTTATATAGTGGTGATCAGGTTGAAATTATAACCTCAAGCAATCAAAAACCAAATATTGGCTGGTTAGATTTTGTTGTTACAGCAAGAGCCAGAACTCGCATTAAAAATGCCTTAAAAGAAGATCAAAAGAAAATTGCAGAAGAAGGAAAAGAAATTTTAACACGGAAACTGCGTCATTTAAAAATTTCACTTTCTGAAAAGGTTGTAAATGAATTAGTAAATTTCTTTAAATTAAAAACAAGTTTAGATTTATTTTATAGAGTTGGAAGCGGTTCAATTGAAAACCCACAATTAAAAGAATTTATTGCCCAACGTAATAATTCATTTGTAAATTTCTTCAGAAAAAAAATAAAAAGAGCACCTAAAAACAATGCACTAGTAGAAAAAGATGAAGTAATTGATAATTATGATTCATTAGTTTTTGGAAAAGAAGAAGAGCGTTTAGATTTTAAAATGTCACCTTGTTGTAATCCTATTCCTGGAGATAAAGTATTTGGTTTTGTAACAATAAATGAAGGTATTAAAGTTCATAAAAAAGACTGTCCAAATGCCATAAGTATGCAATCTAATTATGCTTATAGAATTATGACCGCAAAGTGGATTGACTCTACAAAACAAGAATTTAAAGCTATTTTAAAAATTCATGGAGTAGATAATGTTGGATTGGTAAATGAAATAACCGAAATTATTTCAAAAAATATGAATGTTAATATACAAGGATTAAATATTTCAGGTAATGATGGTGTTTTTGAAGGAAGTATTACTGTAAGCGTTCAAAACAAATCTCAACTACAAAAATTAAGCGATAGTATTAAAAAATTAGAGGGAATAGACTCTATTGAAAGAATTTATAAACATTAATATTTATTCACAATGAAAGTTAATAACTATGAATTTAAGGTTAATATACTTAAAAAAATAGGGTTAACTTTGCTGAATCTATAACATTTCAAATTTATTGTTATGAGTAATGAAAACCAAAAAATAGTAAAAAGTGTTTTTGTTAATTTTCTAGAAGCAAACAGCCATAGAAAAACACCAGAACGTTTTGCCATTTTACAAGAAATTTATGATTTAAATGATCATTTTGACATAGAATCTCTATATATTCAAATGAAAAATAAAAATTATAGAGTAAGTAGAGCTACACTTTATAATACTATTGAATTACTTTTAGAATCAGGCTTAGTTAGAAAACATCAATTTGGGCAAAATCAAGCGCATTACGAAAAATGTTACTTTGATAAACAACATGACCATATTATTTTAACAGATACTGGTGAAGTTATAGAATTTTGTGACCCAAGAATACAAATTATAAAAAAAACGATTGAAGATACTTTTAATATAGAGATTCACAATCATTCACTTTATTTATACGGAACAAAAAAACGAAAAAACAACTAACAACTTACAATTAACACAATGGCTGTAAACTTATTATTAGGACTACAATGGGGAGATGAAGGAAAAGGAAAGATAGTAGATGTCCTTACCTCTAACTATGACATTATTGCACGTTTTCAGGGTGGACCAAACGCTGGACATACTTTAATTTTTGATGGACAAAAACATGTATTACACACAATACCATCTGGTATTTTTCACAAAAACGCCATAAATCTTGTAGGAAATGGTGTTGTAATAGACCCAGTTATTTTCAATAAAGAATTAGAAAATTTAGCAAACTATAATTTAGATTTTAAATCAAAATTATTAATTTCAAGAAAAGCACATTTAATTTTACCAACACATAGATTACTTGATGCAGCTAGTGAAACTTCAAAAGGAAAAGCTAAAATTGGTTCTACGCTAAAAGGAATTGGTCCAACTTATATGGATAAAACTGGTAGAAACGGTATGCGTATTGGAGATTTAGAACTAGATAACTGGAAAGAAATTTACCAAACATTAACTAATAAGCACTTAAAAATGCTTCAATTTTTTGATGTAGAAATCCAATACGACTTAAACGAACTTGAAACTGAATTTTTTAATGCTATAAAAGTTTTAAAAGAATTAACTTTTATTGATAGTGAAGAATACTTAAGTAAAGCTATAAAAAATAATAAAACAATTTTAGCTGAAGGAGCACAAGGTTCGCTTTTAGATGTTGATTTTGGAACATATCCGTTTGTAACGTCATCAACTACAACTGCAGCAGGAGCTTGTACTGGCTTAGGTGTAGCTCCTAATAAAATTGGTGATGTATTTGGTATTTTTAAAGCCTACACAACTCGTGTTGGTTCTGGCCCTTTCCCTACTGAATTGTTTGATGAAGATGGAAAAGAAATGGCAAGAATCGGAAACGAATTTGGAGCAACAACAGGCCGCCCACGTAGATGTGGTTGGTTAGATTTAGTAGCTTTAAAATATGCTGTTGAAATTAATGGTGTTACACAATTAATGATGATGAAAGGCGATGTACTTTCAGGTTTTAAAACATTAAAAGCATGTACATCTTACAATTATAAAGGAAAAGAAATTAATCATTTTCCTTATAATATTGAAGAACATAATGTATCTCCAATTTATACTGAGTTTAAAGGCTGGAAAGAAGATTTAACTTCAATGACAAGTATTGAAACACTTCCAACTGAATTAAATGATTATATTAAATTTATTGAAGATTTTGTTGAAGTTCCTGTGAAAATTGTTTCAGTGGGTCCTGACAGAAAACAAACAATATTAAGATAAATTTATCAAGCGTCATTGCAAAAAAAATGAAGTAATTAAGTAAATTATTTTATTCATGTTTTTTGCAATGACGTTTCTTTTTTTAACGCACTTTTATCATCTTACTACTCTCTTTTTTCTTAGTTTTGTGATTAAATCATTTCAATCTTGAAAAAAATACTTTTTATCATAATCATAATCTTCAGTTTTGCTGGAAATTCTCAAACAAAGAGAATTAAAATTTTACATGCAGATAATACACTTGTAAAGCCTGAATATCCTGGAGCTACTATTTCATTTGGAAATGTTTTTATAGAACATGAAGGCGCAACTTTACGCTGCGATAAAGCATACATTTATAAAGAGCTTAACTTAATAAAAGCAATGGGTAATGTAGTTGTAAACCAAGGAGATACTATTTTTCAGTATAGCAAATACACTGATTATGATGGGAATAAAAAAATTGCAACCTCTTGGGGTAAAGTTTTTTTAAAAGATGAAATTATGGAGTTGCGGACAGATACACTTCAATTTGATAGAGAAAATCAACATTTATTTTATAAAAGTGGTGGTACAATTAAAGATACTACAAATGTTTTAACAAGTAAAATTGGTAACTATTATTTAAAAACAAACAAATTTCAGGCTTATACAAATGTTGATGTTGTTAATAAAGATAGTAAACTAGTCTCTAATCATCTTGATTATTTTACTGATACTGGAATTGCTGAATTGTATGGCCCTTCAACAATAACAAGTGAAAGCAATAAAATTTACACAGAAAATGGACATCATAATTCAAAAACAAATATTTCTCACTTTTTAAAAAAATCTATCATATTCTATAGTCATAGAACTATTGAAGGTGACAGTTTGTATTACAACAAAAATATAGATTTTGCCTCTGCAACAGGAAATATAAAAATTAAAGACACTGTAAATAATTCATTAATAAAAGGTGGGTATGCTGAAGTTTATAATTTAAAAGATTCAGTCTTTATTAAAGACAAAGCTGTTGCAATTTCTGCAATGGAAAATGATTCTTTATATATTCATGGAAAAATATTAATGGTAACAGGAAAAGCCGATGAACGCATTGTAAAAGCTTTTAGCCATGTAAAATTATTTAAATCAGACCTACAAGGTAAATGTGACTCGTTAGTAAGTGATGAAAAAACTGGTATAACTAAACTATTTACAAATCCTGTTTTATGGGCTGAAGGAAATCAAATTACTGGAGATACTATTCATTTAATTTCCAATGCTAAAACTGAGCAATTAGATTCTTTAAAAGTTTTAAATAATGCTTTTATGATTCAAAAAGATTCAACTGGTTATAACCAATTGAAAGGAAAGAACATGTACGGAAAGTTTAAAAATAATAAATTAAACTCATTAAATGATATCGGAAATAGTGAGGTTATTTTTTATTTAAGAGATGAATATCAAAAATTAATAGGGATTTCTAAAATGGAAAGTAGTGATAATATATTTATTACTTTAGAAAGCAATACTATTAATTCAATAGATTTTAATAAAAAACCAGATGGAAAAACATATCCACCATCTGAATTTGAAAAATTGAATCCAAAAGACAAAACTTTTAAAGGTTTTATTTGGAGAGAAGATGAACGCCCGTTAACAAAAGAGGCTATTTTTATACATGATAAACAACGTATAGAAAAATAATTTGAAAAAAGATTTTTTTAAATATCAAGCACAAACATCACAAAATCCATTAGCTATTGAAATTTCTCATGCAATTGGAAGTTTTGTTTATGATACTAATGGTAAAGAGTATTTAGATTTTATTGCAGGTGTTTCAGCAAATACGTTAGGACACAATCACCCAAAAATTTCTGAAGCCATCAAAAAACAAGTTGATGCTTATACACATGTAATGGTGTACGGAGAATTTATTCAACAACCACAAGTATCACTTACTAAATTACTTGCACAAAATTTACCAAAAAATTTAGAAACCGTTTATTTAACAAACTCTGGAACTGAAGCTACTGAAGGCGCTATAAAATTAGCTAAACGGTTTACAAATAGAAGTGAAATAATTTCAGCCAAAAACGGGTATCATGGCAATACACAAGGTGCAATGAGTGTTTGCGGAACTGAACAACAAAATAGTGCTTTTAGACCATTAATACCTGGTGTAAAATTTATTGAATTTAATAATAGTATTGATATTGATAAAATTTCAACCAATACAGCTGCTGTAATTTTAGAAACTATACAAGGAGGTGCTGGTTTTATTGAACCAATAAGCAACTATTTAAAAAAAGTAAAAGATAAATGCCAAAAAGTTGGTGCACTACTTATTTTAGATGAAATACAAACAGGAATTGGAAGAACAGGAAAATTATTTGGATTTGAAAATTACAATGTTATTCCTGACATTCTAATTGCGGGCAAAGGATTAGGTGGCGGAATGCCAATAGGCGCTTTTATTTCATCTCATAAAATTATGAGTTGTTTAAAGCAACAACCTAAATTAGGTCATATAACAACTTTTGGTGGGCATCCTGTAATTGCTGCAGCTGCAAACGCTACATTAATTGAATTACTGGCTACTAACCTTATTAAAGAAACACTTAAAAAAGAACTAATAATTAGAAAATTATTAGTCCATCCTTTAATCTTAGAAATTAGAGGAAAAGGTTTAATGCTAGCTACAATTGTTAAAACTGAAGATATTGCTTCAAAAGTTATATTAAAGTCTATAAGTAAAGGCTTATTACTCTTTTGGTTATTATTTGAAGACAAAGCTATACGTATAACACCTCCACTTACTATTTCAGAAGAAGAAATAATAAAAGGCTGTTCTATTATTTTAGATAGCTTAAATGAAATTTTAGCCGAAAAATAAATTTACACTTAACTTATTATTAACACTAACTTATTAAAATGCAATCGTTTAGTTAAATAAATGTTAATATAGTACCTTGCAATACATAATAGCGTAACAAAATATATTTATAAGCGTCATTTAAATAGAAACTAACAACTTAAAACTATTTATTATGACAACTTTAAATTTAAACCTTCCGCAAGAAAACAAGAAAAGAGTAGTATTTGTAAACTTTGTAAACACAAAAAGATTACAA
>Ga0209345_10002937_pt1 | contig 18074 bp, 12 predicted proteins | sample Cruoilmetagenom7_FD_187294 | JGI IMG/M metagenome (GOLD analysis project Ga0209345, IMG submission 187294) | Oil polluted marine microbial communities from Coal Oil Point, Santa Barbara, California, USA - Sample 7 (SPAdes) (version 2) | ecosystem: Environmental > Aquatic > Marine > Oil seeps ...
CCTCTCCGGTGAGGACCCAGATCTGACCCAGCTGGTCCGGTTGAATCCGGGCGATCCGGGCATGTTCATCAGAAAACTCAAGCGGGATCAGCTGATGCTGGCTGTTTATGGAGAGGTCAAGTTTAACCAGCCCTCTGTTGGTGCCCAGCCAGATGAAGTCATCCTTCTGTACCATCTGGTAAATGGTGGTGGTGGTATCGATGAGCCCTTCTATATTTTCACTGAAAAAGAGTCCCGATTTCCTGTCGTAAGAGTACAGCCCCTTATGGGTGGCAATCCAGAAGCGACCCGATTTATCGTTCAGGAAGCCGGAGATACGGCTGGTAAGTCCCACCAGCTCCTGATCGTCCGGTATGACTCGCTGTACCTCATTGCTAAACCGGTCCACATGGTTCAGTCCCTGGAAGGTACCCACCCAGATTTCATTTCTCAGGTCCGTTTCAATGGCTGTGATGGTATCGTTTGACAGGGAAGAGAGATCCGCAGGATCGTGTTTCAGGGCTGTGAAATTCCCCGTTCGCGGATTGTACCTGGTGAGTCCGCTCTTGGATCCGAGCCAGATGATCCCTGATTTATCTTCATAGATAAGTTCAATCCATTTATCTGCCAGCATGTTGTGCTGATCGGTGTGGGCTCCATATACGGTAATGCTCTGGCCATCATATTTATTCAGACCATCCTCAGTCCCGAACCACATAAATCCTTTGGAATCCTGGTAAATGTGGTAGACAGAACTTAGAGAGAGGCCATCATTGATGGTGAGCTGCTTGAAACGGACATAGTCATCCTGTGCGGCTAGTCCGGCAGAGAAGAGCAGCAGTCCGATTAGGAGTAGTATGTACCTGGTCATCCTGGTAAACGTGGTAGAGTTAGTTCATGTAGGACGTACAAATATCGATCCAAGTTACCCAATCACCGTGGGTAAATCAATGAAAAAAGGTTAAATAATGTTATTTGTGCCTATCGGGTAATGGTGGCAGGTTCCACCTTGGCTTTAACAACTGTCTTGGTTTTCCACCTGCCGGTCCGGTAGTAAATATAGGAAAGTAGCAGACCGATTCCCCATCCTGATGGAATTGACCACCATATTCCGGACTCTCCCATACCGGCGCCTTTAATGCTTAGCCCAAATATTTCGATAGTCTCCTGACTGAGGAAGAGGGCTGCGGGAATCCGGACAATCCACAGCGAAAAGAGTGCGATGAACATGGGAATGATGGTGTCTCCGGCCCCGCGCATAACTCCGCTATAGGTAAACATTGCTGTAAACAAGAGATAGAAGGAGGTAACAATGGTCAGGTAATCGGTCCCTATATCGATTACCACCTGGTCGGTGGTAAAAAGGCTCATGAGGGGATATTTGGAAATAATTATCAGGATGGTAATTACAATGGCAACGGCCGAGGACATGAGCATGGTGCGGGTCAGTCCTTTTTTCACCCGATCAATTTTGCCGGCACCGATATTTTGTCCCACAAAGGTAGAGAGAGCAATGGCGAAGACCATGGAGGGGATCACCGCCAGACTATCGAGCCTACCTGCGGCTGTATAACCTGCGACCACATCGGTTCCAAATCCATTGACAATACCCATCAGCGCCATCATTCCCAGGGCTACAAAGGTATGCTGCAGTCCTGTTGGTAACCCAATGCGAAGGCTTTGTTTAAAAATCTGATAATCGAAGGCAAATTCCCTGAGGTTGAATTTGATCAGCTCATGGTTCTTGTTGAGATAAAAGACGGCCACAATAAAAGCTATGCCCTGTGCAATCAGCGTGGCAAAGGCTGCTCCTTCGATTCCCCAGCCCAGCTTCACAATAAAGAGTAGATCCAGACCGATATTAATTATGGTTGCCAAAATCAGGAAATAGAGGGGTGTAATGGAGTCGCCCAAGCCTCTCAGAATAGCCGCCACGCTATTGTATCCAAAGAAGATCACCAATCCTGAAACGTAGATGGATAAGTAGGTGGTGGCCATGGGTATCAGCTCCTCGGGGAGCTTTATCAAACGGAAGATCTCTTCTGTGAAGCTAATCCCCACCACGGTCATGATCACCGCAGAGATTCCCATTACGATAAAGATGGTATCGATAGACCGTTTGACCTTGTAATAATCTTTCGCTCCGAAAAACTGGGAGATTACAATAGTACCCCCTGTGGCAATACCTATGATCAGGGCGATCAGGGTGAAGATCACCGGAAAGGATGCTCCAACTGCCGCCAGCGCCTCTTTCCCCAGGAATCGACCCACAATAATCTGGTCCACAAAGGTATAGAGTTGCTGGAATAAATTCCCCAACAGCATAGGCATGGCAAAACGCAAGATATTTTTCCCTACGCTGCCTACTGTTAAGTCTTTCATGCCGGATTTCATAGTCCTGATTTCGATGAGCCGCCAAAGTTCGTAAATTATTGCAGCAAACATCAATCTCTCTCTCCTAAACAGCGGAACGATGGCAGAACAAAGGAATTCGAACCAAAGCAGGTGATCAGTACAGAATCAAAACCGACCAGTGCGGCATAGCTTTTTGGGAGGACGTCAGACAAGGAACTGTTCCTGGATGTGAAACTCAATTTTACATAATTCGCAGAATGAGAAGGAAATGATTTGACAATCTCAGTGTTATCTGCGGTATATCTTCTCCGAGTGGCATCCGGTCAGGCAACTTCCACCGTTTTCATCCGATAGGAACTTAATGGGCATTTCCCATTTTCCAAACCAAACTTTATCAGCTATTAAATGTTCAGATGGCGAGCCATGCAAATTGTGGCAAAGATTGCAGTTTCGGCCCTTTTCCCCATTGATATGGAAATAGTGCAGGTTCTGTTCCTTGTTCCTAAAATTGGTTGCAGTTTGTGTGACTGCAGATTCCATTAGTGCAGCGTCGTGACATGTAAAGCACAAATCGAAATTTTCACCAACTGCTACAGCATACATACCTGAGGGGAATGTCCCGTTTAATAGCGATGGATTGTCGGAAGTATGCGGACTATGGCAGATTATGCACCCGTCCGTTTCGATTACTCCGTGGATATGGTTCCCCTCTTTTAGGAACATCCCAATATTGGAAAGGATTCTTTCATCTGTTTTAATAGTCTTGGAGTGGCAATCCAGACACAGTTCTTTTTCCCTTTTCTTGAGGAGCATCCCCTGGTCCGATGCATGGGGGGAGTGGCAGTTCGAACAGCCGAGGCCTTCATTTATCACTTTGTGGACCACCGCTGCTTCTTTGATGGTTGATTGCATGTCATGACACAAATAACATAGATCAGGTATCTTCTCATTCAACAAATCGGTCTGTTCAGAACTATGAGTACTGTGGCAATTGGCACAGTCATCCTCAAAAGGATAGTGGATGTTTTCCATGCTGGCCTCCAAACTTACCTTTGTGTGACATTGATTGCATAACTCTGGCTTTTCAGACATCAACAGTGCTGAGTTGTTGGATTGATGCGGCTCGTGACAGCCCGTGCAGGTACCGTCGGCCACTGGTTTGTGTTTTACCGGCCCTTCGGTCATCTCCATATCATGGCATTCCGCACACAATGCTGATTGAGGCGATTTGATCAGTAGCGCTTTGTTGGCAGATCCATGGGGCGAGTGACACATCAGGCATTCTCCCATTTCGGATGGAGCATGGATGTTACTCTTTTCATGTTGTTCATGGCACAAAAAACACAAACCGGGCATCTCATCACCCATATCAAAACCCTTCACATTCTCCTGTGGATGTTCATTGTCGTTTGGCATGTGACAATTATCGCAGGCATCCTCAGCAGGATAATGCATCACTGCCTGGCCAACAAGATCTGAATGGCAATCGATGCAGTTTTTTTCTGTAGTTTCTTCCTGTCCGAAAACATGGTAACTAAAAAGGCTGAAAAGGCTGAATGCGAACGGGATTATTTTTTTCATAATACAGACTGTTTAAAATTTCCGGACAATTTCAAGATAAAGACTGTAATAATTGGTTATATCTTCCAGGTAATCCCGCTGATATGTGGAGACTCCTGCAGTAAGGTATAGCTGCCTGTAGATAATATTAAGTTCGGTACTTGCAGTAAGCAGATCCAGGTCGATTCCGGGTCCCTTCTGGTGTCGGTAACCCAACATCAGGTCTAATTTCATACCAGGCTTGAACGCATAGGCAGCCTTGCCTGAGAGGTCAGAGTATTTTCTGTTGATATTCTCATCCACCATATTGTAATCCCTTATGCTACCATTCACTGACAGAATGAATTTATTGATCCGTTTCTGAAGATTAAGATAATAGCGCATCAATTTGTACGGGGTAATGGTACTGTTTTGATCTTCATACTCAAGACCAAATTCAGCATCCCATATATTAATCCGCCCACCAATGGTATTTCGTTTGATATAGTTCAAAACCAGCAGGTCCGATTTCTCCACATTTTTATAATCCAAAAACTGTCCGCGGTAATAGAGCTCCAGGAAACGGTTAAATAGGGAAATATTCGCACTAAAATTGTTTGAATGTGCATCGTATTTGTACGACCCGGTCTGAATGGCCACATAGTCAATGTATACTGTTGAGCTGTTTGGAATCTGGCCACCGGGTATCCTCTGGATCTCTATGTAATCGCCCTGTTCAATCAGTAGATAATCAAAATCGACCTGGTAAATGATAGTGCCTGTTATATCCTTTACTACAATGGTAGTAACATCAATGTGAGGTTTGCCGAGCATGGTTATTTCTCCGTCAGAAAGCAGATGTTCTTCGTCGAATACCTGCAAATCAGCTGGGTCACTGTTCATGTCATTTCGCAGTAGCGAATAGTTGTAAGAGAGATTTAACTGTCCGGCCGGTATTTTTTTTACATAGTGTAGATCAAGTCCACCCCTGTTCCGTGTTTCAGTGTAGAATGTGTGATTTATATGAGAGTATTCGTAAAAAAGTTGTGAATTAAGACTCAAGAAAAGTTTGTGACTCAGGTAGGCTGATGCTTTGTTTTGTTGTGATATTTGTGACTCCTGCTGTTGGTTGTAATAATTATATGTACTGATAAATCTGAGATTTTGAGGTAATTGTAATGTCAGATTTTCACTAGCGCTAAATACACTGTAATTCTGGCTCCCATGCCGATTATAATTATAGATAAAGGAACGGAAGGCATACCTTTTTTTCTTGTCAAAATAGAGGTTATTGTTTAGCCTGATATTGTCAGTGATGTTTTCTATTTCAGTAAGATTAGCATCGCGACGAAAGTATTTATTGTGGGAATATCTTAATTCGTTCCGGTCATGATCTGTAAAAGATTTTTGTGTTGAGACTTCAAAATTGCTTTGGTCTGTTTGATAAGTTCGCCCTGTTTCAGTCTCAGTCTGATCCCAATTATTTTTATTATAACTAATACTAACCGGCAGAATTCTGTTCCTGACTAACAAGGAATTACCCCACCGAATGGTATTGGATCTTATGTTGGTTAGGTTTTCACGGTTGCTAAAGCTATCGTTCCAGTTGGCCCAGGATTGTAAAGTAATTGGTTTGTTATTAAATAGGGTGGTCCCAATATTGAGCCCTTTTAGTGTTCTTACTTCGGAGCGGTCTGGAGTTACCAGGTAATCGTCCTGGTTTGACTCGGGATAGAATTCACCACCCAGGTCAATTTTTAAAAAGTTGGGGTGCCAGATATAGCTTTTTGAATTGAGCCGTAGGCCTCCTGAAAAGTAGGAACTTTCCTGAAATTCTGAAAAATCATTTATCGTAGTATACTTCTGGCGATATTGCCCTCTCAGTTTCACTTCACCATCGAGGGAGGTGAAATTCCAGAATCCCGGAGGGGAGCTGCTGTTTTGAGAGAAAGCTTCAAAAGCTGACATCGAAAGCAAACAATATATGAGTAACCTGGTTTTCAATGCTGATATTGAAAGATTAATATGTGATCACCCTTCTTCCAGAAGCATGTGGATTGTGGCATTCGGTACAAAAGGTATCCTCTGTCTGGGGATGTTTTTCATTTCTTAATAAGCGTTCGGTATCATGACAGAATAAACATAATTCCTGATTTGAGCTTCTTAATAAACTTTCAGAACCTTCCCGGTGAGTTGTATGGCAAATTGAGCACATTCCAGCTGCTACGGGACCGTGAACGACGACGAAGTTTTCAGTGAAATTTTCATGACATTGATAACAGGCTCCCTTTTGCAGAAGAGATTGGTTATCACCACCATGTGGGTTATGGCATACTATACAGTCAGACTCCTCAGAAAAATTATGAAATAAGCTTTCTGAAACCAGTGTAGCATTGTGGCAACGGAAGCATAAATTCTCCTTTGGCTGCACCAGCAATTTCTTCTCCTTGGCTCTGTGCGGATTATGACACTCGATACAATACCCTCCTGCCGTAGGACCGTGTTCAAAAGAGTATTGTTCTCCGAAATCGGCATGGCATTGGTAGCAAAGTTTTGGTTGTGATTGAGTCAGGCTTCCCATTTGGCCCTGGTTATGGCAGGTAGCGCACTCTTTCTGCAGGTAAGGCTTGTGAATAACAAAATCTAGTATTGAGACCTGGGTAATTAATTTTAAGGAATCTGCGGTTGTGTTCTCCAATGAATCGGTACCATCGGATCTATTCGCTTCATCTGGATTTGGAACACCATCAAAAAAGAATGAAAGTGTACGAAATGAGTTTTGCACTGAGCAAGCTGCAAAAAGCAACGAGACCACTGCTACTAAGACATACCCTTTCTTCGCATTGCCCACTTCTTTACTATTTGGATTTAATCCTTCCGAAAACTGTTACCTTATCAGGCCCATATTGGTTGACCACATAAATAAGGTATTTTAAATCGAACGCAGGATCAACATATTTTTCAAAGTAGCTTACATTATTGTAATCGATGGTTACTTTGGCCGGGAGATACATATCGCCCGGGCCGTTGTATGGTCCGCCAAAGAACATCAGTAATTGCCCCGTGTAGTTGAATATCTGAACATTCTCGAAACCCGCATCTACCACATAGAGGTTATTTTCATGGTCAACGTCAATGCCTTTGGGCCTCACAAACTGCCCAAGACCTTTCCCATAGCTTCCAATAGAGTTAATATATTCACCTTTCATGGAGAATATCTTTATTCTGGAGTCGCCAAAGTCCGTCACATAGATCTTATCTTCCTTTACGCAAAGATTTAAGGGATTGTAGAGCCAGTTCATGTCTCCTACCTTGGCACCCACCGGGAAGGAAAATATGGGTTGTGAACTTAAAGTGTCATAAACATTGATCCGGTTATTGTTGGGATCAGTGATCAGAATGGTATCACCTATAACATATACATCTGCAGGCTTAAAATCTTCACCCCCTCCTATTTCGCCCTTATATTCCAGCTTCTCATTAAACACAACTACCTGCTTCCGTAAAACATCAGTCACAAACAAGTTACCACCCTTATCAATAAAACAGTTAATGGGCAGTTTTAACTTGCCTCTGCCACCGGGAATAAAATACTCAAATGAGTTTTTATCTAGGTCGATCACCTGCAGCCCTGCAATGCCTGCATCAGCAATAAACAATTTACCCTTCTGGACGGCAAGACCATAAGGTTTGACAATAGGCAATGGATTTTCAGCTCCCGCAATAAAGGTTTTGAATTTTGAGTGTTCACCTGCAATATCAGAAGAATTACTAAAACGAGTAAGGAATTGAATACGTGCAGTATCGGGAGGTGAGGGATATAGTACTGTTTCGGTGCCCCCTGTTAGGTACATTCGTTTTGAACAAGATACCAAAATAAGAATCGAAAAAAGGATTAGATAAAACGGGAGTCTACTGTATGGGTTCATGTCAACAATATAGCAAATTGGTGTAATTGAAAAAGGACGGAAGTCCGTCCTTTTATAATATAAAATATAATTCCTTGCTTCTATTTGTCGTGGCATGTAAGGCATAATGCACTTGCCGCATTATCTAATCTAAGTAAATAATCTGATCCTAACCCATTATTATGAACATCATGACAAGAAGCGCATTCAAGACTTTCACCAAAAAGCAGATCAGCAGTAATGGTACTTCCCAATCCTGAAGGTTGGGTAGTGGGATCATGTAATCCTACATCAGCACCAGAGAGAGCGGCATCATAAGTAAAGGAGATCGGATGGTCATTACCCAAATCGGTGCCCACCAGAGCATCACCAGAAATATATGTGGTTCCTCCAGCGCCTCCGAAATCTTCAAGACCTACCGTGCCGTCGTGGCAGCTGAGACACAATTTTGAAGTTCCAGATGGTTGACCAACTGTAGCATCCAAAGTTGTTGAAGCATAGACAGTAAAAGTTGCAACGGTTTCAGCATGGTTCCACAAAACTGCACCAACTGCGCCACTTCCATTGTGTGGAGTATGACATACTATGCAGATTTCAGTTGTAGTATTCCATGCTTCTCCACTCAAATCATGCGCAGAACCAGTAATCTGCCCAAAACCAACTGATGCAAAGGCAGCAATAAATATAAGTGAAAATAGAAGTTTCAAAGTTTTCATAATTGTGGAGTTTTAGACTTGTTATTGTGTATTGCTCAGTTTTAATGAAGTAATTTATAAAAAAAATCCAATATAAGCAAAATGGATTGTAATGTATTATTTATAAGGATTATACGGGTATTTTGCTTGTGATAGAATCTATATATCCATGATTAATGGGCTCGCCTTGTAAAGTGCTGATAATCAATAGGTATATCCCGAAGAGTTTCTAAAAATATGAGAAGATCCAAAAGAGATGATTGATACCGCTAGGAATTACCAAAGTTATTGGATGAAAAGGAACGATTGATCATTCTTTAGGCTTAATACACTTTCGAATCATGATCTGCTCCATGACACATCAGGCTGCACTGTCCTTCCCGGAATCCATTGTCCTGGAAAAATAGCTCTCCATTCGATCTTGGCTTCACTATTCCAATATCAAAATTTATAAGGTGTGAATTATTCATGGGGCTACCCTGCATATTGCTGATCCCGTGCGGATCGTGACAAGCATTGCATGGGGTCTGTTCTGTCACCACATGTCTGTAATGGATCTGTCGTTGTACAGCCTCGCCCATATCCGTATTATATTGGCTGCGGCTATGGCATGAATAGCACAACTCATAAGCAAAAGCTGATTCCGGAGTGTTGTCGGTTTTCTCATACTGATATTTTAATATCTGGGGATATATGGAGCCATGTGGACCGGCCGGGGCCCCTGTGCCGTTGCTCGCATGACAATCGGTGCAATATATCATGCTGCTTTCAGTCAGGGGACTCACCAGGGCGGGAACACTGTTATTTTTCCCTTTTATCTCAACCGGGTGAAAGGAAATACTTACGGAAGCGAATTCAAGACGTGTGTTAGCCTGGTCTATTTGTCTGCTGGTTGTTGAACTTGTAACCGGATTATCGGAATGACACCTGAAACATAATTCATATTCATGCTGAACAGGATTTATGGTGTTTCCTAAGGGATCGATTCCCAAAACTCCTGCCAGAAATCCATTTGCATCGGGAGCATCAGCTGCTTTATTATTCACAGCATGTGGATTGTGACAATCGGTACACTCCACATGTTTTTTTGGCAAGGATACCAGGGATGATTCATTGGGATCATGAATTTTATTGTATCCGGAAATATTATGACTGTAAGGCTTGGTGAACTGAAGTTCAATGTTTTTATCAGAACCGGCAACGTTACCGTTGTGGCAGTCGAGACAGTTCTTTTCTTCCAGATCGGATTTCATTAACCGCGATTTTCCTCCTGCAGTATGCATCACATGGCAGTTACCGCATCCATTCTGTGCCACTGTAGTAAAAGAGTTTTCATCATGAGACCAGGGATTGGCTCCAGAGCCATTCCAACTCGAAGTTGAAGTACCATGGACAGATAAATTCCAGTAGGTTCTGTCATGGCACTTTAAGCACAAATCAGAGAATTCATTTGAGGCCACCAGGAAATCGGTGTAGGTATCCGTATGTGGGTCGTGACAGGAGGCACATTGTACTTTGCTGTTTTTGTCGAGCATTACAGGAAACATTGGAGTGTATTTCAACTGTCCGTCGGAAGCAACCAGTGTAGCATCGTAAATAAAAGAAATGGGGTGATCGTCAGACAGGTCAGTTCCAAGTATGCTGGAGCTGCCCGGAGGTATGGTGCTGGTTGTGCTCCCCAGCGCAATGGTACCATCGTGGCATGAGAGGCACAAAATTGAGGAGCCGTCAGGTTGCCTTGAAGGATCGGTAGGAATGTTTGAGGTTGAGCTTGTCATCTGGTCATACATGATGTATCTCGTTCCAGGGTTACTCCGGGTCCATGCAGGTGAAGCAGGTCTGGTTGAGTGTGGAGTATGACAAAATTCGCACATGGATTGTACCGCGGAACTATGATTTTCAATGGCCCCTCTCACAGACAAATTGTGTTTGGTAAATGCCACAGATTGTGAATTTGCAGCCAAAGGAATCACCAGTAGGAAGAGCAGCACTATTTTAATTTTGTCTTTCATTCTACTCCCTGTTTTAATTACCAGAGGTCAGCTGAAAAACCTGGACCCGTGAATTGTAGCTATCAGCAATATAAATAAAATTATTATCATCGATATAAATGCCTGTAGGCATCCAGAATTGTTCTTTCTCCTGCCCTTGTGATCCAAAAGTATATAATAATTGTCCCGTTCTGTCAAATATCTGAACCACATGGAAAAGTGCATCGGAAACATAAATATGTCCGAACGAATCGGTAGCGATTCCTTTGGGTCTGGAGAAATAGCCTGATGAGTCTCCTATCTCACCAAAAGCTGATATGTACTCTCCATCCTTATCAAATATCTGCACACGGAAATTCATGGCATCAACCACATAAACCAGACCAGAATGATCGATCCATATATAGGTGGGAAAATTTAATTTTCCCTGAGCATTTCCCCTGCCACCAATGTGTTTGATTAACTCACCCTGATTATTGAGAATTGCAATGCGGTGTGCGCTGGTTTCAACCACCCAAATCTGTTGATTCAACAGGGAATAGGCAATCCCCGTTGGTTGTCCAAGTTTCAGTTCATCATTCAGGATCCGAAGCTCATTGTTTTCAGGATCAAACTGGAATACCTTATTTAATTTGGAATCAGTGAATAGTATTTTGTGATCTGGAGTAAAGCAACTTCCTACCATTGAAGGGATACTTTCAATCCCGTTGTTCTCAAACTTTGCTATTTCACCAACCAGGTTGAAGACCTGCAATAGCGATCCGTTGCCCTGGTCTGCTACCCAGAAAGTATCCGGATTCATTGCAACAAGCGACATGGGTTTTACTAGATTATCCGGTTTCTTTCCAAATATCAGATCAGTAAACCAATTTTTTTTTCTTCCGGTTTTTCTCTCCTGCTTACTTGATGCTTTTTTCTCTTTGTTGGCCGGATACTGACTTACCCATCGAATATCATAATCCGAATTTGTCTGGCTGGGAGGCACAGGATCGACATCCTGTCCCCAAGCACAGAAACAGATAAATACTAATGTTCCTATTAGCAGAACTTTCAAACTTAAATTAGGAATTGTTTTCATTTGAATGAGTCCACTATTCTACTATTCTCCATAATAATACTAAAGAAATAACCGGCTCCGAAATCCTTATCAAGTGAAATCATGCCCTCAACGGTGATCACATCACCGACTTTCACCACCTCAGAGGTGGTAGCAGTTAAATCAAAATTACCTGAATTGCCTGTTCCGTCCTGCAGATGAACCCAGTTTCTACTCAGGATCCTTGAATTGCATTTGGTCACCTTAGCCCTGATCTTCACAATTTTACCCTGGTACTTCTCCCTGTTCGAAAACAGCTCAGCAATTGTGATACCCCCTGCGGCCGGATCAATTTCAAAAACGGATTCTTCTACTGCAACTTCTGTTTTTTGAGGAGAGACATTTGATGAACCTCCTGCTCCTTCCACTAAATCCGGACTGATCAGGCCATTGAGAAACAGGATGGAGCTGAATGTTCTGTCTAACTCTTTACTTTTAAAATCCCTCATTTCCAAGCCGCCGTAAAAGTAATATGTTTCACCAGCGTTTGTTTCCATTTTTGGGATCGCGATCCAAAGAACCCTGTTTTTCTCAGCACCCTGTACATACGTGTAAGAGGTGGTCTGTATAACATCCTTCACCACGATCTTATGTACATTTGGATGCTTAGAGTTTAACGGAGGATTGTTCTGACCTCTGCAATGCAGAATAAGCAGTGCAAGAATTGTAGATACTAGAAACAATCTCCTTATACAATTCGTATACTGTTTATCTGGGCTTTTACAGATTTTTGCATCATTGTTAACTCGATCTTTCTTATTTAATTGCATTCTAAATAGCCTGATAATAAGTCAATTAAAGTAATTATTAAAATTTGAATTGCAATTTTTTTTTTAAATTTTAAGTTCCAATGTGAATTTATTCAACATTTTTTAAAACTCGCACAAGTACAAATAATACAAAGCAATTTGAAAATTTCATTTTCTGGAATCAATTTTCATCTACTGCTTCTAATCATGTTTTGGGGCAGTAGTGCATATGGTCAGGAACCTGACATTACACCTGTCCATGTGCGCAGTATATCGCAAGGTATGCTATCACCTGTTCGGTTAGCTATTGATAATCAAGACATTGTTTATGTTACGGATGCCAGCCAAAAGTGTATTGTTAAATACAGCAACGATTGTATGTACCTGGGGACCATAGCTCCCGGAGGTTCACCAATATCAATTGCGGTTAATGGTGAAAATCAGATTTTTTTTGGTGATGCAGAAACGGGAGCTGTTTACAAGCTTGATGATTCCGGAAACGCAACTGAATTTTTCACTGAAACTGTGTATCCATCTTCAATGATTTTCAGTCCTGATAAGCTTCTTTATATAGTTGACAGCGAACTAAGGAGGGTAATTGTGTTGGATATGTTTGGAAATGTTGTCCGGGTTATCGGAGATGGAACGTTGATATTACCGACTGGAATAGCATATGATCCTATTAATGAAAGGGTATATGTGTCTGAGCACGGTGGGATTGGAACAGGGTTTAGTCCAACCGTTAGCATTTGGGAATTTGATCTGCAAGGAAATCTGCTGCAAGCCATAGGCTCACATGGAAACGGGGAGGGTCAGTTTTACAGGATTCAGGGGATGACCATTGGGAGATGCGGAAAACTATACGTAACCGATCCCTTTCAGGGAGCCATCAGTGTGTTCGATGAAACCGGATTTATTACCAGGTTTGGTGAATATGGCCTGGGATCAGAACAGCTTAATGCCCCTCTGGATGTGATTGCCGATTCTCATGGAAATATTTGGATTACATCCATGAATAATGGATCGCTTGAGGTTTTCAAGATCGATGAAAAAAAACCTTCTTCAAACATTACCGGAGCAGATACTGTAATTTGTCCAGGAGGAACATCCGATATTGCAATTGAATTAACAGGATCAGCTCCGTGGACGCTCACCTATACTATTGATGAATCTAATCCGACAACAATCAGAGATGTAACTGATAATCCGTTCATGCTAACCGTATCTGTTCCAGGTATTTATGAAGTAGTTGCGCTTTCGGACACCCATGAAACATCAAGCTGTATTACCGGCAGGGCTGTTATTGGTATGGATACTTTACCAGTTCCGGAATTTGCGTATACAGAAAATCAAAGGGAAGTTAGTTTTTTGAATGGTTCAACAAATGCAGATTTCTTTAATTGGGATTTTGGCGATAATCAGACAAGCGAAGAAAAAGATCCCATTCACGTATATGAAGAAAATGGGACATATGAGGTTGTGCTGTCAGCTTATTCTGCAAAATGTGGGATCAGCGTGGAGACCAGCACTCTAGTTGCTTTAGGAACATCTGTTGAGGATTTCGAGTTTGATAATGATGTCCGGATATTTCCCAATCCCACAAATGGAAAAGCCATTATTGAGTTTCTTACTCCGGTTCAATCTGATATTATCATCCAGATCAGCAACATGAAAGGCCAAATAATGTATTCCAGATTACTCCCCTCACAGAAAGCAGTTGAAATAATCGATGTGAGTAGATTTCCAACAGGTTTTTATGCGGTCACGTTTACATCAAATGAATATTTTAAGACAAAAAAACTCATCATAACTGATTAATGTTGATTGTTTAGACTTATACAAACTATCATTTTGCCGAATATGCAGAAAATGTTTCCGAAAATATCAATTAGGCCGGCGTTTTATCTTCCCTTTATTTTAATTTTTCTTATATACATGAATGCCAATGTTCCCAACTCCGTAAATGAATCTCCGCTAAACAGTAATGTCCGAGAAAGTCTTGATTTCCCTCATGGTGCTTGCAGTTCCTGTCATATCTTTCATGATGCTCCCGGTGCACAACTGGGGATGATTGATGGGAATGCTAACTTATGTATAAGTTGTCATAATCCAGTCGGCGCAGCAAATCAGTTGCCATTTACAAATGCAGATAAGGCTGAGCCAGGAGTTGGGGGTACTTCCCATGCCTGGAATGTCCCGGCAGTTAATGTCATTTTCGGGGCAAGTCTACCTGCAAATATGGAAATGTCCTCCAGGGTTGTGAATGATACAATCGTTTGTTCTACCTGTCATAATCAACATTCTCAGGACTTTCCTCCCTTCCTAAGGGCGACCAATGGAGGTGACGCACTATGTAAAGATTGTCATTCTGTTCGAGATGTAGGTACTTATATCAGTAATCCTATCGTGAATTTAGGAAGCCATCCGGTGGGTATAGTGTATGATGGTACAGATCCTCGGTTTGAATCAGCACCTTCAGATCCTGATATTCTACTAATAGGATCTAACGTAGAATGCTCAAGTTGCCACAATGTACATTACGCCGAAACAGACGATGGGTTTCTTCTTCGGGCAGCGAATAATGATATTTTATGCCAAAGCTGTCATACTTACGGCCCTCATGAGGCCATGGGTTGCTCAGTTTGTCACCAAGCTCACAACCCTAACCAGTTAAATATCTACCTGATAAGAGACGAAATCCAGACACCGTCCAGTGGATTACGTCTGGTTGAGTTTATTGAAGAAACCGGTTCAAATTCTTTTGCTGATGGGGATGGTGTATATGATGGTATTTGTGAAGTATGTCATGAAGACACAGAATTTCATCGGAATAACAGTAGTGGCAATCACACTCATTATATGGGATTAAACTGTACCTCCTGCCATGAGCATAGCAATGCCTTTGAAGCAAGTTGTACCTCCTGCCATGGTTTGCCACCTGATGGTTCTTCCGGTATTAATCTCGATGGCAGCCATACCGTGCATTATTCTCCTACAGTTTATGGTCCTGGGATTAGTTCATGTGAGGATTGTCATCTTTATTCTGATGTGACTCATTTGAACGGAGCAGTTGATTTTGCTGATAATCAGCTCCTACCGAATACAGCAGTATGTGATAATTGTCATAGCGCTGGAGGACCGTATGATGGTGTGAACGACCCTGCTTATGGGGCAAAGAACAATTGGATAAATGGGGTTTATTCGGGGGGTGATTTGATGGCAGGAAAGGAGAATTGGTGCGCAGGATGCCACGATTCTGACGCTGCGAGCAGCAATCAGGATGGTTCGGGTATCTCTGCTCCAGATGTTGCCGGTGACGGTGCAAGCTATGGTTATTATTACTCCGGGCATGGTAAAAACCTGGTCATTGGATGTACAAGTTGCCATGATCCTGCAACGGAACATCTTGATGGTGAGGCAAGGTCATACGCCTATATCCAGTCGATTGCAAATGCTGATGGTGCTGAATATCGTAATGATTACAGATTGACGCTGGTAGACGGATTCGAACCGATGCGTATCCCGCTTAACGATACGGCAATTTCTCAATCAGATCCTTCGAATTTTCGTTTGTGTTTGGATTGTCACGATTGGAACAATTTGATGGATGACAGCGCCCCATTCAGCACCAATTTCAACCACTCTGGCCCAAATGCGAGTTTCTCCTACGGCTGGGCTCTTGGTTCAGAAATAAATAGCCATTTGGAAAACCATTTAGACATGCAAGCACACTATGGTCCTCAACCATACTGGGATTCTGATTGGGACTTTAATACCACAGCGGATCAGGTTACTTTTCTACCCGAAGTTAATGGCTATGATTCTTACATAACCTGTGTTACCTGTCATGATGTTCATGGCGGGCAGGCATTTGGCGGAAATACCGAGGGCAATATGATGCGGGATGGACGATTACAAGGGCGGGAGCCAGGGCTAAAGTTTACCTATCTGATAGAGGCTGCATCGGGCTTTCCCGATGTAACATCAGTGGGGGCCAACCGGGCAAATAGTATTGGTGGGATTGTCCGGGGTGGAGTCGACTACCGGGCAGGTTATGGAGGAACTGAACCAAGTGCTATTTGCGGGGGGTGTCATGGTGAGCGTTTTCCGACCACAGATGAATTTCGTGCCGCAGGTAATGCCGGGGGATCTTGTTCCTCGTGTCATATGATGCACCCCTCCGACAACTATTTCTTAGATTACTTCAGGACTCCATAATCCTTTTGTAAACCCAGCTTCAGTTGCAGTATATTATAATTCTAAGAAATTGTAATTCTGAACAGGTTATACATGTAGGTCAGGAAATCTTTTCAAGCTCCACGGTAAAGTGACGCATGATGGGGGCCTCGTAGCTGATCTTATACCCCGTGCTGATCTGTTCCCTGCGTTTGTATACGTTGATCAGTGCAGCGGCCACATAGTCCATATGGTTTCGGGTATATACCCGCCGGGGTATGGTCAGGCGCAGAAGTTCCAGCCGGGGATAGCGGTTTTCCCGGGTTTCCGGATCACGATCGGCCAGCAGGGTCCCGATCTCCACGGCCCGGACTCCCGATTCCAGGTAGAGCTCAGCAGCCAGTGTTTGTGCGATAAACTCCTCCCTGGGCACCAGGGGTAGAAAGCGGGTGGCATCCACAAAAATAGCGTGTCCCCCGAAGGGTTCCTGTACAGGAACACCGGCTTCTCTGAGTAGCCCACCCAGGTAGTGCACCTGTTTAATCCTGCTCTCCAGGAACCCAAAGGTGGTGGCCTCTTCCAGGCCCTGCGCCAGGGCGGCCATATCCCTCCCCGACATTCCCCCGTAGGTAATATATCCTTCAAACATGATGTTAAAGGTGGAAGCTTCCCGGAAGAGGGCCTGACTTCGGAGAGCAATAAATCCACCCATATTCACGATCCCGTCCTTTTTGCTGCTCATGGTCATTCCATCGGCATAGGTAAACATCTCCCGGATAATCTCCCTGATGGAACGATCCTCGTAGCCCTGCTCCCGGGTCTTGATAAAGTAGGCATTTTCTGCGAACCTGGCTGCGTCAAACATTACCGGGATCCCATATTGATCGGCAAATTTGCGCACGGCCTTCAGGTTCTCCATACTCACGGGTTGACCCCCGGTGGAGTTGCAGGTTACCGTTACAATGATCAGGGGAATTCGCTCCTTTCCGTATACCTGTATGATGTTTTCCAGTTTATTGATATCCAGATTGCCCTTAAAAGGGTGGTACAAAAGGGTGTCACCGGCCTCATCAATGGTACAATCAAAGGCACTGGCCTTCCGGAACTCAATATGTCCCTTGGTGGTATCGAAGTGGGCATTGCCCGGAACCACATGCCCTTCCTTCACCAACACAGAGAAAAGTACGTTTTCGGCGGCTCTGCCCTGGTGGGTTGGAAGCACATAGGGGAATCCGGTCAGGGAAGAGATAACCTCTTTCAGCCGGTCGAAAGATTTGCTCCCGGCATAGGCTTCGTCACCGCTCATCAGGGCCGACCACTGCTCCTGGCTCATGGCTCCTGTTCCGGAATCGGTCAGCAGGTCAATAAATACCTGGGTGCTCTTCAGGTTGAACAGGTTATACCGGGCCTCTTTGAGCCACTTTTCCCGCTCCGGCCTGGTGCTGGGGTACATGGGTTCAACCATTTTAATTTTAAAGGGTTCCGCTACATACTTAACCATTTTTATTCCTCCTATATAGTATACTTATTAATAAAAGCATATACTTGTTTGGTTATACCTTAAAAGGTCTTTAATTTGACTTTAA
>Ga0209345_10002939_pt1 | contig 18059 bp, 12 predicted proteins | sample Cruoilmetagenom7_FD_187294 | JGI IMG/M metagenome (GOLD analysis project Ga0209345, IMG submission 187294) | Oil polluted marine microbial communities from Coal Oil Point, Santa Barbara, California, USA - Sample 7 (SPAdes) (version 2) | ecosystem: Environmental > Aquatic > Marine > Oil seeps ...
ATATCCTAAGTCCTTGATTTTACAATGGCGGGGACGACGAGACTCGAACTCGCGACCTCCGGCGTGACAGGCCGGCGTTCTAACCAGAACTGAACTACGCCCCCGTGGTAGGCGGAACAGGGCTTGAACCTGTGACCCTCGGCTTGTAAGGCCGATGCTCTCCCAACTGAGCTACCCGCCCGATTTGAAGATAGCACTAGGAGGCCGTCCGAGAATGGCTATTTTTCCCAATCTCTGCGTCAGACTCAAATTTTAATCCTCGGAATACTTCAATGTATTCCTGTGGCTAAAATTCTCGCCTTCCCCCGCTCATAGTCCGGGATCTTCGACTTGACCTTGGAAAAACTATCTCATTCTCAGGCAGTCTCCTTGCTATCAACATTGTTAAACTATGTCAAGATTATTTGAAACTTAGGGTTCGCGCAAAAATAACCTGAAGATGAGATGCCCAAAATGTTATTTTTGCGTGAGCCCTTAGTGAGCCATTACAGCGGGGGAGGACTGTTCTTCCGCCTGGATGACATCTTTGATGGAAAATGTCGGGCATTCGTCTTCCGGAGCAAACAGCTCTTCTCCTTCCTCCAGGATCAGGGCGTTCTGTAAAACGTCATCCATATTTTCTACAAGAATAAGTTCAACTTTTTTCAGAATTTTCTTTGGTATCTCCTCCATATCCTTCTTGTTTTCCATGGGTATGAGGACCTTGGATATCAAACCGCGGTGAGCTGCCAGGATTTTTTCCTTGAGCCCTCCTATGGGGAGGACGCTCCCCCTCAACGTTATCTCGCCTGTCATGGCAATGTCGCGATTCACCGGTTTTCTCAAAAGGGCGGACACAATAGTTGTGGCAATGGTGATGCCGGCAGAAGGTCCGTCCTTTGGAATTGCACCCTCCGGCACATGGACATGGATGTCGATTTTCTCGTAGAAGTTGTCTGGCAGTCTCAATTGCCTTGCCCGTGATCTGACATAGCTGATGGCTGCCTTTGCCGATTCCTGCATGACCTCACCCAATTTTCCTGTAAGAGAAACATTTCCTTTGCCGGGCATAATTGTGGTTTCCGTTTGAAGGAGTTCTCCCCCAAACTCTGTCCAGGCCAGCCCTGTGGCCACACCAATCATGTCTTTTTCTTCTGCACGTCCATAACGGTATTTGGGTACACCCAGGTATTTGTGAATGGACTGGGCCTTTACAGGTATTCTTGTGTCACCACCTCGTTTGACGACCTCCCTGGCAACCTTGCGGCAGATGGAGGAAATTTCGCGTTCCAGATTTCTGACACCGGCTTCCCTGGTATAGGTTCTGATGATGGTAAGAACAGCTTTGTCCGTAAGAGAAATATTTTCAGGTTTGAGACCGTTTTCATTGACCTGTTTTTTGATAAGAAACTGTTTTGCAATGCTCAGCTTTTCCAGCTCCGTGTAACCGGGCAGTCTGATGATCTCCATCCTGTCCTGCAGCGGCAGAGGAATGTTGTGGAGGTTATTTGCCGTGGTGATAAAAAAGATATCAGACAGATCATAGTCCAGATCCAGGTAATGATCATTAAAGGCAAAATTCTGTTCCGGATCCAGCACTTCCAGCAGGGCGGCAGAGGGGTCGCCTCGAAAGTCAGTGCTCATCTTGTCCACTTCATCAAGGCAAAAAACCGGATTATTCGATTTTGCCTTTTTAATGAATTGAATAATCTTTCCAGGCAAGGCGCCGATATAAGTCCTTCGGTGTCCTCTTATTTCTGCCTCATCTCTTACTCCGCCGAGGGAGAGGCGGATAAAGTTTCGTCCGGTCGCCCTGGCTACCGATTTTGCCAGCGAGGTCTTGCCCACTCCGGGAGGCCCCACGAGGCACAGAATCGGGCCTTTTATTTTTTTGGTCAGGCGTTGAACCGCCAGATATTCCAGAATCCGCTCTTTAGGCTTTTCGAGACCATAATGATCTTCGTCAAGGATAGTTTCCGCCTCATCGATGCCCAACTTGATTTTGGTTTTGTCAAACCAGGGCAGAGAGATAATCCAGTCAATATAGTTGCGCACGACTGTGGCTTCTGCCGACATAGGGGACATCATCTTCAATTTCTTGAATTCCTGCTTCACCCGTGTGTGTGCCTCTTTGGAAAGCCTCTTCCGCTTGATCTTCTTGTCCAGTTCGTCAAGCTCCGCCTTGTGGCTGTCCTGGGTTCCCATCTCCTTGTGAATGGCCCGCATCTGCTCGTTGAGATAGTAATCCTTCTGGGTCTTTTCCATCTGATTCTTGACCCTTTTCCTGAGGCGGTGCTCAAGTCGAAGGATATCGATCTCACCAACAAGCGCCTTGTAAATTTTTTCCAGTCTATGGTTAAGGTTTTCGAGTTCAAGAAGTTCCTGATTATCGGTCCCTTTCATTGCGAGATAGCCTGCCACGGTATCGGCCAGACGAACAGGGTCCTCTATTGCAGTGACTGTAGAGACAATCTCCTGACTAATCTTATCGTTCAGCTTGGCATATTCTTCAAAGCTGGTATTTATGCTTCGCATAATTGCGGAACTCTCAAGATCAGCCGTATATATGTTAGGGAGACTACTGACCTCAACCATGAAAAAATCCTGCTTGTCTACAAAATTTTCTATCTTTCCCCGTTCCTTCCCTTCAATCAGGGCCTTTACCGTGCCGTCAGGCAGCTTCAACAACTGGAGGACAGTGCCAAGGGTGCCGATATTATAAATATCCATGGGGGAGGGGTCATCCACTTTCGCATCCTTTTGTGCGGACAGGAAAACCTCCTTTTGATGCGACATGGCATGCTCGAGCGCCTTGATGGACTTGTCCCGTCCAACAAAAAGAGGCACAACCATATTGGGAAAAACAACCACATCCCTCAGAGGGAGGAGGGGATAATAGTATTTCTCGTCCCTGGTGGGTTCATCCGGATACTTCTTAAACGAATCGAACATTTCTTTATCCATACTCTGCCTGGCTTTCATTTTCAAAAATTATTAATGGTGAGTCACCCTTTTCGATGACTTCTTTTCCGATCACACACTCACTTATTCCGGGGGTCGACGGGATGTCATACATGATATCCAGCATAACGGATTCCAGTATAGCCCTCAGACCCCGAGCGCCGGACTTCCGCTCAAGTGCATTCTGGGCAACGAGCATTAGGGCTTCATCCGCGAACTTGAGTTCAACGTCTTCCAGCTCAAACAGCTTCTTGTACTGCTTCACGAGGGCGTTCTTGGGTTCTGTCAGTATCCTTACCAGGGCATCCAAGCTCAGTTCCCCCAGTGTGGCGTTAATGGGGATCCTGCCGATAAACTCCGGTATCAACCCGAATTTGATAAGGTCTTCCGGTTGTACAAGGGCGATGAGCTCGTTGATGTTCGTATCCTCTTTTCTGTGGATGTCTGCCTCAAAGCCCATGGTTTTACGTGCGATTCTGTTTTTGATTATTTTGTCCAGGCCATTAAACGTGCCTCCGCAGATGAAGAGAATATTACTCGTATCAACCTTTACGAAGTCCTGTTGGGGGTGCTTTCTGCCTCCCTTTGGCGGGACATTTGCCATGGTCCCTTCTATGATCTTCAAAAGGGCCTGCTGTACTCCCTCACCGGAGACGTCGCGAGTGATGGAAGGGCTGTCTGTCTTCCGGGCGATCTTGTCAATCTCATCGATATACACAATGCCCTTGCATGCAGCCTCCACGTCATAGTCAGCCATTTGAACCAGATTCAGGATGATATTTTCCACGTCTTCACCTACATATCCGGCCTCAGTCAGGGTGGTTGCATCTGCGATTGTAAACGGAACTTTCAGGATTTTGGCAAGAGTTTGGGCCAGCAGGGTCTTTCCTGATCCGGTGGGCCCGATCAGGAGGATATTGCTCTTTTCTATCTCAACACCTTCCATATCGACCTTTGTACTGATCCGTTTGTAGTGATTGTGGACAGCAACGGAAAGAATTTTCTTCGGTTTGTCCTGTTCAATCACATACTGATCAAGCAGTTCCTTCATTTCAGCAGGCTTAAGCAATTCATCCGGTTGCCCATCTTCTCTTTCACGGCTGTATTCTTCATCAATTATTTCATTGCACAGCTGAATACATTCGTCACAGATATAGACTGAGGGGCCCGCAATGAGCTTTTTCACCTCCTCCTGACTTTTTCCGCAGAACGAGCAAAGCAGATCGTCACCGTGGTCGTTGTTTTTTGACATATTCTGGCACCTTCCTATTTTTTCTTGGTTAGCTGGTCTTGCATTTCTCTCGTCGTAATAATTTTATCAATAATTCCATATTCCTTCGATTCCTCGGCAGTCATGAAGTAATCACGCTCCGTGTCTTCGCGTATCTTTTTAATCGGTTGACCTGTGTGTTTGGCAAGAATTCTATTAAGTATATCACGAATTTTCAGAATTTCTTTTGCCTGGATATCTATATCAGTGGCCTGTCCCTGGGCACCTCCGAGCGGTTGATGGATCATGATCCTGGAATGAGGCAGCGCGTACCGCTTCCCATTTGCCCCTGCAGCAAGGAGCAGTGCCGCCATACTGGTGTTTTGCCCCATGCAGATTGTGACAATGTCAGGTCTGATATACTGCATGGTGTCGTAGATGGCCATCCCGGCCGTCACAGCTCCGCCGGGAGAATTGATGTACAGGTTGATATCCTTATCAGGATCTTCAGATTCAAGAAACAGCATCTGAGCAATAACAATATTGGCCACAGCATCATCCATTGCATCGCCCAGAAAAATTATCCGGTCTTTCAGAAGCCGTGAGTAAATGTCATAGGCTCGTTCACCACGGCTCGACTGTTCAATAACCATTGGTATCAGCATGGTATCAGTTGTTCTCCTTTTCAGAACTCTTATTTTGGTTCAGCGCATCACATTCCACTTCAAAAACCTTAGCACTCTCAACCAGGTAGTTCAATGTTTTTTCAGCTATAAGTTTTTCTTTCAGGGAGTCCACAAGATCCCTGGTTTCATAGTATTGACGTACGATTTTCGCATCCATTCCCATATTTGCAGCAAGGTCATCATAAGCCGCGCCCAGTTCCTCTTCGCCCACTGTTATTTTGTCTGTCTTGGCAATATGTTCCAGGATAAGCATTTCTTTTACCCGCTTTTCCGAAGCGGGTCTGAAATCAGATCTCAGCTTTTCTTCCTTAATCCCGGACTGTTCGAAACTCGATCCACTTCTCGTAAGGCTCTGTTTAAAGTTTTCAACGGCATAGTCCAGTTCGGATTCGATCAGGACCTGCGGGGTTTCAAAATCCACGCTTTCAGTGATTTTGTTAAGCAGCCTGTCCTTCATTTCTTTGTCAATTCTATTGTTTTCCTGGCTGCTGATCATCTCCTGCATCTTAGTCCTGAGATCCTCCAATGTATTGAAATCAGCTCCAAGGTTTTTGGCAAATTCGTCGTTGAGTTCAGGAAGCACCATTTCCTTGATGTCAATTATTTTGACTTTGAACTTTACACTTTTGCCTGCAAGCTTTGAATTATAGTGGCTTTCTTCGAAATCAACATTGATTTCAGTTTCGTCATCCTTTTTTAGACCAATCAGTTCCTTCTCAAACTGGGGATGAAAGTCATTGCTCCCGACTTTTATAAAAAAATTATTCGCTTTGACATCGTTTAAAGGGGTTTCACCCTCAAACGCCTCATAATCGAGAGCAACGTAATCCTCCTCCTGCACAGCTCTTGCCGGCTCAATGGAGTTCATGTTTCCGTTGGACTGTCTGATCTGCTCAATCCGGTCTTTAACATCCTTGTCAGTGATGGAATATTTTTCTTTTTCCACCTCAAGCCCAAGGTAATCTTTCAGCTCAAACTGGGGTCGAACCTCTATCACTGCGGAATACTTAAAATTCTGTGACTGCTTCAGGGTCTCCTTTTCCAGTAAGGGGGTTCCCAGAGGCATCGTATCCACTTCCGCTATGGCATTTGGGAAGGATTCGTTGATCAGCTCTCTCGTCACATCCTCTGCCACATCGTCGCTGAATCGTCTCTCTAGGATTTTTCTGGGGACTTTTCCTGGCCTGAACCCTGGTATTTTTGCCCTCATTCCCAGTTCCCTGTACGCCTTATTTATTCTTTTATCGACTTCTTTTGATTCTATCTCAATAATCAACTTCTTCTTTACTGAACTGATGTCTTCCAGGCTGGTCTTCATAACTCCCCTCATTTATTCCCATGTCAAAAACAAAAATTCCCGATATAAAATTCAAGATTCCTTTCAAAAAAAGAACTTTCGAATCTCTAATGTGAAAACATAACAATCATTTCTTTAATTTCAAGATATATAGTTGACTGTCAAAGCTTTCATTGGCAAAATAGAGGAAATCTTTTTTTAAAGACACTTGAAGTTGTTAAACAGGGCCTGTCGTCTGTCATAAATCGAACACAACTTCTTCCAGTTCTTTGATGGATATCTTTTCTAAAATCGCCTTTCCAATACCATCAAGCAAGACAAAATCGATATTGTCTCCCATTCGTTTTTTGTCTTTTTTGATTGCATCCATCATCTTTTCTCTGTCCGTATCAAGGGAAATGGGAAGCCCCAGCCTGGTGAGTAATGCTTCAACTCTTTTTGAGTCCTGGGTTGAAAGCAGTCCCTTTCTGGTCGATAGCTTTGAAGCAACAACCATGCCAACGCTAATGGCTTCTCCATGAAGAAGTTCATCGGTTGTTTTTTCAATTGCATGGCCAAACGTATGGCCGAAATTAAGCTTCCTGCGCTCACCCTTTTCTGTTTCATCTCTGTTCACGATGGATGATTTTATTACAACCGAGTCATACACGAGCCTGTTGATAATTTTATCATCAAGATCGAGCGCCCTTTTATAGTTCTGCTCAATGTAATCGCACATATCCGTACTGCCGATGAAGGCATGTTTGGCGATTTCTCCAAAACCGCACAAAACTTCTCTCCTGGACAATGTTTTAAGCAAATTCATGTCACATATAACAAATTCAGGCTGATTGAAGCACCCGATCATATTTTTGTATCCATGGAAATTCACACCGTTTTTTCCGCCCACACTGGCATCAACCTGTGCAAGGAGCGTTGATGACACGAATCCGAACCTCACCCCGCGCATGTAGGTTGATGCAATAAAACCTGTGATGTCGCAGACGATGCCCCCGCCCACACCGATAATAAAAACGGATCGGTCCGCCTCGAATTCCATGAGCTGTTCATATATATATTTTACGGTATCAAGATTTTTTACTTTTTCACCGGTCGAAATCTCGATGATTTCACAGGCCGGGAAGTCTTTCCTGTAAATTCGGCTGATATTTTCATCAGTAATAATCACAAATTTCTCGGCCGGAATATAATCTTCAAGATTTTCGAGCTTTTCTCCTACCAGTATCTTTGAGGTGCCGGTTATCCCTTTGATTTCAAGCGTTCTCATTTAGTTGCCCAGGATTGTCGAGGACTATTTAGCGCCCATCCAGAAATGGTCTTTTTGCCCAATCTCTGCGTTATGCAAAAAAAATAATGCTCGGAATATCAAACATATGCCTGTGCTTATTTTTTTGCATGCCTTGATCTTGACCAAAAATCCTCATTTCTGGATGAACACTATTTAGTGATCAGTATTCAGTAATCAGTGGTCAGTATCCAGAACCAAGGAACCAGTGGCCAGTAATCAGTGTTTGACTCTCGGCCTTATTGCTCTTATTACTGGATAGTCAGCAACAGACAGTCAAAAAAATGACTTCTTACATGTAAAAACGGATTTTTCAACAACAAAGATTGAAAACGCCTCTCAAAACGGCTATTTTCCTGTCGGACATGTCATTTTCTGCATGTATCAGGGATGGCTTACTTTTGGAAAGGCATAAAGTCCGGATTATCCCGTTCTGACCTAAAGGATTTTTTTTTGAAGGAAAAATATTTATTTTTGCGCGAACCCTAAATCGATAAGTCCGAGCCAGTTTAAAAACGTTTTTAAATTGGCTTGTCCGATTGGGAGAGCTCTGGGACTGGTAAACATCATTTGACAATTCATGGACATTAACAAATTCAGGAAGCTCCCCCTGCTGGGCATACTGCGGGGGATAGAAGCGGACATGGTGGAACCGCTTGTTGAAACCGTTGTTTCATCAGGCCTCGAAACAATTGAGATCACCATGAATACGGACGGTGCCCCGAGTTTGATTCAACACATGGTCAAGACGGCTGACAAGCGTCTGGCTGTGGGTGCAGGTACTGTCCTGACAATGAATGATCTACACTCCGCGCTGGATGCAGGGGCGACGTTTATAGCGCTCCCGGTTCTTATCCCTGATGTTGTCGAATACTGTGCAAAAAACACTATCCCTGTTTTCCCTGGCGCATTCACACCTCAGGAGATATACAATGCATGGCTTGCCGGGGCAACAATGGTAAAGGTGTTCCCCGCCGGATTTCTCGGACCCGGATATTTCAAGGAAATAAAAGGCCCGTTTAATGATATAGAACTCCTTGCCTGCGGTGGAGTAAACGCAGAAACCATTGAAATGTTTTTTTCATGCCAGGCATCTGCTGCAGCGTTTGGAGGGAGCGTCTTTAAGAAGGACTGGCTTGAACGCGGCGATTTTTCAACTATCAGAAAATCTATCGAAACACTTATCTCTAAACTCCCGACGGGTTTGACGCCCTGATATTTGCATTTCTTCCAAATGGAACGTCGAGTTTTTTCATCCTGTGCCGCAGGGTTCTTGGATTGATCCCTAGAATCTTGGCAGCGCCCCGCTCCCCATCCACCCTGCCGTTTGTTATTTTAAGTGCCGCTTGAATGTGTTTTGACATGGCGGTGTCCAGTTTGGGGAACTTTTCTTCAAAATGGACGGAATCCTTTTCTGCGTATGCAGTCCTCAGGTTATCAAGGTCGGGAAAGGTCAGCGGATCGCCTTTACTCAGGATTAATGCCCTCTCCACTGCATTTTCCAGTTCACGCACGTTACCCGGCCAGTCGTAGGCAATTAAACTGTCCAGAGCGCCGGGAGACAGGTTTGGTGTCCCGGAAAAGCCCATGTCTCTGGATTTTTTCTGGATAAAGTGATATGCAAGCGCAGGAATGTCGCTTTTTCGATCCCGTACAGGCGGAATAACAATGGGAAAGACCTTCAGGCGGAAGTAGAGGTCCTCACGAAAGGCGCCCTCTTTGAGCATGACTGAAAGATCTCTGTGGGTTGCGGCGATAATCCTTATATCCACTTGAACGGGATGGGTTCCTCCCACGCGCTCAATCTCCTTGTCCTGCAATACTCTCAAGAGCCTCACCTGCGCTGCAGGCGGAAGTTCTCCAATTTCATCGAGGAAAATCGTGCCGTTGTGTGCACGCTCAAATCGCCCGCGTTTTTTTGAAAGCGCACCTGTAAAGGCACCCTTTTCATGACCGAACAGCTCGCTGTCAATCAGTGTGTCCGGAATTGCCCCGCAATTGACTTTGATAAAAGGCCCCTCCCTTCGCTGGGAAGACTTGTGGATGGCATTGGCGATAACCTCCTTGCCGGCTCCGGTCTCCCCCATTAAAAGGACCGGGCTGGAAAGCGGCGCAACCTGGCGAACCAAATCCATTACCCCTTTCAGGCCAAAGTCAGCGCCGATGATCTCTTCTCCGAAAAGACTTCTTATCTCCTCCTGAAGGTATTCGTTGTGATCGGCCAGTATATCCGTGTTTTCCCATAGTTCCCGGTGCTTCAAATAGTTGGCAAGGGCGATAGCTAAGGGTTTGTTCAACAGGCCCAGGAGGTTGGCAGCCTGCGGTGAATACTGTTTGCCCTCATCATTGATAACCGCGAGGACGCCAAGATGTTTACCATCCAGAGCAACATACATTGCAAGACACGAAGAATCTTTTGCACCCATGCTTCGGGCGACCATCCAAACCTGTTTGTCCTCGCTCAGACGTTCCAGAATTCTGACTTTGGAGTCCTGGTCAGGCGTAAGAATGTCGCCCTCGATCTGTTCTCTCATCTCAGGCGGCATGGGTGTTTTTATGGAAAGAGAAACGCCTCCCTCAGGCGTTGTATCTGCGATGGTATCTATGAATCCCAGCCCGGGATCATAAATGTGAAGATTCATTCGATCCGCAGGGATAAAATCTCGCATGTACAGTAAAAGTTGATACAGGGACTTCTCTATCTCCAGGCTTCCGCAGATCCGAAGCGTGGCTTCGCGAAAAAATGTATTCTCATCTATTGCCATGTTTTTTCCTTTTATATCATATTTGCATATCATAAAACCGGTAAATACGCAATGCAATTTATCATATATGATAAGGGAAAGCGATATCCTTCCCCGTATAGCGGGATCTGCGATGAACATGGCCAGAGTCAGCGATTTTCGGCAAATGCCAGGAGGCTGGAATGGAGGGACGCCGGGATGCAATTTTCACCGCAGTTGCTTTCCGACTCCAAGCGACTTGGCTCTCGGCGTGACTCCAACTATACGAATTGACATGGATATCTGTCATAAATATGACATCTCGATTAACCCTGCGTCAGATTTTTTGCCTCAAAATATAACAGCTTACTCATAAGCGATTTCAGCTATTTGATATCATTGTTCATTTTCCAATTTTCAGTTACGGCACAATTCCTGCAATGAAGGCAATCGGTAACCAGTGAAGTGACGGGAAGATGATTTTTTATGGTTTTCAGGGCTGAACGGAACTTGAAAGCTCAGGTTTTGATAAATTAAGCAGGAGTATTAAAATGGCTGTAATGAATATTGACGATCTGAAGAAAGATATGGTTCTTTCTGATGATGTTACAGATATAACCGGAAGGCTTCTCCTCCAGAAGGGACAGAAACTTAGACCAAAACATGTAAACATTATGAAAAAATGGGGGGTCTCAGAAGTGAACGTCGTTGATGACGCGAATGATGAACGGCGCTCTAACTCCCATAAAAACCAGAAAGAAACGGAACAAATAGAACAGGAGATAATGCCCATCTTCAAATATGTTGATCTTGATCATCCTGCGATAAAGGAATTGTTTCGATTGTCTGTCCAGTTCAGAAAAGAGCAAGACGTTCCAGAGGAAAAGCCTAAGTCTCTTCCAGCCGAATCTATTGATACTTATGAAGTACATCCGACCGAGGACGTGCGAGAGAAGATTAGCCAGAAGGAACTTAAATTGCCTGAAATTCCAGACATCGTCTTTGAATTAAACGACATTTTGTCTGACCCCCTGAGCACCGCTGATAATCTGGCTCAGGTGGTGGCGAAAAGCCCCAGTTTAGCCGCCGTCCTGTTAAAAATAGTCAATTCTTCATTTTATGGTTTCTCCTCCAAGATAGACACCATAACACGGGCTGTAACAATAATCGGAACCAGAGAAATCAGCAGTCTGGCACTAGTAATATGCACCATCACGGTCTTCAAAAATATTCCAAGGGAAATATTGAGCATGCGTTCATTCTTAAAGCACGGTTTTGCGTGCGGCCTTTTGTCAAGAATGCTGGCCGCGAACAGGAACATACAACAAACAGAACAACTGTTTGTTGCAGGTCTTTTGCACGACATCGGCAGAGTAATAATCTACAAGTATTTTCCGGAGCAGGCGAAAGCCCTCTTAACTCGGTGTATGATCGCGGAAAAAGTGCTGCACCAGGAAGAACCCAACTTTCTGGGGTGTAATCACTCCGACATTTCCAGGTATGTTTTACAGGAGTGGAAATTCCCTCCAGTATTAGAAGACAATATCTTTCATCACCATAATCCCATGGCTGCCAATGAACCTGTTCAGGCAACCATCGTGCATCTGGCTGACATTATTGTTAATGGTCTCGGGATAGGCAGCAGCGGAGAAAAACTTGTTCCGCCTCTCGACACCGAGGCCTGGGAGCTCCTCGGACTCCCACCGAGCAGTTTTGAAGTGGTTATCAAACAGGCAAACCATCAGCTTACGGCCCTTGATCTTTTCCTCCAGGAGTAGAAAACAGAATGGATAATGAAATAACCACTGAACAGCTTTTTGCCCGCATAGATCATCTGGAACAAAACAGCCGATTCGTCCAGAATGCGCTGGAAATGGCACTTAGTCTGGGGGATTTTCAAGAAAACATTAACGAAAGGCATAACCCGTATCGCGTTTTACAGGAAACAGAAAAACGGATTAGTCGTCTTATTCCCTTTGATATTTGCGCAATATGCCTTGTGAATGAAGATGATCCGGATATTACGATATCACTTTGCGAGCCGGCAGAGTACAGGAAGCTTGTTGAAAATGAGATGGAGTTCATGACCGAAAAAGGACTTTTTGCCTGGGCCTTACGTGAGAGAAGAGGCCTTCTCGTCAAGTCAAAAGATCAGGCAAGAGAATTTCTTTTGCATGTGATTGCGACCCGTTCTCAAATAAGGGGTATGTTTATTGGGCTTCTGCCGGACAAGAAGCGACGGATTCCTGATGCGTCTATGAGTCTTTTATCACTTATTCTGCTGAATTCCGCAAATGCAATCGAAAGTCTTGAATCGTATAACTGGGTGCTTAAAGAGAATTCTATCCTTGAAGAGAAAGTTGAGGAGAGGACAAAGGAGTTAGTCAAGTATGAAAGACAGCTCCAGAGAGCCCAGAAAATGGAGGCAATCGGAACTCTTGCAGGAGGCGTGGCACACGACCTGAACAATATCCTGTCGGGTCTTGTAAGCTATCCCGAGTTGTTGCTGATGGACCTTCCCGAAGACAGCCCGTTAAGGAAATCGGTACAGACGATAAAAAAGTCAGGAGAGAAGGCCGCTGCCATTGTGCAGGATTTGCTCACACTGGCGAGAAGAGGGGTGGCCGCAACAGAAGTCGTTAATTTAAACGATATCATCTCTGAATATTTGAAAAGTCCGGAATTTGAAAAGCTGCAGTTTTATCATCCCGAAATTCAGATAGAGACCAACCTCAGAGCAAGCTTAAAGAGTATTTCAGCGTCTCCTGTTCATTTGTCAAAAACGATCATGAATCTGGTTTCAAACGCCGCAGAAGCCACACCCCACAAAGGAAAAATTGCCATAAATACGGCAAATCAATACGTTGACGCCCCAATAGAAGGTTATGACGATGTTGAAGAGGGTGACTATGTTACTCTCAGTGTTTGTGATTGTGGAACAGGTATATCAACCGATGAGATGGAAAGGATATTTGAGCCTTTCTATACCAAAAAAGTAATGGGGAGAAGTGGAACAGGCATCGGCATGGCGGTTGTTTGGGGAACAGTAAAAGACCATAATGGTTATATAGTCGTTCAAAGTATTGAGGGAAAAGGCACCACGTTCACGATCTACTTTCCCATAACAAGAGAAACTCCGAACAAAGATGAGCACGGCCTGACATTTGAAGATTATAAAGGGAAAGGGGAATCCATCCTGGTGGTGGACGACGTGAAAGAGCAGCGGAACATTGCTACCGAAATGTTGAAAAAACTGGGTTATTCTGTGAGATCAGTTCCGAGTGGTAATGAAGCGGTTGCATACCTGAAAGACAATTCCGCAGATTTATTGGTCCTGGACATGATCATGGATCCTGGAATTGACGGTCTTGAGACTTATAAAAGGGCTGTTCAGTTGCATCCGGAGCAGAAGGCAATTATTGCCAGTGGTTTTTCTGAATCAGAAAATGTTAGGGAAGCACAGAAACTTGGGGCAGGACTCTATATAGGAAAACCGTATTTGTTGGAAAAAATCGGACTTGCTGTGAGGGCCGAGCTGGATAAATAAGGGTTGGACCTGGGTGCGATTTCACTGAAACTTCTGTTTGGAGCCAAAAATGGCCAGAATGTGTGTAGACGAAACTGAGATAAAAAACGCAAATATTTTTGAGATCCTTCTGGACAACTTTCCGGATATGATCCATTCAGTGAATGGTAAAGGCCAAATTGTTTACGCCAACAAAACTGCAGAGTCGCTTCTTGGTTACACCCGTGAAGAGTTGCTCACAATGAACATTCGGGAAGTCTATGCAGAATCGGTTCTGGAAGCAGTAGATAAAGGATTTTCGGATTTGAAGGAACGCGGGGATACAACTATTCCCGAAAGTCTTGTAAAGGCAAAAGACGAAACCGCAATTCCTGTTGAAATACGTTCTTTCAGCATCTACGACGACAATAACAGATTTGTCCGAACTTTCTCCATTTTGCGTGACCTTAGGGAGCAAAAGGAACTTCAGCGTCAACTCATACATGCCGGACGGCTTGCAGCCATAGGCGAACTTGCTTCAGGAGTCGCCCATGATATCAATAATCCACTGACAGTCATTACATTAGCGAACGAGATGGCCCTTACCGAACTGAAAAATGGAGATTGGATTTCCAGCAAAACACTGGATGTCATAAAATCACAGATGGAGAATGTTGAAAGGGCATCAAGCTCAATTAAAAAACTCGTGAATCATCTACAGAACTTTTCAAGAAGCAAGGTAGAAGACTATCAAATTATTGATCTCTATTACACTTTTGATGACGCGCTTTTCATTGTCGGCAACAAAATTAAAAAACTGGACATCAACATTCACAACAAAGTCGATGAAAACCGTTATTTTGTCAAAGGTTCTCAGAGTAACATGGAACAGGTTTTTATAAACTTGCTGACCAATGCATGTGACGCCATGGCCGGTCAGGCTGATGAACGAAAGATTAAGCTTTCCGTATCTTCCTGCCGTAGAAGCAACGTTGATTGCTGGAAGTGTGATGTCTCTGACACCGGAACCGGTATCCCTGAAGATATGAACGAGGACATATTCCAGTCGTTCTTTACTACGAAGGAAAAAGGTAAAGGAACCGGACTGGGGCTTTCTATCGCCAGGGGTATTGTTCGAGATCACAATGGTGACATCGAGGCAACTGGTGAAGAAACGAACGGAGCAACTTTTTCTGTCTACATCCCGCAGGCAGCTATGCCGGGAGATTGATGCAATTTAGGGTTGTTCTTGTACGGAGTACTTTCCCATTGCCAACCGGGTACTTCTCTTCCAACTTTCTCCCTACCACGCTTCCCGAAAGTTCTTTTCTCAATATTAACCTAAATCTGGGCGCCAAAATGTGAATTTATTTTTGCGCGAACCCTTAGGGGACAATTGCAGAAGAGGGGTTTAATTGACTTTTCGCAGCAACTTGATGTATGGTTTCGGAAAATAAACCTCACGTATAACAGAAATTCGGCAATCTTAGGGCTCGCGCAAAAATAAATTCACATTTAGGCATCTCATCTTCAGATCATTTTTGCCAAAGTTTAAAGACCAAAAACCTTGAAATAGTCCACTATTACTGCGTCTTTTGCTCCTTAAAAATTAGCAAACCTAACCTAAAGCTGAGCGCCAAAAATGGGAATTTATTTTTGCGTGAACCCTAAGCTGTCGGTTGTTTGTGAAAGGGGAAACATGTAAAGAGCCTTCGGGTTCGAACACATTCTATTCCGAGAATTGAAAGAGGTTTCGTTATGAATGAAAAAGAGATAGCTATCTGGGAACTGATTGACAAGATGGAACAGCAGTTGAGTCAATTTCAGGACCAAATGGATATCAAACAAATATGGAAGATTTTCCTGGATGATATCTGGAACCTGATTAAAATAGAGGTCTCGGCCTTATTTCTTGAGAATGAAGAGACCCATGAATTTACCCTCGAGGAAGTATCGCCTTCGGATAAAAAAGAAATTTGCCAAAAAGAGCAGGAGCTTCAGATAGAATGCGGCATGTTTGCCTCGATACTGAAGAGAAGACGGCCCGGGCTCGTCCCGTCCCTTGTATATAAAGAAAAGAAAGAACTGATGTTATTTATATTGCCATTTTCCACAGTCAAGAGAACAAGAGGTGTTGCCTTTCTTTTCACTCCAATAGAAGAAAGTTCTCTAACCAAAGAAGATGACAGACATTTGGAAATTTCCACTAAGCTTTGTTCTTTGGTAATGGATAATACGCTCTTGTATGAAGAAAAAAAGGCGCTTTCCATAACTGATGCGCTCACAGGGTGTTACAACCGAACATACCTGGCAGAGCATCTGCCCCAGGAGATCAAAAGAGCAACCAGATATGGCCACCCACTTTCCCTGGTTTTATGCGATATCGATCATTTCAAAGAGGTGAATGATAGATACGGCCATCAGGTTGGAGATCGTGTTTTGAGGGAAGTTGTCCTGTGTCTCACCGATCTGATCAGATCTGATGTGGATTGGCTGGCCCGTTACGGTGGAGAAGAGTTCCTGCTGGTTCTCCCTGAGACAAACGTGGAGAACGCCATCAACCAGGCGGAAAGACTGCGAAAGAGCCTCTCCGGAAGAGTCACTGAAACTCATGAAACAAAACTCCGGGTCACTGCCAGCTTTGGCGTAACCGGTTTTGTCCCCACGGCCGCTTCGGATGAGATGATCTCATATGAGGCCATAATAAGCTGCGCGGATAAATTCATGTACCAGGCCAAGCAGGAAGGAAGGAACAGAGTCGCAGGCGGTCTTTTCATGCCCTCCCATCCTTAATCTCACAGGGACGCACTCAAAATCGACTGCGCAAGGCTGACTGGACATCCTTTACTGTTGCGTCCGGATTTCTGGACATGTAATCCGAAATGAATCTTGCCACAAAAGCGGCGGATATTGATGTTCCGGCATATATCCCGGGCTCTCCATTATAACCCACCGGCAAGGTGGCAAACCCCGGGGCCTTAAGCGTTACAAAATCTCCATAATTGGATTTTTCCCAGGGTTTACCATCAGGAGCCAGAGCCCCTATCCCAATAACAGACGGATATGCTGCAGGATAAACCGGTTTTCCTGTGGGTTCGTTTCCTGCTGACGCAACAATGAAAAGACCCTTTGATCCTGCGTATTCAAGGGCATTTTCAAGAAATTCACTTCCGGTTTCTGCTCCCCAGCTCAGGCTCATTACGCGCGCACCGTTTTCAAGCGCGAACTCAATACCGCGCATTATACTGAAATTTGATGTAAATCCATTGTCATCAAAAGTTCTTATGGGGATAATGGGGCTTGTTGTCTCGGAATTTTCACTGACGCCGTAAGGCTCAATTACACCGGCAGCGATTAAGGCCATTTGAGTGCCGTGACCAAGAGAATCTGAAATGGCCTCGTCAGGACTCAAGGCGTCAAATGAGGCTAAAACAACATCCGTCAGACCTGAATCCGGACGAAGCCCGCTGTCCAGGATCGCTATGGGAACAGCACCCTCATGAGGCCTGTTAACCGACAGGTCTGTATTGACTTCAATCGGGTTCCCCCCCCTGTGGGGCAATGAGATAGGATATGCATAGTTGGGTTCGGCTCCTGCGATTCCTGGGTGGCTCGTGACCAGGTTCACAAGAGATGAGACATCCGAATTTTCAGGAAGCCGTATTCTGTAGATCCCCAGAATCTTGTTAATACTCACCACTATTCCGCCGAGTTCTTTCAGGAGCTTCATGAATTCAACACGGGTCATCCCCGACTTGAGCATCAGCAGTATTTCGTTTTGAACGTATAACGATCTGTCTGAAGGATTTTGTTTGACAGAAAAGCCGGATCGAATAATGAACGGTTTCATAAATTTCTTTTTGCCTGGTTTGAATATCTGGATTTCAGTTAGTTTTGCGACGGGTACGGGAAGGCCTTCCGGTGACTCCCAGATGAGGACATAGTTCAGCGATTTTAAAATTGAACCCAGGCCCTCCTGAATGTCACGGTTTTCAAAAGACGCTGAAATCTCTGGGTTGAGATCCGGATCAATCTGTACGCGTATCCCAAGATCAACCATGTGCTTCAAAATGTTCTGCAGAGGAACATGGTCAGCATGGATAGAAAGCTTTTCGCCAATAATTCGTATCTCGAGGGCATCTGTGCCGGAAACAGAAAGGAGACTGAAAGCCAACATCAGGCTGAATATGGATATCTTTTTCATTTGCATTTGTTTAAGGTGTTTGACTGGAAATTTCATTTATACCTAGTGCCCGAACGAAAACTGTCTTTTTCGCCAATATCTGTGTCAGATAAAAATTTTAATCCTCAAAATACTTCATGTATTCCTGCGGTTAAAATTTTCATCTTCCTTGATCTTGACGAAAATCCTAGTTTTCGTTCAGACACTACCTAAAGTGATTGGCTCAAAAT
>Ga0209345_10002940_pt1 | contig 18046 bp, 14 predicted proteins | sample Cruoilmetagenom7_FD_187294 | JGI IMG/M metagenome (GOLD analysis project Ga0209345, IMG submission 187294) | Oil polluted marine microbial communities from Coal Oil Point, Santa Barbara, California, USA - Sample 7 (SPAdes) (version 2) | ecosystem: Environmental > Aquatic > Marine > Oil seeps ...
GGGAGAAAGCTGCAATGATACCATCTGGTTTGCACCCATTTTCCCCGGTGAGAAGAATGCCTTCATCAGGGTAGTATCTGATGCTACGGATGAGCCGGTGATTGAGATCCCGCTGACCGCCATTGCGACTGAAGGTGCAAAGCCTCTGCAAATAGCTGCAAATGCCATTCCTGAAACCGGAATCCCGCCGCTTGAAGTACAATTCAGTGCAACTGCTGCAGGTGGAAGTCCGCCTTATACCTACCTCTGGAATTTCAACGACCAGGCTGGCAGTACGGAGCAGAATCCCGTACACACCTTTGCTGCAGTAAATACCTACAAGGTCCATCTGACCGTCGAGGATTCGGAAGGTGAAACTGCCGAAGACTCTGTGACCATCACGGTAGCCGAGGAGTTGTACAGTATTTCCGGGGCTATACTGGATGAGGAAAGAATAGCAGGGATCACCCGGGGAATTGTCGAACTTTTAACAGAGGGATCGGCAATGCCAGAGAATCAGTATGTCCTGGAGGGGTCCAATGAATACATATTTACGGATCTTGCCGAAGGGGAATATACCCTGAGGTGCCTGCCCGACCAGGATTCCTTTCCTGATGCACTCCCCACCTACCTTGGTGATGTACTGATGTTGTATGAATCAACATTTATAACCCTCAATGGCGATGCAACGGATCAGAATATCCATGTGCAAAACGCACCTGGTACCGGATCCGGCAGCGGAAATATCAGCGGGAACCTGGTAGAAGGGGAAGGAAAAAAGAAAACTACCGTTAAGGTAGTCCGTTCAGTGGCGGGAGGTACGCCGGTGGAAGGTGTTTACGTTTACCTCTTAAATAACGGTGACGGATCAGTGGAGGGTAGTGCCCAAACGGACCAGGATGGTTATTTTGAGTTCCCGGGCTTACCGGCAACATCCTACGAGTTTGTCGTTGACTTCATGGGCATCCCCATGGATGAGTCAAATCCGCTGCTAACAATCACTGAACAGGATGATTCCATAGCGATTGTCGCAACCGTGTCAGCCACCCAAATCAGTACGGAGATACTGTCCACAGGGGTTCATGACTTCCTGACTCCTGAGGGAATTGTGATCTACCCGAATCCTGCAAGGGATATCCTATATCTAAAGGCTGACAAAGAGATAATAAAGGAAGGGCTCAACCGGATCTTTCTGCTGGGGATCAACGGGAATATCGTCACGTCGGAATATTTTTATCATTCAGGTGCGGATGAGACAGAGATCTCCATCGGTCATGTCCCCGCGGGTATCTATCTCTTGAGATTTGAAGGGAAGGATGGGTTTTATACTATAAAATTAGTGATCATGCAGTGAACATGAATCGATGAACAACTGATCCACAAAGGACTGTGATTGCCTGTCGCTTATCACTCAAACTCCTTCGGAACCCCGCAGATCATTTTAAAAGGTTTGTCGCCCTTATTGCGATACTGGTGCTTCTCATCGGGATTTACCAGGGCAAAGTCGCCGGCTTTTAACGGGGTCTCCTCCCCTGCCTCGTTCACCAGTGCTCCGGAGCCTTCGATTACATAGTTCATGTGTTCATAGGGATGGTTATGATAGGGAGTATGGCCTCCGGGCTCAACGGTAAAAACCCTGTAGGAATATACGGGAGTACCATCACCACTACCTAAAGGCAGCTGCCTCCAGGCACCCACGGCGCCTTCCATATGAACCTCTTTCTTCTCAACGTCGGATAGGGATATGATTTTCATCTTTCTGGAATTTGCTTACTAAAATAAGCATTTCAGCTGATTCCGGATCGAATTGACTTTAGATCCCATATTTCCTATTTTTGATATGATGCTCTTCTTTCATAAACCTAAATGAACCAAATGAAAACTTTAAGGAAAATTCTTTTCGCCGCAGGTTTTATTTGCCTGATGTTTTTAGGAAGCAATTGTGGGAAACTGAGTACCGGAGTTTGTACAGGTTTTAGCACAGAGTTTAACAGTACCTACTGCAAAGACGGATGGACGAAAGAGGAGTGTGATGAATGGGATGACTTAGAGGTGAATGGAGTCAGCTGGACCTTTCACAAGGGCCAGACCTGTGAAGAACGGGGCACTCCGGCAACGCCGTAGGAGGGATTACTCGCTATCGCTCGTGATCCCAGTTGGGGGCCCTGCAAAGTATCAAACCCAGGTATACGCTACGCGTATCCCGGTTTACTATTTCCCCCTCAGCTTTTGAAAGCAGGCTTTCAACGCTTCGGTGAAAATAGCAAACCCCCGGCTTTCGCCGAGGGTTTTTACTTTGCGGAGAGGGGGGGATTCGAACCCCCGGTACCCTAATCGAGTACGCCAGTTTAGCAAACTGGTGGATTAAGCCACTCTCCCACCTCTCCGGATCGTGCTTAAAGCAGGACAAAAGTATAAAATTAGTCCAACATCTACAATCCTCCTCCGCATTTTAGTCCCCTCGCCGGAACTGTTTTTTATTTAAGACTTCAGGTTGCGTAGGGAGAGCACCTACAATTTCGAGCTTTGCGAGAAATTTCAGTGCTGACCGCGTAACCTGAAGACCACAAAAAAACGTCCGCCGAGGCGGACGTTTGATATTGATCGGAGGATCCAGGATCCTATCTATGAGGTTGTTAACTTTGCAATTTGGGAAGATAGGCAGCAATCAGTCCAACTGCCTGATCTTGCTCAATTTTGCGGGTTTTCACCAGTACAGTCTGGTCATGAAACTCTTCAGAATCAAAGCCATCCCTGATGGCAGCACTGTTGAACATCGCCTTACGCACACCAAAACCCTCTTTGGTGCAATTGTACATAAACCAATATCCGCCTGTATAAGCAATAAATGAATCGCATTCGTCGCTATTGGCAACGGCAATCTTCATATTGTGCAAGGGGTTGTCGTAATATACATTGTATACTGTAAACTCCTGGCCCTGGAAATGATATACATCGTCGGTTCCGGTTACCACATAATCCCCTGCGGCTGAATTGGAAGCCCCGGTAAGATATACTTCGGTGGTTTCACCATCAGCGAATAAGGCGCTGGTTACAAATAAAAGAGCTACTGCTGCAGCTGCAAATCTTTTGAGGTAATTTACTTTTGATTTCATCGTATTCAGGTTTTTTGTTTTAATTACTATTGTAGATTATGCCAGAGATAATTCAATTACTGTGCCAAAACCCGTATTTCATTGTATATCTGGGCATTATGGCCATATTTGAGCATTTCTAAAAATTGTTAAATATGCACGGAAATGGACACTTTTGTCCGAAAACGGATGGAGTTAAAGAGTTGTTAATAATTTGATTGCCTGAGTGTTACACAACATAAAAAGGGCTGGTAGTTAATACCAGCCCCTCCAATAGGTGAATTGTTTTGCTAGAAACTCCTGGTTAGTTCAAGTGGCTACCCTTTTAATTGCGGGACATAAGCTGCTATCAAGCCAACAGCCTGTTTCTTTTCGACCTTCTTTTTCTTCATCAGAACTGACTGGTCATGAAACTGCTGTGGATCGAAAGCATCTTTGGCCCACGGATTTGAAAACATCACTTTTCTTACGCCAAAACCATGCTTATTACAGTTATAGAAAAACATAAACTCACCATTAAAGGCAACAAAAGAGGTACATAAGCCCTCGATATTAACCGCAATATTCATGTTCATAGACGGATCGTCATAGTAAACCCTGAATACTTCATACTCACGACCCATATAGTGAAACATGTCACTGGTGGTCTGCACCACAAAATCGCCAGCTGACGAAGTGGAGGTGCCTGTCAGATAAACCTCTGATGTCTCCCCATCTGCAAAAGCAAAGGTAGTAAACACACAGAGTGCAACGACCAATGTCGCCAATTTTCTAATCAAACTAACCTTCTTCATAGCATTCACTTATTGTTGCTAGAATTAAAATTACAATGAAAAAAAGGCGTATTCAACTTAGTTCACTCAACTACGCGTTGCAGGATATGTAATACAGGAAAAGGAGTGTAAATGACTCTGATGTGTTCTAGGCTGCCAACCTGTCAATGATCAAGTCAACTGCATAAACATTGCCAATTGGACGGGCATTCAGATGAAAATGTTTTCTGTAGGATGATTCCAGCATCTTTCTTACAGCCTTTATACCGAGTCCGGTATGTGTCACAGGGGAAAGGTGGTTGCCGTCTTCACTCTGCTGAGTACCGTTCCTTACCTTCAACAGGATCTTATCGTCTTTAACCACAAGATGAATGGTTACCCAACCATTGCTTCTGCACTTCCGGATACCGTGTTTAAATGCATTTTCAATTAAAGTATAGATTGTCAGAGGCGGAATGGTAACACCTTCGATATCTCCCTTGACCTGGAAATCCATAACAAATGAACATTCGCCCAGCCAGATTTTCTCGAGGGCAATGTACTCTTCAATAAGGGCAATCTCCTCCGAAAGGAGAATCATCTCCTGACAGGAATAGGAAACTACTCTTTCCAACAAATAGGAGAGGCCAGCAATGGCCTCAGGGGTTTCTTCAGACTTTCGAATGGAAAGAGCATACAAATTATTCAGCGAATTAAAAAGAAAATGGGGCTGTAACAGGTTCTTGAACAACTCAAGGTCGTTGCGTTCTTCAGCCTGCTGCCTGTGATTCCGGAAAATCAAATATTGATCTGCTGCCATTTTTCTATCTGCTTTGTACGTCCCTGTACAATTCATAGTAATAATATCACTTATTATGCCAAAATCCGTTTTAGGCTGTATATCTGCTTATTAGCATATTTTTGTCTGTCTTTAGCTAATGTTAAAATCGTCCGTATTTGAACAAGGCTGTGCGCCATGGAACAATTCTGAACATTGCATTAACCGCTGGAGCATTAGAAATAAAAGGGAAAAGAGATGGAATATGGGAAAAAAAACTTGCCGTCGGGGTAGTTACTTATTAAACCTAAAACCAAAATAAGACTTCTGACGGCAAGTTTGTCAATTGATGTGCATAGAGTCAGTTCAAATATAATAGACAGTAATGGGGGGAAAAAACTTATTCAGTTTATGACCTTTTCAGGGCTGTCAATTACTGTTGTTGGCGGGTGAAAGGTATTTGCAGTTGCTGAATCCATATTTCTAATTATTATGGAGCAACCATAACTATGGGACTCAGTTTCCATGGAAACCTGTCCTTTAAAATAGGATTCTATCTGCAAAAGGGTTTGCATGCATTCCTGTATGTTTCCTTCATGCTTCCTTGCCCCACTAAAGAGGATCTGGACCGTAATCATATTGGAATACCCGGAAGCCTCAATATTTAACTCTGGTAAGGTAGAATCACTCTCAAATTTTCTGAATATAATATCCACAAGAGTAAACAGGATCATCGGGGGCATCTTTATCTGTCCAGGATCGCCCGAAACAAAAAACTCCACATCTGGCTTACACTCCTTGATCAGAGAGACCAGTACCACCAGCTTCCTGACAAGTTCAATCTCCCCGGAAAACAGTTTGTGCTGCTCCTCATGGTATATCATTACTTCATTAAGTAGTTCTGAAGTAAGTGCAATGGCCCTGGTAACATCCGGTGAAGACTCGTTCACCATATGATCAATTTGATCAATCGCATACAATAACATATGTGGTTGAACCCTGGTAATGGCATTCTCCATCTGCTGCTTCAATTCAATATGCTGCAACTCTTTGCTCCTTTCATCGGCACGATACCATTCCCTGATGGTCCTCACGGCCAGGAATACAAGAACAATATACAGATTGCCCAGGCCACTCATGACTACATTTGCAGGAGCCAGATAATTTTCGACCACCTGGCTTCCCGTTTGATACCACCTGAAAATAAACTCGTTACTCAGGAGAAGCTCCAGGACCGAGAATCCGTAGAACAGCACCAGGAACAACCCGATAAAGATTGGAAATAGCCGCTTGTTAAGGAAATAAGGGACCAGCACATAGGCCACCAGATAGGTATGAGTTATAAAGATAGGAAGGGTGATCAGGTAATATGAGAACCAGCCCAGGTATACCTCCATTGACTCTCCAAAGCTCTTGATAAATGTAAATCCGATAACCCAGATTAACCAGAAAACCAGGTGCCTCAGGCTTCTGTTCTGCTCCAGTTTTAAGAATATTTTCTGTCTCATATCACAGGCTTACATGTAATTCCACTTCATGCTCGTGTTTTCTTTCCCTGACAACCAATCGATGACTGTTCGGATACTCCAGCTCAAGCCTTCTTATACTATTATTATTATTGATTCTGCCAATGCCGTTTTCCGTTAACTCACAGGAATCAGAGAGTGAATTGGCTGCCACGAAACGAAGCCGCGAATCCTGTACTTTCAGAGCTACTCTGATCCATGATTTACCCGGGTTTATTTCAGCACCATAGACAAAACAATTTTCAACGAAAGAATAAAGGATCAAAGGAGCTATCTTCAATCCGTTCATTGGACCCTCGATCTCAAACTGAACCTTCAGCCGGTCGCCAAATCTCAGTTTCTCTAACCCGATATAGTTTTCTATCATCTCCACCTCCTTCTCCAACAACACTTTGTCGCTTTTGCTCTCATTGAACAGATAATGAAGAATATCTTTCAACTTCCTCACTGTGGATTTAAGGTGTTCGGGCCGGTAGATGGATATGGAATATAGACTATTGAAGTTATTGAATATCACATGAGGATCCATGTGGTGTTCTATCAACAGCAGCTCGGCTTCCAGCTCCTTGCGTTGCAGCTCCCTGTTGTTCAGCTCCAGGGTATAATGGTCCCTGGCAAACTTTACCAGGGAAAAAATAGCCACAATAAAGGTCATATCCTTGGTATTCACCAGTAGCGACTTAAGGGAAATTGCACTGCTCGAAATCCCATTCTCAGGGGCGATCGCCTGATAAAAGATATAATCAGAAAAGAGGAACTTCAGCAAGGATAGTCCCAGCCCGGTAAACAGAAACAGAGCAAAAAAAAGGACTATCCTCCTTTTCACCAGCAATCGGGGTATTAGCAGGTATACTGTAATATAGGCGTATCCAAAAAAAAAGATCGCGTTGGTAAATACCATGACGTATCCCCTCCAGAAACTCCCGGGTTCTCCCGAGCGCGAGTAAGCGACCCATGCAAAAAGAAGTACCATGACCAGGAACAGGGTCAGATGCCTGAAAATCCGTGTAGACAACTTCTGACTAAGAATTAAACTGTACATAGTTTAAAAATAGCCCTCATTAAGTGAACTACCACCTATTATCAATCAATACAATCTTGAAGCGCTCCAGATACCAGGAACAAGATATAAAAGCAGTTAACAGACATTTCTTTGTTGTTTGCCATGGATTTCATGCGTTAAACTGAAATAGTTTAACAAAAGGTTCTAAATTTGTTATGTTCAGTTGAGATTGTAGGATTGTTTTCATGTTCTTTCTTGATTTAACCCTAACAAAGTAGCCGATAGCCTTACCATGGCTGTTGATGACTTATAATCTTACTTGCATGAAAACACGATGTTTGATCGTAGACGATGAACCTCTGGCCAGAGAGTTGATCCGGGGACATATCCAGAAACTTGAGAATTTTGAAGTTGTTGATGAGTGTGACAACGCCATGAAGGCTATGGAGGCCCTCCGTAATCATACTGTAGACCTGATGTTCCTGGATATCAAGATGCCACAGATGACGGGCATCGATTTTCTGAAAACCCTGAAAAGGCCTCCCAAAGTAATAATAACCACAGCCTACAGCCAGTATGCACTGGAGGGATTTGAACTGGATGTGGTGGATTACCTGATGAAACCGATTACCTTTGAACGCTTTTTCAAATCAGTCAATAAGTATTTCCAGTCCGGACATCCCGAGTCAGTGGAGCTGGAGGGTGGTAATGGCGGAAACAGTGATGCCTTTATCTACGTAAAGGAGAATAAGAAAGTCATTAAGATATACCTGAAAGAGATCCACTTTATAGAGGGATTAAATGAATATATCAGGATCCATACCGACAACCGCAGGGTAGTGGTAAAAAGTAGTTTGCAGGGGATCGAAAGCAAATTACCCTCGGAGCAGTTTATCAGGATCCACAAATCCTATATTATCTCCATACCCAGAATCAGAGCATTCAACGCAACTACCATTGAACTTGAAAATGCCAAACTGAGAATTGGAAGGAACTACAAAAATCAGGTTTTCAGCGCTCTTCACTACAAACAGGAAATATAGATGAAACATTTATTCGCGTTGACCGGCCTTCTGCTGATGCTGGGTCTGTCAACAATTACCGCAGGGGAACCGGTAATAACTTGTATCGCTTCCCCCGATAATGCTGTTCATGTTACCATTATCTACGACAACTACCAGGAGGACAAGAACCTGGAAACTGACTGGGGCTTTGCCTGCCTGGTGGAGTACCAGGGAAAGCAGCTTCTCTTTGATGCAGGTCGGAAGGCTGAACTTTATAAAACCAATGTAAAGCTGCTTGGTATTAATCCTGAAGAGATTCCAACTCTCTTTATCTCCCATGAGCATGGCGACCATACTGCCGGGATCCCCTGGATCACCCAGGTCAATCCATCCATTAAATGCTATCTACCGGCCTCCTATGCTGAGCAGCTGGAGAAGAGTGGAAATCTGCCTCCAAATAGTAAAGGGCTGGCCAAACCAACCCATCTCTATGGCCCGTTTTACTCAACGGGAGATAATTTTTTGGCTTTCAGGGAACAGGGGCTGGTGGTTAAAACAGAAGATGGTGGAGTGCTCATCACCGGATGCGGACATCCCGGGGCCATTCCCATGGTAGAAGTAGCAGAGAAGGAGCTGGGAATTGAAATTCATACCATCATTGGCGGCCTGCACCTGATGCGAAAAACCGGGGAGCAGCTGGAGCAACTGGCTGCCAATCTGAAAGAAATGGGTATTAAGCATATCTGTCCCACCCACTGTACCGGAGATGAATCCATTGCCATGTTAAAAGAATCCTTTGGAGAAGGATACATCTCAGGAGGCACGGGTAAAGAAATTATCATCCCTTAAAGATTTCAAAACAAAACAAGAAAGGGCATGCTCGTGGAGCATGCCCTTTCTTGTTTATATATCAGGTGCTTACCTGAGATTCTTGTTTACTGCAAGGTCAATACCGCTGTCCATTCCTCCCCGTAGTTAGTGCCTCCAACTACAGTGATGGTACCGTTCCCGTTAAAGGTAAAGACTCCAAAACCCACTTCTCCCCAGGGATCGAAGGTATCTACCATAAAGAAGTTTCCGCAGACATCCTGGATGGTTCCCTCCCAATCACCATATGAACACCAGCCCACCGCTGCGTAGAAGTGGTCGTAGGTTCCAAAGGTAAAGTCAGAGATAGCATAGAATCCTTCGTCTTCAGTTGCAGTGATGGTAATAGTACTCACCAATCCTACCACGGGTTCTGCAAAGTCGGGGAAGGTGGAAGTGGTCACTGAGGTGTAAGTGCCAACAATCACATCCGGATCTGAAGGACAAACAACCGCCCCACGGAATCGGAAACCCTGAAGCTGCTCAGCACTTCCTATCAGGTCGTTGTGCAGATTATCATAGTCTGCAATCTGGCCATTTGTACCCGTAGCTTCACAGTTAAACTGGTAAAAGTTGGCAAAGGTCTCCTCAACCGGAACCCCGAACAGGGCTGCCAGTTCGTTTCCATCAACAGAGAATTCATAGGGAAAAGTTGTAATGGTCTCAAGCAGCACATAGTCAGACTCGCTAGCGCCATCGTCGTATATCCGCTTCACATAAACTTCATGGCTGGCCACATTGTTTGTAGGGCTATCGAAGGTCCCCGTTATAGGAGTCCCTGCAATATCGTCCGAATTAATATTGGTGTTGCCTATAACCAGGGTGACATATATCCCTTTATCAACATCATCCGGATTGATCAGCATTGGCGTTTCGCAACCGAATGCCATAACTGCCAACAGGATGATTGCTATATATTTTTGTAGTTTCATGATCTGTTCCATTTAAGTTATTGAATGACTCCGGCTGGATTGGTATCCCAGAAGACTTGAATCGTGTGTGGTTTCTGGGCTATGGAAGAATTCAGGTTCACACAGTTAGCCGGATAGTTAAAGGTGCGTGGGAAACTGCCCGGATCTGCAAGCAATGCTGGTTGCAGATTGGAAGGCATCGCGGTCCTTTTCACCAGGTTATATACCTCCACACCGTTCCCAAAGAGAGCAATGTAGTACTCCTTCACTATCACCTCAAGCCTCTCATCATCCGAGGTAGCAGCATCATAAAGTGTAGCCACCTCTGCCAGGTAATCGTCTATATCCTGCTGTGTGGGTATATAAGCCTGGGAAGCCATCTCCTCACCAAAGGACATCACATGTGAAATGGAAGACTCCACTGCATCCAGTAGAAGTTGCCTTGGATCGCCGGTGGTTCCCAGAGTAAGGGCCGACTCTGCCAGCATAAACTTAACATAGTGATCCACCATCAGCATCTCAGCTCCGGCACCCTGCATACCCGAAGCGGCTGAAGCAGGAGCGCCTTGATCCATATCAAATTCTCCTCCGGCCGGATAAACGCCCCAAAGGGTTCTGGCCCTGGTATCGGGAGGAATTCCGTCATCATCCAGGTGATCGCGTCCCCAGTACCCGTCAGGCAGAGTGCAATAAGGCAGGTCCACCGGGTAGTGAGCAGGTCTGTCCGTACCGTAACATGGCAGTTCCTGGAATTCCTCAGAAGATTCTGTTCGCTGCCTGTAGAAATAGTAGCGCATCCTGGGATCCACCACAGGCTTCTCCTCGTACAGGGTCCACATAAAGTAGTTTGCCATATAAGTATTCCCCCCGTTCAGATAATTATAAATGAAATAGGGATGCCGGCTGTCGGGATTATCCGTCACTCTGCTATAATGGAAAATCCAGTTCTGTTCCGGTGAGCTGATCAGGTCGGCACCTGAAATCAGGCCATTGATCGCAGCAGTGGAACCGGATGCATCTACCAGTCTAAGATTGAGATGGATTTTCAGCTTCAATGTATTCGCCAGCGTGGTCCAGGCCTCCGGATCGCCATCATAATACATATCGTTCGACGGAGTGGCCAGGGCCTCTTTGTCCAGGTCAGCAATGGCTTCATCCAGTTTGCTTAGAGCCACATCATATATACTTCCATCATCATCTGCACCGGGATTGAAATTTGTGGCATCAAAGGATTGGGTCCAGGGAACATCACCGAAAAAATCGACCAGGGTCACCAGGACGTAGGCCTGAAGTACCTTGGTAATTCCTGCATGGATCCACCACTCATTCTCCTCATAGATGGGGAGGAAAGTGTGGGCATCCATTAGTACTCCCTCATAGGCACGCGACCATACCTGGTCGAATTCAGTAGGATTATAGGCATTCTCGTAAGTTCCGCCCCACTTAATGATCATTCTTGACACTTCCATGCCAAGTCGATTAACCCCTCTCCAGTTGGCAGGATCATCATTGCTCAGTAAGTTCTTTAGTTCCACCTGCATGGCGTTAAGCGCATAGTCAGGATTGGCATCAGCCAGCACTACTGCGTCAGGGTCCTCAGTGAGGTCCAGATCGAAAAAGTCGCAGGCACCGGTAAGCATCCCAAGCAGGAGTGTGACTGACAATAATATGATAGTTTTTTTCATGATTCTCATTGTTTTATTGATCTAGAATGTCACTTTGATACTGGCACCATAACGGGTCGAACTGGGACCTGTAATAAAGTCAAATCCAAGTCCGTTCCCCACTCCAAGGCTCAGCATATCTGTATCGAAATTCACATACTCGGGGAAGTTGATTGCTTTGAACCAAAGATTCTGTCCCATCAGAGAGATGTCAACACTTCCGAAAGGAAGTTTTGCCATCCATTGCCGAGGCAAGGAATAGGTTATTGAAATCTCCCGCAAGCGGAAGGTGGTACCATCTATCACATTTACCTCTGCAGGAGCCTGTGAACCAAAGTTATTGAAATAGGCATTGGTAGCCGTAGTTTGAATATCGTTGGGGCTTCCATCAGCCAGCACACCGGGCATTACAAAGGTCTGACTTCGATCAAAATCAGTGTCTTTTGTTATTCCACGCCCGATCAGGGTGTTAACTGTTTCCGAATAGATATCGCCTCCCTGACGATAATCCCACTGCATGCTGAAGGAAAATCCCTTATATTTTAACCTGTTGATCAGACTGGTCTCGAAGTCGGGATGCGGATTTCCAATAATGGCGGGTTCATCCGATTGCAGGAAGTTGCCATTTCCGTCGATAAGGAAGTTCCCTGCCTCATCACGATCGATCTCATATCCATACATTACTCCGTAAGGCTGACCAGCAATGGCATAGTTCCCCAGGTCGGTAAAGCCGTTAATCAGGACTTTGTCCAGGCCCGCACCCAGTTCATCCACGATACTCTCGTATTTGGTGAAAATTCCCTGGAGGGTCCAACTGAAGTTGGAAGTCCTGACAGGTGTCACATGCACCTCAAGTTCAATTCCACGGTTGGTCATCTGCCCTATATTTACATAGGTCCGTGCGTAACCGGTAGAGGGATCCAGGGTGGCTTCCGTAATCAGGTTGGTTGTCTGTTTCGAGTAGAGGGTGATATCGGCCCCAAACCTGTTCTTGAACAACGCAAACTCGATTCCCACTTCTGCTTCGGCATGCAACTCCGGCTGGAGTTCTGGATTCCCCAGGAACCAGTGTACTCCGTTGGTTGGAACCACAGTTCCGTCAAGGGTAACAAAACCCCTGGCATTGGTGGAGAGTATACTCTCGGTCACATACAATGGTGGAAATCCGGCTGATGTACCATATCCGATCCTGAACTTCAACAGGTCAAACTTGGCCGATGTCTTTAAAGCTTCAAATACCTGGGAAGGTATAAACGATAGACTGGCACTCGGATAGAACTGACTGTAGTTTTCCGGTTGTAAGGATGAGAACCAGTCATTTCGAGCCGACATGTTCAGGAACAGGTAGTTGCTATAGCTGGCAGTTATCTGTCCAAAAGCTCCAAGGGTGTTGGCCGTGGCGTGACTTTGAAGTGCAGACTGGTTGAAGCTATTGTAGGTACTGTGATCACTGAAGTTCTTGTGGTTCATCAGTCCGAACACCAGCTGGTTGGTGCTCTCCATCCCGTCTGTGGAATAGATATCGCGTACCGAAGATCCTCCAAGCAACACATCCAGTGTAATCTTATCCCCGATATCCTGCTGCAGGGTAAGTAGTACCGACTGGTCCCAAGTGGTACTCATGATGTTTCGGGTTCGATAAAGGCCATTCAGGTAGTTGTCGTTCTGGACAGAACCCTTATTCAATTGATATTCCTGTTGCTCTGCAAAATGGTCGATCCCATACCGGTAGGTCAGGTTCAGCTTGTCCAGGATAATATAGGATAGGTTTCCGGAACCAAAGACACGATTTACATTATCGATCTGTTTTGCATATTTAGTGGTCCACCTGGGATTCTGGATGTCATTGGCCACACGGTAGTAAACACTACGATGATCAATGGGGCTCTCATAGGGCAATCCCATGAGGTCGATAGAACGGGGGGTATAAAGCACATCGGCAAAAACCGATATACCACTACCACCACCAATACCACTTCCATCCCCATAACTGATAGGTGGTGTCACCATATCAGTTTTTACAAAATTCATGGTTCCGGCAAAGCTTAATTTCTTGGAAAGCTGCGTCTTGCCACCAATCCCGGCATTAAACTTGTTCAGCTCATTTCCAGGCAGGAATCCCTGGTCCTTTAAGTAACTGACATTGCCACTATAGCTGGAATTTTCATTTCCGCCACGCATGGTGACCGAAGTGTTTGAAGCTACACCGGTCCGGAAAAACTCAGTTACATTGTCATAGGGCTTCAGTTCATACTGTACTCCATCCTGGTATTCAGGGAAGGCTGCAATCAGGTCGGGATCAGCAAAATTTGAATAGGGATGATTCGCCAGGGTAGGCGGATCGGTGAAAGCAGCTCCCCAGTTGCTGTAAAAGAATCCATTCTGTTGCTGGAATCCATTTCCATAAGAATTCTGAAACTCAGGCAGGTTAACTTCATTGAAGAACAGAGACTGGTTCAGGGTAATCTCCGGCTTGCCGCTGACACCCGATCCATTCTTGGTGGTGATGATGATCACACCGTTTCGACCTTCAGAACCATAAATGGTGGTAGCACTTAGGCCCTTTAGAATGGAAATATTCTCCACACTATTGGGATTGATGTCCAGGAAACGACTGGATGTGGCTTGGTTCCCTTCCAGAAATCCCTGCTCATTGTCGGTTCCCGAATTGGTGCTTCCTGAGAAACGCACTCCGTCCACAATAAAAAGGGGCTGATTATTTCCCTTGATGGAGGAGTACCCACGGATGGTAATATTGGTACCCGATCCGGATACACCACTGGTGGCGGTTACACGAACACCTGCTGCCTTACCACTGAGCACTCTTCCGATATCATTCTCGGGGTTTTGCTCAATATCCTCGGCATTAATCTGGGTGACCGAATACCCCAGAGCCTTTTTCTCCCTGGATATACCTAATGCGGTAACCACCACTTCGTCCAGTTCCATCAGGTCCTGTTCCATCACGACATCAATCACCGTATTGGAACCGATCTCCAGCTCCCGGGTAAGTAGTCCCACGAAACTGAACATCAGTATTTCACCGTCTGTCGGCACGTTAATTTCGAATTTGCCATCGACGCTAGTAATGGTTCCCACGGAGGTTCCCTTTACAGAAACAGAGACACCCGGCAACGGTTCTCCGTCATCAGCGCTGACCACTGTACCGGTCACCTCCCGGGCCTGACCAAACAGGGTCAGGGTGCCCAACGCCATAAATAGCAAAAAGCTTACAAATCTTTTCATAGACTCAGATTTAGTTAACAGTTGAAAATTTCAGATGAAAGAAAGCAGAAAGCGTCCTGATTATCCAATAATTTCAAGCAATGGCAGGCTGCTGAAGCCATTCGGCCTATTCAAATAGAATGTAATCCATTGACAGCCTGAATACAGTCATTGACGGGGCAATTCGGTGTCATTGACTGACAGATCCCATCCTCAGCAGGAAAAGTTTACCCATTTCACCGGGTCAAACGGTAGTTGAAGGGGGGTGAACGGGATAGGTTCAAAGATAGAGAGCAAAAGAGTCAGGTGACTACCAAAATAAGCTGATATGCAAATTTTTATATATTTATATACTTAAATTCCAAAACTAAGCCCTATGCTAACAGTTGCCGACTACCTGATTATTTCAGCCTATTTTCTTGTGATTCTTATTGTTGGAGCCCTCACCGGGAGGAAACAGGAGAAGGAAGAGTTTCTGATCTCCGGAAGGAAACTAACTTCACTCCAGGCCACCACTACCATCTTCTCCAGCCGCATCGGAGCAGCCATCCTGCTTACCTATACCGCCCTGGTCTATATGTACGGAATGGGTGCATTGTGGTATTTTGTGGGCTCTGTATTCGGACTCTTTGTATTCTACTTCTTTGGATTGAAAGTGAAAAAGCTAGCCGACAAAGAGAAGTTTTACACCATGCCGGACTTTTTCTTCTTTCTTAAGGGGAAAACTGCCGGGTATTTGGCAACTATCACCACCATTATTATCATGTTTGGATGGGTGGTCCTCAACTTTACAGCCGGAGCCAAGCTGGTCTCGGAATATACACCCATAAGCTATGACCTGTCGGTCATCATTGTGGGAGCCATCATACTGATCTATCTGGTCGCTGGAGGCTTTGATGCCGTGGTCAAGACCGATATCATCCAAACCTTTGGGATATTCCTCCTCTTTGTACTGATGATGTACCTGCTGACTACCACCAGCACCAAGCCCGGGCTTGTATTTATGGATCTGTTCACCCTTCCGGCCATGCAGATAATCAGCTTCTTCCTGGCAGGATTCTTCATTCCTATGGCCTCACCGGAACTCTGGCAAAGGGTCTATGCCATCAAGGACAAGAAGAATTTCAGACAAAGCATCATTATGTCCTCCCTGTTCTACATTATTGTTGGCTTTATCCTGCTGCTGATCGGATTGGTAATTCGTGCCGATATCCCCGACATTGAAGCTGATACTTCCCTGATAGTAGGTTTCAGCAGGCTCTTACCGGTTGGACTGGCCGGCCTGTCGGTAGTGATCATCTACTCTTCAGTCTCCTCCTCGGCCGACACCTATATGTTTACGGCATCGGCATCTGTCACCCAGGATTTCCTGGAAAAAACAGGCTTGACCAAGAAGGAGAAGCTAAGGACAACTATGCGATGGAGTATGCTGGCACTGATGATACTGGGAGTATCCATGGCTCTGATTCTTCGGGATATTGTGGACGCCACCTTCTTCTTTGTTTCGCTCACCATGTCGCTGGGACTACTGGTCCTGGTTTTATGGATCTATCCAAAGATCAACCGGCTCAGTGTTTGGCTCTCCATACTCTTCTGTTTAATAGGGGTGATCGTACCAGCCATCATTTTTGGAATATCTGAACAGCTGGTCATGTGGGCTTTTGCCGCCTGTCTCTTTGGAGTGCTGCTTGGAATGATCGTAGAAGGCTTCCGAAGAGTAAGTGGTCGTTCGAAGAACGGACTGAAATAGTCATTCTTCCAGAATCTGGAAAACAAAATGGGAGCAAACTTTTGGGTTTGCTCCCATTTCACTGATAAGTACCCATAGCCACCAATCAGTGCCGAGCTACAGTTATTATGGCCGGCCCACCGATCTCCCCCGAAGGGTTTATTAACCGGCAGGCCCGGGTTCTCGGCCCATGTTCCATAAAACATTGACCTGCTACCGTCCTTTCACCCGGTGATTAACACCGGATTTCCTGGACTGGCTCCTGAAGGCCCCTGCCACAGCCAGTTCTTTTGATCTGCCTGTGGCCAGAGTGAGAAAGCTTAGTGGAACCCCGAAGGATTCTTTTTGGCTCTTCAGCCTTTAGGATCAACCTTTCTAAGATCACCCAAGAGGAGATCAGAGGTAAAATATACCAGGAAACGCTGTCTCATGGTATATGCCTGGCTCTGGATGAATCACCGGATCAGGGAAAACCCTTTCCCGGCTGGTTCGCTAACCAAATCCCGTAGGTTTGGCTCACTACACCAGACGATCCTTCGAGCGGCCTGTTATCTCTTACTCGGTATAATCAAAAATAGCCCATCGCCTGACGGAAATCAAGGGACTGGGACAAATCTATATTCACATTTCATTCACAGGGGATATGAACAAATTGTGAATATCGCTTAAAGCAGTACTGGCAACTATTCTCCGGGTTTTCCGTATGATTATTAACAGGTCCCTGGACCCATATTGACAATTTTGTACATTTAAATACATCAAAACTTTCAAGCTATGAATCTGGTAAGACACAAACTTTCTCTTCTGATCCTAATGTTTAGCTGCCTCCTGGCACCTCTCTGGGGTCAGGCCGATTACCATCTGAATTTCCAGGGTTTACTGACAGATATTGAAGGTAAAAGGATCAGCAATGAGCAGTTTGACCTCAAGGTACAACTGAAGCAAAGATCTGATCAATCAGTCATTTTCGAATTTGCCTCTGCTGTCTCCAGCGATGAGGAAGGTTGGTTTAAATTCCAGATTGAAAACATTTCCGCCCATCTCATAAACGATGGAACTCCTGGCTCCCCCCTGGTCCTGTTTCTGGAATTCCTGCCCAATGAGCAGACGAAATGGATCGGTGAAAATGAAGATTTTATGGTCAGCTATACCCTTTCCCCAAATCTAAAGGAGAACCGTTTGGAGATAGTGATAAAGAGACTGGAAGGATCCTTATTGACCGCGCATTCGGAAGAACACTTTTCTGTATTTAAGGATCAGATTCCCTTTGCCTATCTGACAGGAGGATTCCTGATCGCAGATCACCATCCTGCTGATAAACAGCTGGTTGACGACCTTAAAATCTGGATCTCTCCATCCAAAGAGGATGAAGCCGAAGCCAGGTCCCGTGGTGTAAAGGGTGGCTTTCCTACCGGTGGGTATCACCGGAAAAAGAAATAGCTAGTAGATCGTTCTTTAAATAGTATTACATATAAATATTTCGTATCTTTGGTAAAACCAATCAAAGATGCGA
>Ga0209345_10002941_pt1 | contig 18041 bp, 17 predicted proteins | sample Cruoilmetagenom7_FD_187294 | JGI IMG/M metagenome (GOLD analysis project Ga0209345, IMG submission 187294) | Oil polluted marine microbial communities from Coal Oil Point, Santa Barbara, California, USA - Sample 7 (SPAdes) (version 2) | ecosystem: Environmental > Aquatic > Marine > Oil seeps ...
CGGTTGAAACTTTCGAGAACGGGCAACATCAGGCGGGGTTTCAGCGCCGCATAGTCCCGCGCTTTGGCTGTGGTCAGACGCTTGCCCTGTACGATCACTTGCGCACCGGTCTCAGATTCCGGTTTCAGCAAAATCGGGTTCATATGGACATTGGGCTGTACGCCGCAGGCCATGGCTTGCAAGGCTTGGGCCCGCCCGATCTCATCGCCCTCGGGCGTGACAGCGGCGTTGTTTGACATGTTTTGCGGCTTGAAGGGGCGTACCACCAACCCACGGCGCATGAATGCCCGCGCAAACCCTGCGACCAACATTGACTTCCCGACATTCGAGCCCGCACCCTGGATCATCACCGTCGATGCCATCATCGCCCCCTAGGTATTCACCCTGTCTGCCTAGACAGGAAAAGGTCGGGTTGCTAGCCCAGCAATTCGCGGATTGCGTGGTCAAATATCGCAACACCGACTGGAATCAGATCATCGGGGAAATCATAGGTCTGGGTGTGCAAGGCCGGATGGTCGACGCCAGAGCCCAGCACGATCATCGCCGATTTTGCACCTGCGCCACCAAAACGCCCGAAATCCTCGGAGCCGCGCATCGGCAAGTCGCCCGCGTCATAGCGGATGTTCTGCGCGTCAAGCGCACGGGCCAAAACGGCGGTTGCCTGCGGGTTATTGGTGCAGGCGTGAAAGTGGTCGTGAATGGAAAATGCCACAGTTAGTCCCGCCGCATGCGCCTCGGAGCGGGCAAGCGTTTGCGCCTGTTCCAGCAGCGCGTCGAGGTCATCGTTGCTCAGACCGCGCAGTGCCACCCATAGTTCGGCCTCGCCGGGTGCTATGCCGAACGCGGGTTCGCCCATCCGCAGATGCGTGATCGTGGCCAGTCGAAAGCCGGGTTGCATCGAACCGCCAGGCCCCATGGCATGCAAGCCGTTGATCAGCTGAGGCAAGGCGTCGGTCGGTGCTTTCCCGTCCTCGGGCAAGGAGGCGTGCGCCGTGGCACCCGTTAACGAGATCTTCAACCCGAGCGAGGCGCAATTAGCGGGCCCGGCAGCAAGCCATGCAGCCCCCAGCGCAACGCCGGGCATGTTGTGCAGGGACAACGCCCAATCCGGTGCGATTTGCGTGAACTGCGGGTCGGCGATCACCGCCGCTGCGCCTGAGCCATCTTCCTCGGCCGGTTGAAACATCAGCACCACACGGCCCGTATCAGGCCGCCGGCGCGACAGCAAACGCGCGACGCCCAGCAGGATTGTCGAATGCCCGTCGTGGCCGCACAGATGCCCCTTGCCGGGGATCTCGCTGGCGTGCGGGATGTCACCCAATTCAACGATCGGCAAAGCGTCCAGTTCCGACCGCACCATGACCGTCGGGCCGGGGTTGCCACTATCAAAAACCGCTGCGACGCCGTGGCCACCCAGACCGGTCAGTACGGTTGTCGGCGACCAGGCCGTCAAGGCCGAGGCGATGGTGCGTGCGGTCTGGATTTCGTCGCCCGATACCTCGGGATGGCGATGCAGATCGCGCCGGACTGTGATGAGGTCGACGATATCAGAATTGCTCAATGCCATTGCACCAGCCCTTTGAAACTTGGGACGTTTGCACAAAATCTAACGCGAACGCCACCGTTACACGAGCCTGTTTCTTGTGGCCAAGGCAAGTAAGCCGTCTGTCGGCGCCCAGTGCCTCCCCTCGACCGCGGCAAGATCGGTGAGCGTTTTTGCAATTGTGCGGAAACCGATATGCTGTGCAAAAAACAGCGGGCCACCGAGGGTAGGTGGAAAACCGGTTGCGGCAGTCGCGGCAAGGTCGATAACTGGCGCGGGGATGCCCTTGGCATACAGGCTGGCAGCGTCGTTTATGAGCGCCAAAACAAGGTGTTGGCGCAGGGTGTCGTCGGGTATCGGCAGGGTTGTGGCACCGGCAAAATAGGCCTCTTCGCGGGCCAGATCCTCGATCAGCGGATCAATCACACGACCCCCGCCGCCTGGATAACGATACCATCCGACCCCGCCTTTACGCCCCAGACGCCCCTCGGGCACCATGCGGTCCAGAACTGGCGTCGCAAAGCGGCGGGCCTTGCTGGCATCCTCGCGGCGGTGGCGGGCATAGGCGATGTCGAGGCCGCGCAAATCCTGGGCAGCACAGGGCCCCAGATCAAAGCCGAAGGCTTCGACGGCCGCGTCGACCTCCCACGGGGTCGAGCCACGAAACACCAGATCCTCGGCGCAGTCCTCGAAGCCTGCCAACAATGATCCGCCGAGGAATGCAGAGGTTCGGAGAGGCAGGGCGCCCAGATGCCGCGCCAGACCCTCTACGCGGGTCAGGGCTGCTTCGGTCGTGGCAGATGCGGCGATGATCTCGACCAAGTCGATATGTGGAGGCGGCGCGGCGGTATCGATCAACACCAATCGTCCGGCGTCTTCAAATTGCGCGGCGTCATCCAGAAATTGCGGGTCATAGCCGAGGCTGATCAGCACGGCATCGGCTGCGGCAATCTTGCGCAATGCGGTCAATATGGCCAAGCGCTGCGGCGCTGCGGCGCCGGATGCCTCGATCAAGACGTCAACATTGGTGATCATCGACACATCCACGACAATGGATATGCCTGCCTGCGTTTTGGCTTGTGATAAGGTGTCAGACACCCGTTGCGCGTCGTGCTGATCGTCCTCGATCAAGGTCACGGCCACACCCGTCCGGGCCAAGGCGACGGCAAACCCCAACGCTTGCGGGCTGCCACCGGCGACAGCGGCGGTTCTCGGGGCATACGACCGCCCGGCAAGCAAGGGCGCGCGGGCAGCGTCAAGATAAACCTTTGCATCAGCGGGCGTTGGCAACGTCACACCGGGCCAGGCAAGTCGTGCCGCCTGAGTCAATCGAGAAAGCCCCGCGCATCAATCAACGCCAACAAATCTTCCAGTGATTGCGACACGCTTTTGCCGGTCGTATCCAGCTTTGCGCGGGCCTGATCATACAGGGCATCGCGGCTGGTTAGAATGAATTTCAACTGTTCCATCGCCTCGGGGTTTCCGGCCATTGGTCGTGTATCGCCCTGCGCCCGCACGCGGGACATATGTTCGGCAGGTGTGGCCTTGACCCAGATGGTATGGAAATGCGTCAGCAAGGCTTTGAACACATCGGGGTTTGCGACAATGCCGCCGGAGACTGCCAAGATCATCGAGGCGTGCGTTGCGACAATCCGCGATATGGCTTGCGCTTCCAGGCGGCGATAGCCCTCTTGGCCATAAAAGGCGATGACTTCGGTGACCGGCATGCCGGCCTGATCCTCGATCTCGCGGTTGAGTTCCACGAACGGCACATCCAGCGCGTCACCGGCCATGTTCCCCAGCGTGGATTTCCCGGCGCCGCGCAAGCCAATCAACGCGATCCGCTGTCGGCGAGCAGATTTCTCGGGCTGCGGTGCAAGGGTCTCAAGGACTTTGGCGCGGGATTCGGCGGTGGCCGAGCGGAACAATTCGCTGACGCGCAGGGTTTCCGAGGTCCAGGGATCATCCTCGCTGAGGAGCCATTCAATGCGGTGGTCCAAAGCTTCGGCCACGCGTTGCAGCAAGCCAATGGAAATGTTGCCTTCGCCCGCCTCTAGCAATGCCAGATACCGTGGCGAAACGCCCGAGGCCTCGGACAATACGCGCCGTGGGATCCCCTTCAACTCACGCGCCTTGCGAACCCGCTCGCCGACACGCAGGATCAACGCCTTCACGGCTGCATCACCATGCAGCCCTGCATCGGCAAAGACGGTCTCGCCTCGGAAGTTGGTGATTTCGGACATCCAACGGGCCAACTAGGAACAATAGTGCACAAGACTAGGCGATGAATCGCAGTCTAACAATAGTTTGTTGTGACACGCGCCACTGTGATTGCAATATTGTGCCTCGCATTGCGGCCGGCGAGGTTAATAGGTTTCCACGTGATAGCGGCCTTCGTCACGCATCACATCACGGGTTGCTTCCCACTGCATGCCGGTGCTTTCGGCGATGCTCTTGAAGCTTTCCTCGACGCCTTGCTCCATGCCGCGCAGGCCGCAAATGTAGATATGGGTCTTGGGGTCAGCCAGCAAATCCGCGATGACCTCTTGCTCGACCATCATGCGGTCTTGCACATATTCTTTCTCCACACCGGGAATGCGGCTGAACACCAGATGCTTTTTCAGCAGCCGTTCCGGCATTTTGTTCAGTGGCCCGAAATACGGCAGGCTGTCCGGTGTACGTGCGCCAAAGAACATCACCATATCGCCATCAGCCCCTTGGCTGGTACGTTGGCGGCGCATGGTAAAGGCCCGGAACGGAGCCGATCCGGTGCCGGTGCATACCATCAACAGACGCGCGGTGGGATCGTCGGGCAACAGGAAAGTCGCGCCGAACGGGCCGGTGATCTTGACCTCGTCACCCATTTTCAGATCGCAAACGTAGTTGGAACACACGCCGCCGTCTTCGCGTTTCACGGTCAGCGAGACATTGTTGTAATGCGGGCGCTCACCGTCACGCGGGCTGGACACCGAATATAGCCGGGGCAAATAGGGTTTTCCGTCAGCATCGGTTCCGGGCGGGGTGATGCCAATCGACTGCCCTTCGAGCACAGGGAACGGCTGGCCGCCAAAGTCGAGGATAATGTGGCGTACATCAGCGCCCGAGCCATCGCTGGTCAACCGGTAGGTGCCCTGCACCTTGGCGGTCGCGGGCTTGCCCAGATTATACATGTTGATCGTCGGCTTTGCCGCACTTGCTGGCGCCTTGGATTTGCCGCCAGCGCCCTGATGCGCCTCGGCCAGCAGGGCCTCGACGGCCTCATCCAGCGCCTCGATGCCGCCGCTGCTTTCACCCATGTCTTCCTGAGCGGGCAGATCTTCCCAGCTGAACTGTTCGTCCAGCGAATAGGGGGTGTTGACCACGCGCCATTCGTCGATCGAACCAGTCGGACAAACCGGAATACAATCCATACAGAAATTGCATTTCTCGGCATCAATGGTGACATTGTTATCATCGTGGACAATCGCCTCAAGCGGGCAGGTCATCTCGCAGGTGTAACAGCGGATGCAGATTTCCGGGTCGATGAGGTGCTGCTTGAGAGGTTTGTTCATGCGTGATGGGTCCGGCGCGTTTGAAGGATCATTTCAGGAATCAGCAGCAGCTCTGCGGCACTCCAGCAGGGGCCTTTGCAGTCCGGGCAACCGAGGCAGGCGTCACGGTTGGCCTGCGAGCCTGCAAGGCGGTCTGTGTTGGTGGCAAAGCGTTCAATCGGCATGATAACCTCGTCGATCAATAGGAAAATACGGGGCGCGCGGCCAATATTAGCCTGCGCACCCCGTTCTGTCAGGTCACTTTGTTACGCCATGTAGAGTTTGACGTACTCGTAATCGCCCGGCTTGTTGTCGATGCCGACCTTTGGCGGGTTGATCCAGCTGGCGTATTTTCCAGGCTCGGTGACGGGTTTCATCAGCGATTGGATGAAGTCGCCATCGGCACGGGTCGGCAGCCACTCATGGGCTTTGGCGGTGTATGCCTCTGCCGACAACAGGTTTCCATCCGGATCAAACGGCTTGCCCGAGAAGACACCGATCTGACGGTGGAACGATTCATGCGGCAGCTTCATTTCGAACTGGATGCCGGACTTGGCGATGATCTTGTTCCAGCGGCCAACACCACCCGCAGCATCCCGCGAGTAATCATCCCGCAGACGCATATTCAGCGCCGTCAGTGCAGGTGCTTCGCGGCGCACCAGGGCACCATCGACGAAATCCCAAACCGGATAGGTATCATTTTGCAGCTTATGGTCGTCGGTCTGACGGTGCTCCATATAGCGGCCTTTGATGCCATAGTTGAACGCATTGGCTGCGTTGGTCGAGATTTCCTGACCGAACAGGTCCAGCGACAGCGTGTAGTGCAGGTTCAGCTTTTTCTGGATCGTTGGCAGGTCGATAACACCCAACGCACGGATCTTGTCGATGTCATAGGGGTCATCAATACCGTTCTCGGCCATCACCTCACAGGTGCGCTCGATCGTGCGGCCAACACCTGTTTCGCCGACGAACATGTGGTGCGCTTCTTCGGTTAGCATGAAGCGGCAGGTGCGCGACAGCGGATCAAAGCCCGACTGCGCCAGTGATTCCAGCTGCATCTTGCCGTCACGGTCGGTGAAATAGGTGAACATGAAGAACGACAGCCAGTCTGGCGTTTCCTCGTTGAAGGCACCCAACATACGCGGTGCTTCCTCGGATCCCGACGAGCGAAGCAGCAGATCATCCGCTTCTTCGCGGCCATCAGCACCAAAATATTTCTGCAGCAGGTAAACCATCGCCCACAGGTGGCGGCCTTCTTCGACGTTCACCTGGAACAGGTTGCGCATGTCATACAGTGACGGCGCGGACATCGCCAGAAAGCGTTGCTGCTCGACCGACGCAGGCTCAGTGTCGCCCTGAATGACGATCAACCGCTTGAGCATGTTGCGGTACTCGCCCGGCACTTCTTGCCAAGCAGGTTCGCCAGCGTGCTCGCCACATGGAATGCGACGATCCTCGACTTGCGGTGCCAGCAAGATGCCCCAGCGGTATTCCGGCATCTTCACATAGTCGAATTTGGCCCAGCCTTTGGGGTCAACCGAAACGGCGGTGCGCAGATACACCAGCGACTGCTGGAAGTTCTGCGGAATCAAGTCGGACCACCAGTTGATATAACCGGGGTGCCACTTTTCCAGCGCTTTCAGAACGCGCTTGTCGGACGAGAGGCCGACGTTGTTGGGGATCTGTGTGTCATAGCTGACATTGATAAGATCGAGCATTGGTTTCCTCCTGGTGGGGTGGTGCCTGCGGGCAGGTGCCCTGTGATGTTATTGCGTAGGGTGCGTGCTGGCACGCACCGTGCCCGCTGCTACACGCGGTCCATATTGTAATCGCCGCGCACGCCCGTGCCGTAACGCTGCAACGCGCCATCGGGGCCAGTTGCGTTGGGGCGGTTAAAGATCCAGTTCTGCCATGCGGTCAGGCGGCCAAAGATCCGGGTTTCCATCGTTTCCGGCCCGGCAAAGCGCAGGTTGGCCTCCATGCCGGTCATCGCATCCGGCGAGAAGCTGGCGCGCTCTTCCATGAAGATACGGATTTCGTCTTCCCAGTCGATGTCGTCATAAATGTAGGTCACAAGCCCGGCCTCGTCAGCGGCAGCGGCATCCATCGGTTCGCCGATCTTGCCCTTCAGCACGTCCACTGTTTCGGGCTCGCCCAAGAAGCGCGTTTCCAGACGGGTCAAGTCATTGCCCATTGGCAGCGGCCCAAAATTTCCGGGGCTCAGGGTGATGGTGGCCAGCGGGCGGTTGTCGCCCTCGAACTCGTCTTCCATCATATAGCTACGGTCGACCGACCACAGCAATTCCGCCAGGACGCCGGCATAGCACGAGCCATGTTCCACCAGAGCGATCATGCTGCGCGAGGTCACGTCAACACGTTTCAGGATGCGCTTCCAATAGGTCAGGATCTCGTTCGCCAGCCAGTCATCCTTGTTGTCCAGCAAAAAGGCTTCATGCGCCAGCAGTGCCTCGGGGTCGCCCTGGGTGCGGAACACCAGCAGGCCAGCCTCCATCTCGTTCAGGCGCAGGTGCAAGATCGCGTCGTCAAATTCACGGGCAAGGCGCAGCATATAGCCCTGATCGCCCTGTTGGTGCAGTTCGTCCAGCGAGGCCGGCACGGCACCATCCGGCCCTGACAGTGTCACCGTCACGCGGCGTTTTTCGCGGTCCAGATCAACCTCGACCAGCGAGTATTGCACCGATCCGTCCTCGGCGATCGTGCGGTTCAGCGGGTTCAGGGCGATGCCCTTACCGGTCGCCTTGTCCGAGGCCTCGGCGAATTCCTTGGCACGCTCGACAACCGTCGCATCGAATTTCGAGTTTGCGACCACTTCATCAACCAAGCGCCATTTGACCGCACGCTTGCCTTTGACGCCTTCCTCAAGCGAGCAGAACACATCTGCCAGATCGCGGCGCATCTTGCGCTTGTCGGTGACGCGGGTCAGGCCGCCGGTGCCGGGCAGAACCGCCAGCAGCGGCACCTCGGGCAGGGATACCGCGGACGAGCTGTCATCCGTCAGCATGATGTGGTTGCAGGCCAGCGCCAATTCATAGCCACCACCTGCGCAGGCGCCTTTGACCGCTGCGATGTACTTCTGGCCGCTATCGGCCTCGGCGGCTTCGAATGTGTTGCGGGTCTCGTTGGTGAATTTGCAGAAATTCACCTTGTGCGCGTGGCTCGCGCCGCCCAGCATGCGGATGTTCGCGCCGGCGCAGAACACTTTGTCCTTGCCCGACTGCATCACCACGACTTTGACTTCGGGGTGTTCGAACCGCATCCGCTGCACGATATCTGCCAGCTCAATATCGACGCCAAGGTCATACGAGTTCAGTTTGAGCTGGTAGCCGTCGAACAGCCCGGCGTTCTCGTCGACATCCATGAACAGGTTGGCGACGTCGCCGTCATACTCCACCCGCCAGTGACGGTATTGCGCGGGATCTGTTTGAAAGTCGATCTGTTTGGTCACCGGGATGCCCCTTTTGGAATGACTGGCTGATATTTTTCATATTGCACAATAATGCAAAGATCGTAGCGCGTAAACATCTAAGTTGCGGGGTGTTTGGTGGGATCGGCGGGTTTTTGCCACGGATTTTGCGGCAATATGCATTATAATACAGTCACGGCAGATCTGAGTGATGCACTATTTTTCCGGCTGATTCCCATCACAGGCTTGTTGCTCCCGATAAACGCTGCATCCAGCGCGGTATCCGCCCGCCGCAAAATGCGCTCTGACGCAAAACCAAGCCCCATCCCTTGCTTAAGCGCGGCATTCGCCAGTTGGATCAGGCCTTGCAACAAGTGGCGTTCGCGACTGGCGGGAGGTAGCCGCAGCCACACTGGTTCCCATAATTCATGCGCTTCCCAGAAATATCCGGCATGAAAAGCGTCAAAGCCAGCTGCGTAAATCGCTGATTCCTCTAACGCATCGGGTGTGTCACACCCCACAAGACGCGCCTTGAGGGGTGCAAAAATGCTGTCGTCCGGCCGCGAATTCCGGCCGGGAAAATGTGGCTCGGGCGGCAAGTCCAGAAACCTGCCCGCTACCGTCATCCGAGGATCGGCTCGGCGGCTTCAATCCGGATCAGGCGGGCGCTGAAGTCAGCTATGCTTTCCAGTACCTGCTGTGGTTGATCGACGTGCGGCGAATGGCGGCAATCGTCGAGCATGGCGACGTCGACGGGCGCGTAGGATTGATCTGCAAAGGCATCAACCTGCGCACGGGTGCCGTATTGGTCTTGCACCCCCTGGATCACCAACGCGGGGATGCGCACATAACCGATCGCATCGGCCACATTCCAATCCTTGAACCCTGGGTCCAGCCACGCATCATTCCAGCCGCGAAACGTCGCTTCGGGATCGCGGTGATATTTGCCCATGCGGGCCTTCATGTCGGTGCTATTGAACAGCGTCGCGGCATTTTTGATCTCGGCCAGCCCCAGCGGCTCGGTAAAGAAATGCGGGGCCATGAGGATCAGCCCGCGCACACGATGGTCATCGACGCGCCCTGCATATTCAGCGGCGATAGTCCCGCCGTCGCTATGCCCCATCAGGATATAGCGATCAGCGCCGATTGCATCGAGGATATCCGGCAGGACATCGACAGCCTCTCGTGTCATGTAGTCGAGTTTGCGGGGCCGTTCTGCGGGATCAGATTGGCCATAGCCCGCCCGCGAATAGGCAAACACCGCGCAGCCGGTCGCCTTGGCGATCTGCTCGGGCGTATCGCGCCACAGGGCCAGACAGCCAAGGCCCTCGTGCAGCATGATGATGACGGGTTCGCCGGGCGTAATGTCACCCCAGCTGGCCCACTCCAGAGATTTGCCGCCAGCCGTTACCCTGCCGGTACGCTCGGTCCATGCCAAAGTCATATTGCATCCTCGTTTTCGCGCAGTTTGAACCGCTGTATTTTTCCGGTTGCCGTTTTCGGCAAATCATCGACGACAGTCACCCAGCGCGGATATTTCCACATGCCGATCTTGGCCTTTACATGCTCTTTCAGCGCGTCGGGATCAATCGTTTCGCCTTCGTTCAACACGATAAAGGCCGCCGGTTTGACCAAGTCCTTATCATCGGCCCGCGCCACGACTGCGGCCTCTAGGATGCTGGGAAATTCGACCAGCGCCTGCTCGACCTCGAACGGCGAAACCCAGATGCCCGATACTTTGAACATATCGTCCGTGCGCCCGCAGTAGACATAACGCCCCTCTTTGGTGCGCTCGTATTTGTCGCCGGTCCGCGTCCAGTGGCCTTGAAACGTTGACTGCGACTTGTCGCGCTTGTTCCAGTAGCCGTCGGCGCTTGAGGGGCCGCGCACCAGCAATTCGCCGACGTCATCTTCGGCGACATCCTCGTCATGTTCATCGACCAGGCGCACCTCGTATCCCGGCACGGCAATGCCGGATGTGCCGTATGCCACATCTCCGGGGCGGTTCGACAGGAAGATGTGCAGCATCTCGGTCGAGCCGACACCGTCCACAATCTCCGCGCCCCACAAAGCTTCCCATCGCAGGCCGATGTCGCGCGGCAGCGCCTCGCCTGCCGAGGCGCAAAGCCGGATTGAATGCTCTGGCTTGGTGTCGCGTTTGCCCTGCTCTGCGACAAGCGCCGCATACAACGTCGGCACGCCGCAAAAGATTGTCGGCTTTTGTTCGGCCATAATGTCCAGCACCGACTCGGGCGTTGGGCGTCCGCCGAAAATCACCGTGGTTGCACCCATGGCCAGCGGGAAAGACACCGCGTTGCCCAGGCCGTAAGCAAAGAACATTTTGGCGACGGAAAACACGATGTCATCCTCGCGAATGCCCATGACCTGTGTGCCAAAGGTATCTGCTGTCGCCTTGAGGCTGGAATGGATGTGCCGCACCCCTTTCGGCGTCCCCGTTGAGCCAGAGGAATACAGCCAGAATGCCAGCTCGTCGCCGTGTGCTTCGACGGTGTCCATTACGTCAGCATCGCGAACAAACGCTTCATAGCTTTCGGTGCCATCGGGGGCGTCGCCAATTACAACAACCGTACGCAGAAACCGGTTGCCTTCGAGCGCCGGTTTCACGGTTTCCCACAACTGCGCCGAGACCAACAAAATCGATGCGCGGCTGTCATTCAGGATCGCTTCATAGACCGAGGCGGACAAAAGCGTGTTCAAAGGAACCGGAATAGCCCCCGCTTTGATTGATCCCCAAAAGGCGACGGGGAACTCCAACTGGTCGCGCACGATCATCGCCACACGTTCCTCGCGGCGCACGCCGTGGCGGACCAAAGCACCGGCGAACTGGCCGCTTTGCTCGGCAAGTTCAGCGTAAGTCAGGCTGCGCATGTCACCGTCTGCCTCACGAAAGGCGGTTTTCGCGCCGCGTCCCTCGGCGATGTGGCGATCCACGAAATAGAGCGCTGCGTTCTCGGTCATGTTGGGTCTCCCTCCCGGCGCGGTTTTCAGCGAGAATTTGGCGGACATGTTCGTCCGCGCACAACAGAGTCGCGCCCGCTTGTGCGTTATAGTGCAAATGGCCGCGCAAAAAGCAAGGATTTACTGTGTCAGTTGCATTTTTATGCATACTTGATGCGGGGTCGAGCGGGATGGCCCTCAGGGCCGACCGTTTGCGGCGAACCACGGCTGCTGCGCAAACCCCTTGAGCGATTGCACGACGACATGCGCGCGCTCACCCTTGGGGACGCCGTTGAACATTGCGGCATCGGCGATGCCCGTTGTGACGCCCACGGTGAACGCGCCCGCCCGGCGACCCATGCGTATCTCCAGCTTGGGGTCGTCACCGATCACCACCATCTCGACAGCGGGTATGCCGGTCATGTCGGTGATCATCTCTAGGCCTGCTACCTCGGGCTTGCCGAAAACGGTGACCTTGGTGTCGGTGGCATTCTCCAGCGCTGCCGCAATTGCGCCGGAAATTCCCAAGAGGCGCCCCTTTGTGGCGGCGAAATAAGGGGCAACCGACCCGGCAAAGGGTTTTGCGCCGTCCCAAACCGCTTGCACCACGGCTTCCAGCTGCTCGGCACCGAAGTCGCGGGTCCAGCCCAGCAATACGGCCTCGACGGGGCCAGCATCTGCTGTTGGGTCCACCACGTCGATCCCTGCGTCTTGCAGCGGTACACGCGTGCCATCTGCGCCGAAAACCATCACCCGTTTGTACCCCAGCGCCTTGAGCCGTTGCGCCGAGACAACGGCGGGCGTGATCAGCGTTCCCGGTTCAAGGACCAGCCCGACATCCGCCAGCAACGGGTAATAATGTGCCGGTGGAAAGAATGTGCCGTTGGTGTAGGCGATCACCTTAATGCTCGCAGCACGACACGCGGCAAAGGCCTCGACGGCACCCGGTAATGCGGTGAACGTGCCTTTTGACTTGTCCATCAAGGCCAAAGTGCCGTCGATATCGAAAACTGCCGCGCGGATGGGATGAGTGTGCATGGTGGGCCTTTGCTCGATTCCAATGTCCGCGGCTTTGCTGTTACAAGATCTATACCCGCGAGTATTTCTGGCACAAGGGTGCCCCGTTGCGGGAACTCGGGCAAGGGCTGAACAAGGACACGCAATGACCAATTCCGACCCTCAAACCCTGTTGCGGGCGCTTTTTGACCGCGCGGTTGCCGTGGCCGATCCGATGCGATCCTTGGCGCAGCATCTGCCGCCGAAACCGGATGGCCGGGTGGTGGTGATTGGCGCAGGCAAGGCCAGCGCCCGCATGGCCGAGGCCGTCGAAGCCGTTTGGGGCCCGTGCGAAGGATTGGTTATCACCCGCTACGGCTATGCTCGGCCCTGCAGGGGGATCGAGATTGTCGAGGCCGCGCATCCCGTGCCTGACGATGCAGGTTTCGCGGCAACGGCGCGGATGTTGGAATTGCTGGATGGCCTTGGCGACAGTGATTTTGTGCTGGCGCTGATTTCAGGCGGTGCATCGGCGCTATTGGTTGCTCCGGTTGAGGGCGTGAGTTTGGCGGAAAAACAGGCGGTGAACGCGGCGCTGTTGGCCTCGGGCGCGCCGATTGACCGCATGAATGCGGTGCGCAAACACCTGAGCCGCGTCAAGGGCGGGCAGCTGGCGGCGACGGCGTTTCCTGCGCGGATACTGGCGTTGATGATCTCGGATGTGCCGGGTGATGACCCGGCCTATATCGGGTCCGGGCCAACGGTGGGTGACGCTGCAACTGTCAGCGACGCTCGCGCCGTGTTGCACGATTGGAAGATTGCGGTGCCCGACAGCGTTTCGCGGGCCTTGATGGGGGATAGCGGTGTTATTCCGCCGGATGACCCACGGCTGTCTCGGACCGAAAATCGCATCATCGCGGCGCCCGCACAATCACTGGCCGCGGCGCAGGAATTGGCGCTGCACGAGGGCTACACGGTGCATATTCTAGGGGATGCCCTCGAGGGAGAAGCGCGTGACCTCGCCGCCGATCACGCACAGCAAGCCTTGGCCGCAAAGGCCGCGCTGCGTCCCGGTGATGCGCCGGTTGTCTTGCTGTCAGGTGGCGAAGTCACCGTCACACGGCGCGGCACGGGTATCGGCGGCCCGAACGCCGAATACTGTTTGGCGCTTGCCATTGCGCTCGACGGTATGGCGGGCATTCACGCGCTAGCCTGCGATACCGACGGCGTTGATGGCGCGGCTGAGGTCGCGGGTGCGATGATCGGGCCAGACACCCTGACCGACGCGCGGGCCAAGGGGATCGACCCCGTGCAGGCCTTGGCGATTAACGATGCACATCATTTCTTTGAGCAGATCTGCGGCCAGATCGTAACCGGCCCGACCCTAACCAACGTCAATGATTTCCGCGCGATTTTGATCCTGCCGTGATCACAGCAAAACGGGCGCACCATTGGCACGCCCGTTTGTGTATCGCTGGGCGGATTACCAGCCAAACAGCAGCGTCACGCCCGTCTGGCCACCCGTTTGCTGGACGTGCCCCGAGGTGTCTTCGCCAAACTGGAACAGACCGTAGGAATTGTTGCCGCCCGTCTGGCTGATCGACCCGTCATGGCCGTTGCCCTCTTGGTGAATAATCGCCTGACTGTTGGGGCTACCTTGATAGATGCCTGCGGCGTTGTTGGCACCGTGCTGGGTGACATGACCATTCGATTCGATGTCTTGATGCAGGGCGAATAGTGCAAGACCGAAACGCAGGGCCTGTGCCTCTTGGGCGTTTCCGGGTGCAACATTGATCGCAAATTGACCGTTGGAACCGGCGACGGCGGGGGCTATTGGAAGGGTGATGGCGGTGGCAAAAGCGGTGGCAAGGGCGAGGGTTTTCATGGCTAAATTCCTTGGCAGAGGGTTAATCGAAAAATGAGGGTGTTTGAAAATCAGGGTGTTGCGGCGAGGCGAAAATCATCCCCGCCGCGTTGGGATTAAAGGCTGGTTTGGTCGCAGCTCAGGCGCTGGCCGTTGACGCGAACCTCGAGGTCAACGCTGTGGCTGGCGGGGGATCCCATCAGACGCGTGCCGCTCAGGGTTTCGGTTTCGCCAGCGCCGGCCTCAAAGTCGCCTGACTGGCGGATGGTCGATGTTCCGCCTGAGCTGCGGCTGGTAATGGCCATCGCATAGGTGCCGATAACGGGCGTATCCGATGAAACCCGACCTTCGATCATTGTTCCGCCGTGCATCGGTTCAAGCGCAATCTCGCAGCGCAGGGGTGCGTCGGGGTTGGTGGTGCTGGTCTGGGCGTGGCTGGCAGGGACACCGCAGGCGGCTGCCGAAAATCCGGCCAGTGTCAGGCCTACAATCAGGGCTGGGGTACGGCGTGGGGATGTGGCGTTCATGATAAACTCCTGTGGCAAATTGGGGGGATGGTGGGTCGCAAGGCAGGGAGGGAACCCTGCGACCCGGTGGGGCCTCAGTTCTGGACGATGGCCACCGCGTTGTTCGCGCCATTCTGCGATACGCTGGCCGAGCTATTGTCGCCGGTTTGCACAATGGCAGCAGCGTTGCGGCGACCGTTCTGGCGAACCATGGCGTCGTTGTTCCAGCCCATCTGGGCGATCCCGACGTCGTTGCGGCGACCTTGCTGATCGGTATCAACCATGTTGTTGACGCCGACTTGGCCAACTGCGGCTTGGTTGCGACGACCGTCTTGGGTGTTGATCGACACGTTGGAGTGACCGTCTTGGATAACCGTCAGGTGCTGACGAAAGCCCGACTGACCGCCGCCGACTTGGTTGTTGGCGCCAAACTGTTCGATCCAGATTTGGTGACCGCCAGCCATCGCCGGAACGGCGGTTGCGGTGATCATCAGAGCGACGGAAGCGGCTTTAAAGGATTTTGCGAGGAACATTGGTATCTCCGTAAGTGTTTGGCGTGTGCCGGTTAATATGTGGGTTCGTTTTATGGTGTCTGTTAAGGCGTCGGTGGGCGGTTGCCGGTTTGTGTGTTGCGGCGTTTGCTTTCCGATGAGTTCAATTTGCCGAACTGGGCGTGGTCAGACAAAATCACCAAAGCGAAGTACGATAACCAAGGCATGGTTATTCGATAACACGCGGTTCTGACTGCGGGTTTCCGTCTCTAGTATGTTGTAATAATTGATTTTTATTGAATTTTCGAAAATCACCGCCCTTTGGCCGTGTCGCCACGCGATTGTTCGAATTTGTTTTGTCAGCCTGTATTGAGATCGGGGAAATCCATGGAATGCGGCGCTGACCTGTCCCTTGTTATGGGATGACACCATGGGTTGGCGTACGTCACACGTCCAACAGCCGCCCAGAGGACGGGTAGGGCCGGAACAATCGGGATGATTCGCGGTGATTCGTGCGTCCGGTTCAGCGGTTTTCTTGAACCCAACCACCCAGCGAATCGAAATCTGCCAGATTTTTTACCAAATCCGCAGCGGCCGTCTCGCTATGGCGGGGCCAGCGGCAGCGCGTCATGCCAAACTGCCAGCGATTCCCTGAATGCTGGATCGCCGGTCTGGAAACCCGGTCGATTTTATCTGCGGTGCAGTAGGTAAATATCCATGATCCAGCCATGGTCCGCCCGCAGCGCAGCGCGTGTTTCAATGATCAAGGGTGTAACCTCGGCCAGTGGCCCCTCGATCAAGGCCTCATGCTCCATTCCCAAATAGGCACCCCACCAGATATGCACGCCTGCGGGATCAATCGCCGTAAACGCGCCGCCACTGTCCAGCATCACGGCAACAGCCTCGGCATCTGCAGGCCAGCCGGTGTCGCGCAACCGGCGTCCGGTAGTGATCAGAACCGGTGCGCCCAGTGTGTTCAGCGGGATCGCATGGGCGGCGGTGAGCACCGACAAGCTGGTCACCCCAGGCACGACGCGTGTCGTCAGTGGCATGCCGCCCGCACCCAAGCGCCTGGCAATGCGCAGCGTTGAATCATAAAGGGACGGATCACCCCAGACCAGCAAGGCAACACGGCCACCCTCGGGTAAATGGGCGGTGATTGCGGTCGTCCATGCGGCGGCAATCGCGTCGTGCCAATCGTTCACCGCGCCCAAATAATCGGCGCGGCCATCACGCACCGGCAGATCAAATGCGATGACGCGCGACAGGTCGGGCAGATGCGTTGCGCAGATCTTGCGGCGCAGGTCCAATAGCTCGGTTTTGTCATCACCTTTGCACGGTAGCAGGATCAGGTCGGCCCCCTGCATGGCACGGATCGCGGCCAGTGTGATGTGCTCCGGGTTTCCGGTGCCGATGCCGATAAGGTCGAGAGCAATCATAGCAATCCCCAAACGAAACGCGGCAGACCAAAGGGCCTGCCGCGTGACTTCGTTCCATCAATCCGTAACTCAGGCTGCGTGGTGCAGACGGTTCACGAACAGACCCGAGTCCTTGTGCCGACGCAGCGTTTTGGCCACTGCCAAAGCGCCCAGATCAGCCAAAGGCTCGATCGCGATGACCAGCATATAGGCCGCGCCAAAGCTGGCGACGTCTGCAAACACACCGAAACCCTGACCGTAAAAGGCCCAGAACGCGACCCAGGTGACAATGCCACCCTGATAGGCGGCCGACAGCTTCAGCACTTCGCTATAGCGCAGATCAACATAGGCTTTGGTTGCCGGGATTGCGCGTTTGGCGACCGTGTGGATCAAGAACAGCGGGAACAACAGTGTGGTCACGTTCACGGTGAGCATCGCCATATCGGTCGGTGCAAAGAACATCCCCTGAATCAGCAGACCCAGCGCCAGACCCAGCGCGGCAGGGCCAGCGCCGAGGATCAGCAGCAAGGTGGTTCCAAGGATCATGTGAACCTCGGACACGCCGACGGCGAAATGCGGCAGAACCTCAAAGCAGATGAATGTGCCGATTGCGGCCAGCACCGTGCGCATCGCGAACGACAGCACATTGTGGCTTTTCAGATCATCCGCGATCAGTTTCAGCGAGATGCCGCCAGCAGCGGCGGCAGTGCCGTACGACAGGACCATTTTTGCGCCGTCAACGACGCCGGGTTCGATATGCATTCTTGTTCTCTCCTTGCCGTCCCACCGACGGCTTTTAATCGTTGTCTCGCGTCAGGCCGGTCTCCTGGCTCGCGGGTCGTTGCGTGTTACCACCTTCCCGTCCGTCGCCGGACAGTGGCATCTTGGTAACCTGCTCGCCACTTACAGTCGCGGGGGCGGCTGAGGTTTTGGCTGTTGGGCCTTACCCCATTCCCGTTTCAGCCCCAGATACGGGGACACCTATTCGGGCACATTCGCAGGCTGCACAGTTTCGGTCAAGGTAGTTCGCGGCACGCGCAGTGCTGATTACGACGTCAATCTGTTGGAATGTCGCCAGCGGTTTCGGGCATGTCGGCCAACGCACCATAGAGAATCAACGCCGGTGCCCGACTGTCCTGAGCGCCAAGGCTTTGCATCAAAGCGCCCACGGTTGACCGTGTCAGGCGCTGGTCTGGGTGGCTGACATTTTCGGCCAGCAACGCGGGGGTTTCAGGTGACAAGCCTGCACCGGTCAGCAGCGCGGCAAACTCGGCAAATGTGCGCTTTGGCATGAACACCACGGTCGTCGCC
>Ga0209345_10002942_pt1 | contig 18038 bp, 14 predicted proteins | sample Cruoilmetagenom7_FD_187294 | JGI IMG/M metagenome (GOLD analysis project Ga0209345, IMG submission 187294) | Oil polluted marine microbial communities from Coal Oil Point, Santa Barbara, California, USA - Sample 7 (SPAdes) (version 2) | ecosystem: Environmental > Aquatic > Marine > Oil seeps ...
CCCTATGTCATTTATAAAACTAAGACAGGAAGCCAATGTGTTCGTACTCACCCTGGACGATCCGGAAAATGACAATACCTTTAGCCCTGATGTTTTTGACGAATACGATACCGTGCTGAACAAAATTGAATCCAGCACCCATAACGCGTCGTTACTAATTACCAGCGGTAGCCCAAAAACGTGGTGTAACGGTATCAATTTAAATTGGCTAATGGCCAACCCTGACAAGGCAGATGAGTTTATTGATAGAATGGATAAAATTTTGCTTCGCATCGCCCTTTTAAACCTGCCCACCATTGGCAGCTTAGTGGGCAACACTTACGCCGGGGGCGCGATTTTTGCCGCAGCTTTGGATTTTCGATTTATGCGAAGAGACAGAGGCCGGTTTTGTTTTTCAGAAATTGATTTTAAATTACCCTTCACTCCAGTAATGATTGCAATTATCGTATTGCTGTCCAATCGACAAGCACTGAACGAACTTGCGCTTACAGGCATTCGGATAGGGGGCGAAAAGTGTCTCGAAAAACAAATTGTGGATCGACTTTATGGGCAAGAGGAGCTATTTGAAAAGTCCATGGAATACGCAAAATTCCTGGCGGAAAAGGATCGCACCAGTTATGGGCTGATTAAACATAGATTGCGTAAAGAGCTGGTAGCGATGAAAAGCTCTTTGTCAAAATAGCCGGATTAAATTTAATAAATATTTTAAAATGAGCATTAAGATTATATAGAAATATTTTATAACAGTAAACGCATATATTCTATCATGGTTATTTAAATTCGATGGTGTTTGAAGAAAACTGGCTTTTTGATAAAGCGGTTTAGAAACATATCTGGCTTTTATCTGACCACCCATTTATAAATTGTTATAAAATGCGTTTACCAAAAGCAGATACCGCCAAATCCACAGCAATTAATGCTGTTTGATTTTTATGATCAAGCATTGGATTTATTTCTACAATATCAATTGAAGATAATGATTGTGAATCAGCAATAATTTCCATGAGCAAATGTGCTTCCCGATAGGTTAGGCCACCTAATGCAGGCGTTCCTACGCCAGGAGCTGTCATGGGATCAATGCTATCAATATCAAAACTTACATGTATGCTGGATAGATGCTTTAATTTTGCCACAGCAACATGTGCTATATTATTTATCCCATGTTCGTCAATATCTCTCATTGTAAAAATTTTTATCCCACTGTTTTTAAGAAGTATCCGTTCTTCAGGATCTAAATTTCTCACTCCTATTATAATAACATTTTCAGGTTTGAGCTTAGAACCAGGTCTTCCTATATTAACAAGTTCAGGAAAACCATGTCCCAATAAGACTGCAAGAGGCATCCCATGAATGTTGCCTGTTGCAGAGGTTTGTGGTGTATTAAAATCACCATGGGCATCAATCCATATAACTCCTGATTCTACATTGTGTGTAATACCGCCAATTGTGCCAATTGATATTGAGTGGTCACCTCCTAGAAAAATCGGGATACAGCCTTCTTCTATGGCTTTGCGCGCTGCATTATAAACAAGGGTGCATGTGCGGCGTATTTCTGTTACAAATCTGTTATTGCAAGGCTCTGGCAGAGCATTTCTCACGGGCACTTGAATATCTCCGATATCGCTAACCTGAAAACCCAGGTTACGAAGTTTTCTGGATAAACCTGAATATCGGACAGCTCCAGGTCCCATGCAAACTCCTCTGTGCATTTGACCTAAATCCATTGGAATACCAATAATCTGTATTTTTTTTTGCACCATTATCTATTTCGCAAGATTGTTCCAAAGGTTAATTATAAAGTCCTGCACATTTGTTAAAATTGCAACAGCCTGGGCAGACCCTCTGTTTGCAAGCTTGTCAGCGCTGAATTCAGAAATATCTACAATATAAAAAAATACAGGACGAATTTTTTTGCCTTTTGTTATATGATAATTTGGAATCATATTTCCAAATGCAATTGAATGAAGCTGGGTCGCAAGGGTAATTACTGTGGTTGCTTTTCTTGCGTGCGTTCTCATGGCATCCTGGGCACAATAAACATCAGATATCACTTCAGGCAAAGGACCGTCATCGCGAATTGATCCGGCTAAAACATAGGGTATATTGCATTTTTCACAAGCATATATGATTCCATCTGTCAGGTTCAGTTTTTTTATGGCTTTTTTAATTGATCCAACGCTTTGCACTTCATTTAATATGTCAAGATGATTGTAATGACCAAGGGGTTGAAGCTCCTGAGAATAAATATTTTGTCCCAGGCCTGTTTTAAAATATGCTGCTTCCAGATCATGGGTTGCAAGTGCATTACCAGCAAGCAGCACATGGCAAAATCCATTTTCAATAAGACCTTGCATCGCATCGCGGCTGTCTTTGTCAAAAGATACAGCAGGGCCTAGAACCCATGCAATATAACCGTTGTTTTTATCATATTTTAAAATATCGTATAGCTCATCATAGCAACGTGAAAACGGAGTCTCTCTTGTGCCACGCGTTCTAAATGAGAATTTATCTTCAGCTTTTTCTTGTCTTGTATCAAAGCCTGTAGTATGAACATATATGCCTTCTTCCCCATTTTCAGTTCTTCCTGTCACAACAAGATCGCCTTTTTTAAGTCGGCGTGTTTCTACAACTTCAAGGGTATTGTTTTTTAAAACTAACACACAATCCATTCTGCTTTCAGTAGCAAGAATCCAGTTGCTGTCTCCCATGTGAATATATTCAGGATGGTTTGAGGTGCTGTGAAAATTTTGTGGGGCAACTCCATCATAAGCAGCAGGTATAAACTTTGCTAAAGGAGCGTTTCTCAAAGTTTTTTTATTAAAATCAGGAGGATTATATTTATTTATTTTAAAGCTCATAATATTTATTTCCCTAAAGAAATCAAATAGCAAGATTTAGGTATCAGTGTTTACATTAAAGCCTGGATTATTTTTTTACATCTTAAAGCTTGTAAAAAAGATGTTTTAAAAACAGTTTGTAAACTATTTCATTAAAGTCCCAATATTTCTCTTGTCTGTTTGACTGTGGCTATGGGGCGATCTATTTCCTTTGCAATTCTTACAGCTCTTTTTATAAGCTGGGCATTTGATTTTGCAAGTTCATTTTTTCTGTAATAGATATTATCTTCAATTCCCATTCTCACATGACCGCCCATGGCAATTGAATGCATGCAAAGGGGAAGTTGAAATTTTCCAATTCCTCCAACAGACCATGTTTGGTCTGGATCAAGACGTTCTGTTAAAATAACAAGATTTCTAAAATGTCCGCCCATACCGCCTTGTACACCAAGAACAAAATTAATATGAAATTTTTTTGGAATAAAATTTTTTTTAAGATATGAATAAACAGTATCTATCATGCCATAATCAAAAATTTCAAGTTCAGGCATTACATTGTTTTTAATCAGAGCTGTTGCTATTGTTTTTATTGTATTTTCACTGTTTTCATATATTTCGGAATTAAAGTTTAAACTGCCCATTGACAAAGTTGCCATCTCAGGTTTGAGAACAAGGGGTGCACAGCGTTTTTTAAGCGGAGTGCCAACAGCTCCTCCTGTGGAAAACTGAACAATACAGTCACATTTTTTTTTGATTTTATTTGTAACTTCTTTAAATATATCAACATCCTGGCTTGGGTTTCCTAAGTTATCACGAACATGAAGATGGATAATACTTGCACCTGCATTAACTGCTTTTTCTGCTTCTACCGCAAGCTTGTCAGGTGAACAGGGAAGGTATTGATACTCTTTTTTACTTAATTCGGCTCCCACAATAGGGCATGTTATGATAAGAGGAATGTTAAACATATTTACCCCTCTATTTAATCCGTTGTTTATCTAATGGAGTAACACAAACACCTTTTGCCTTACATAAAAGTATAGGCTTATCAAGAAGGTCAGCGGCTGTTTCACTTTCTTTAGGAGCAGAAGAGATTATTTTCCAGGCTTCAAATTCCATAGATCTTGAAGTGTTTCCTACTTTAACGAGCCTGCCTGTTACCTCGATAAAATCTCCAGCAAAAAGTGGAGCTAAAAATTCCACTTCACTATATGCCCGAAACAACCCTTCATCACCATCATGTCTGATTAGAAGCTCTGTAGCTACGTCGCCAAACAGATTAAGCAATCTTGCTCCGTCCACAAGATTACCGGCATAGTGAGCATCATGTAAACCCATTCTTAGCTTATGTTTTGTCTCTATCATGTCATATCCTTATTTTTTTGTAATTTGTGCATGATATAAGATGCAACTTCAGATGGCAGTGTATCAGGCCCGAATCCTGCATCATAACCCATTTCTATGGCAAGCTCATTTGTGATCTGCGGCCCTCCTACTATTAATATATATTGGTCTTTTAAATTTTCTGCTTCAATAAGTTCAATAAGCTCTGTCAGATTGTGAATATGCATATTGTTTTGCGTAACAGTCTGGGAAACCAAAATTGCATCAGCCTTTTTATCTATTGCCTCTTTTAGAAGTTTTTCACTTGTAACCTGTGATCCCAGGTTATATGCATTGATTTCAGGATAACGCTCCAGTCCATAATCCTGATTATAACCTTTCATATTCATAATGGCATCAATTCCAACTGTATGGGCATCTGTTCCAATGGAAGCGCCCACAACTGTCAGACAACGTTTCAAGCTGTTTTTTATAAGTTTATTTATTTCATAAAAATCCAAATGTTTATTCTCGATCTGCTTTGGCTTGACAAGACGCAAATCAAGTGCAGGTATAGCCTGGGCATATACTACAAAATATGTAAAGCCCTGTGCGATTTTTTTTGCGTGTACAACTGAAATATTTTGGAAATTTAACTTTGATACATACATTTGTGCTGCTTTTACAGCTTTGGGGCTATTTTCAACAGGCAGAGTAAATGAAAGTTGCACTATTCCGTCATTTAATTTATCGCCATAAGGTTTTATTAAATGCTCATCCATCTACGATACCTTCTTTTTCAAGTCTTTCTAATATTGGGTTTGAGTAATCAGGTGATTTTAAAAAAACTCCGTCAAGCCCTTTGCCGCCGTTGACTGGCCGTTTAATATTAGCGAATTTGCCATCTGCTATAGCTTCCATCAAACCTGTTTTCAGGATATCTGATAAGAAGACTTCAGCCTCATCTAATACCTGCTTTGCACGTTTTTGTATGATACCATTATTTTTAAATTCTATTTCATTTCCCAAATCTTTTGCAATATTAAATACATAATTAATATTTGAAAGAGACTGATATCTTTCAAACATAAGTGGAGTGTGACTTGCCTCAGACAGTATGCCTGCAAGATGAATTTTCTGGCCTGTTAAGACAGAAGCAAGGTTGTACAAGGCATCCATACAATGTGAGTAAAAAATATCTGTGCTTTTATATTTTGTTGGAGGCATGTATTTTAAAACAGCTTTGGGAAAAAGTTGTTTGGCAAGCTGTGCATGTGCAAGTTCAAATAAAAATGCGTTTTTTATTTCCGGGTTTATTTCAAAGGCATGACCAAGCCCTAGAAGATCATCTGTTAAAAGTGCTTTTTTACCAAGTGCTTCATTTATAAGCTGTGATGCTGTCACAGTATATGCATTTTCAATGGCGTCTGAAGTTGTAAGATAGTTGTCTTCTCCTGTGTTGATTATTATTTTGGCCCGTGAGCAAATTAAACGGCTGAAATACTGGTCAACAAATGTTCTTTTCATGTTGATGTCACGAAATAAAATACCATACATTGAATCGTTCAAAAGCATGTCAAGATCTTCAAATACAGCGCATACTGCAATTTCAGGCATGCAAAGTCCAGAAGCATAATTTACAAGGCTTATATATCTTTTTGCATTTTCTGATGCTTCATCCAAAGCTTTTCGCATTATTTTAAAATTTTCCTGAGTAGCATAAGTTCCTCCGAAACCTTCAGTTGTAGGGCCATAAGGAATATAATCAAGAAGAGATTGCGCAGTGCTGCGAATTACAGCTATTATATCTGCCCCAGCCATAACAGCAGAGCTTGCCTGGAGTCGATCTTCATAGATATTGCCTGTGGCAACTATCATATAGCGCAGAGGATAAGAAGGTTTTGGGAATTTTTTTTGTTTTTTTCTTTTATTTTTTCTGGATGTGTCAAGAATCTTAATGGCCTTGTTTGTAAGCTCTGTTTCCTTGTTTTTTATCTTTTCATGGGAAAAACCGTTTAAAGTGCCAAATTTAATTTTACCTTGTTCAATAAGTTCAGCTGTTATCCGGGCATTTTTATTTGATTGAAGCATTGCTGCTGTAAAGTAGCGGGATATGCCTGATTTAATGCACGATTTTTGCTGTATGATATCAACAAGTCTGTTGGCAAGGGGTATTTTATCCCTGTTTATTCCATCAACGCCAAAAAGCCTTAAAACACTTCTTTCGACAGATACTGTGGAATAATTATCAATAAAGTTATGTAGCTGCTTGGAAATTAAACAGGCCTGCTGTTTTAAATTATCAATTTGTTTTGTATTTAATTGTATTTGAGCCATTTTGTTTAAACCATTTTAAATTGTTACATCAATTTTGCTTATATCATTTTTAAAAAGGTTATAAAAAGGGATACCATCAGGAATCATTAAACTGCTTTTTATCTCTTTTATTTTTTTCTCTTCTTTTAAAAAAATTCCAAGAACTTTTATGGAATGGAAAAGAAAAAGCTTTGGGTCAAAAGTGTTAATATAAATATCATCACAATGTTTTATGTTTGACAAAAGATTTTGATAACAAGTTAAGTTATCAAGAATAATATTAAGATTATTAAATTTTGACAAAAAAATATAAAGTGATTTTGAAAAAGCACCGTTTAGATATAGATAACATTTGTTATGTTTATGTTTCAAACAGTTTTGTTTTAGTTTAGCATCAAGAAACAGAACTTGTTGACCATGATATAATATCACATTTTTTTCGTTGAATAAAAGTGATTTTGTATTTTTATTGATAATATCTTTGTTTTTTGAATCTGCTAAAAAAAAACTTATATTTTTGCAACATAAAGGTATGGAAAAACAGGAGAGTAAAGCTTTTGTTTTTTGAATCTGCTCATTTTGATTAGAAATTAAAACCGAAAAATAGATAGCATCGCTTATTGCAGGATGGGCTAAAATTTGTCTGTCTACTGAACCGTCAATAAGAAGATAACTTTGCTTAAGTAAATCTTTTACTTTTTGCTTTATGCTTAATATGCTTTTTTTGTCATTTGGCCCTTCCAGCATAATCGGAAAATCAAAAACACATTTTCCAAGAACATAGCGTTTGCTAAAATCATTTCCTGAAAATATATGAAAAATTTTATATTTTCCATCATGAATGTTTAAGTGATCAATGTTGGTGATAAAATAGGTATTTTTATAAAGATATATTAAAGGCTTTGGCTGACCATTTAATACATCTTGTTTTTCTCCGTTGATTCCAATTGATGTTAAACAGATTTTTTTTTTACGGGTTTTTTGTTTGACAAGTTTATTATAAACAAAATTTAAAGCAGTTGTTTTTCCCGAGTTTTTATCAGAACCTATAAATGATATGGTTGTTAGATCAAAATTAAAACTTTTATAATCTTTTTCGTCTTGTAAGGTTTGCTGGTTCAAGATAAAGTTTTTCTCCATTTAAAAGCTTTGCCACGCCGTCAAGGGGTTTGTACTTTTCATCATCGCAAATATGGCAGTTGCCACAATTTGAAAATACATCTTCAGGTTGAGTATATGTTGTTATTACTCCTTCATGGTTGCGCAGTGCAAAGCGCCTGTCTGATTGCGAAAGAATATAATTTGGCATGATCGGAATTTTGCCTCCTCCCCCTGGTGCATCCACAACAAATGTGGGTACAGCCATTCCTGTTGTGTGTCCCCTGAGATTTTCAATTATTTCCATACCCTTTGTAATTGATGTTCTAAAATGAGATATCCCTTTTGAAAGATCACATTGATAAATATAATATGGTTTGACTCTTATCATCAAAAGATCATGCATCAGTTTTTTCATAATAAAAGGACAGTCGTTTATATCTCTTAAAAGGACTGTCTGATTGCCAAGCTGTATGCCGGCATCTGCGAGCCTGGCACAGGCTTTCTGGGCTTCAAATGTAATTTCTTTGGGATGGTTAAAGTGAGTGTTTAAATATATGGGATGATATTTTTTAATCATATCAGTCAATGAATCAGTTATTCTTTGCGGCAGCACAACCGGCATTCTGCTTCCAATACGAATTATTTCAACATGATTTATCTCTCTTAGTTGTTTAAGAATATACTCTAATGAATCATTTTCCATAGATAATGGGTCACCCCCTGAAAGCAATACATCTCTTATTTCTCTATGCTCTTTTATATATTTTATGCAATTGTCAATCATTTTTTTTGAAAGATGAATATCTTTTGACCCCACCATACGTCGTCTTGTGCAATGGCGACAGTACATTGAACAGATATGAGTTGTCATAAAAAGTACCCTGTCAGGGTATCTGTGGGTTATGCCAGCTACAGGAGAATCAATATCTTCGTGAAGCGGGTCATCATGATCTTCCAAATCGTTTTTAAGTTCTTTAATTGTAGGAACGGCCTGAAGTTTTATTGTGCAGCGTTTGTACTCTTTGTCCATAAGAGTCGCATAATAAGGTGTGATTCCCATTTTGAATAACTTGAGGCAGTCATTTAAATTTTTTTCCTCTTTTTCATCAATATTTATAACTTTTTTAAGCTCAGATATTGTTCTGATTATATTTTGAAACTGCCATTTCCAATTATTCCAATCTTTTTTGTCAACATCTTTATATAACCTAATATTTTTATATATAACTTTTGGAAATGATTTCATATTACTATTTTCCCTTAAATTAAAGATAAGGCGAAGAAAATATTTTTCTTATATCATATGATTGTCTGACAATATTTAATGCCAGCTTGGCATGGCCTTTTGCATATCCGTTTCCAATGAGCATATCTATATCTTTACCCATGCCTTCAGCTCCGAGCGCTGCTTTTGTAAATGAGGTGGCCATGCTGAAAAAATATACCGTTCCTCTTTCTTTGCATATTAAAACAGAGCTAAGTTCAGTATCAGCTACATTAACACAATTTATAACAACATCTGCTAACTTGTTGTCAGTTATTTTAGAAATTGTTTCAAAACAAAGCAAAGCATTGCAGGCATCTATATTTAAGATATGGTTGTAAATATTTAATGAATTAAGATCGATATTTTTAACTGATTCAATTCCAATAACTGTGCCTTTTTTTCCTGTTTTTTTTCTTGCTTCATGGGAGCACAAAATACCTGATTTACCTCCAGCACCTAATATAACAACAGTATCACCTGGTTTGACAATTCTTTTAGTTTGAGCAGGAGCTCCGCATACATCTAATATTGCCAAAGCCAAAGGGGCAGGGATGTCATCTGGAAGTTTTGTATAACAGGAACTTTCAAAAAGAACTGCTTTTCCTTTTATTTTTACCTGGCATGTTTGTAGATTTATATCCAGTATTTCGTAAATTTTTAATGGAGTAAGGGAAAGTGAAACAAGGGTTGCAATTAAATCCCCTATTTTCAGATCACATGTTTTTTCTATTTTGCTGCCAATAAGTTCTATTTTGCCAATAAGCATTCCCCCTGACCCTGTAACTGGGTTGTGGAGTTTTCCTCGGGAATTAACAATATTTATAATATTGTTTTTAATTGTGGTTTTATCATTTTTAGAAATGGTTTTTATTTGTGCAAAGCTGGCTGAATCTATGTTAAGAGTATCAACATCAATTAAAATTTCATTATCCCATAAAACATCAACATCATGATTAATCTTTTCTGCAGGTTGTGGGAGAACGCCTTTAGGGCTAATTACTCTATGAGAGCCGAAAATATTACCATTTTTAATAAATCTCATAATAAAACTACAAATTTACTTGGTTTTAATTTATTATAGAGGAAAATTTGACAGGGAAAAATTAACAAAACTAAAACCTTAAAGTGTTATTAAAGATTGGAATTATAATTTTGTTTAGGTTGTTGAAGTTTGAGATAAAAGTCTATTTTAATTTAAAAAAACAGCGATATTTTTTTTTAAAGTCTAAAAATAAAATTTAGTGCTTTAATGAAATGAGACCTAAATTACATATAATATAATATAATATATAGTAAGATATATTTAATTGCAATATATTTTATTTTGGTTTATAGGTCATTTTTGTTTTGACTCATAATATATTTTCTTTTTGATATTTTTTTATGAAAGTAAATATCAAAAATCGATTTTAAAAAAAATATCAGGTAAATATTATAGTTTAAGAAAAGAAATATTTAAAAAAACATAATGTTTCAAGTTAAATTCTTTGATTTTTTCAGATTTGCTTTTATAAAATACAGTAATATCAGCATGTAATATCTCATTGGGTATTATAAATACCTTTTTTATCCCCACAAAAAATGCCCCTTGTCAACCAACAAAATCTATTGTAGCAAAGAGCATACTGTCCATTTATTTTCATAAAGATGAGTTGGTAGACTTAAAATTTATTTATCTGTCAAATAATTTTGTTGCAGACTTTTTAATAAATGCAAATATATTTTTTAAAATTATTTGATTCATTTTTAATAAAAGGAGGGGATGCAAAAGATGAGTGTTTTTAATACATGCTAAATATATTAAGTTTAGGTGTTATTAAAGACTAAAAAGGTATTATACAGGTTTTAATAAACAATGTTTTGATTAGCCATTATAATTAGGTGTTTTTACCTTATGTTATGATGTAAAAAAAGTACCATAGAAAAGTACTATAAAAAAATATTAATATTTAAGTAAAACTTATAATTTAAATTAAAAGGGGTTAATATGAGACCGACAAAGTATATTATCACTATGATCATCTTATTGTTTTCATTTTTTGTTTTTTCACCAGGTTATGCAGAAAATATCAAATGCGAAAGCCATGGTTTTAAATATGCAAAATGCGAAGTTGGAGCACCAATAATAAAAGCTAATGTAAAACAACAGCATTCCAATTCTGCCTGTATTGAAGGAGATAGCTGGGGTATTAAAAATGATGCTATATGGGTAAAGAAAGGCTGTCGAGCGACTTTTACATACAAAGCCAAACCTGCAATTAAATGTGAAAGCCATGGTTTCAACTATGCTGAGTGTAAAGCTGGAGCGCCAATAAAAACTGCTGATGTTTATATAAAGCATTCCAATTCTGCCTGTATTGAAGGAGATAGCTGGGGTATTGAAAATGATGCTATATGGGTAGATAACGGCTGTCGCGCGACTTTTACATATAAAGTCAAACCTACAATCAAATGTGAAAGCCATGGTTTTAAATATGCTGAGTGTAAAGCTGGAGCGTCAATAAAAACTGCCGATATTTATATAAAGCATTCCAATTCTGCCTGTATTGAAGGATATAGCTGGGGTATCAGAGATGATCGTGATGGTATATGGGTAAAGAACGGCTGCCGTGCAACTTTTGTTTATAAAGCAAAAAAAAAGTGCAAAAAATGTAAGCCAATTCCTGTTGTAAAAGAAGATATCAAATGTGAAAGCCATGGTTTTAAATATGCTGAGTGTGAAGTTGGCCTGCCAATAATAAAAGCTAATGTAAAACAACAGCATTCCAATTCTGCCTGTATTGAAGGAGATAGCTGGGGTATTGAAAATGATGCTATATGGGTAGATAACGGCTGCCGCGCAACTTTTGAGACAATTTTAATAGGTGATTAAGCACATGTTGTTAGCATAAATTGATCTAAATAATAAAAAAAAATAATGCTTAGTTGCCAAAACCAATATATGCTTATTTTTTGAAGTTGACTTTAAATGTAAAAAAACGATAAAGATTTGTTTCAAGCAGTATAATAATAAATTAACAAATCTTTATCGTTAACTTTTTCAGTAATTTTTAAGCCAAATCCTGGCAGCTTTAGTGGATAGTTTCCAAAATATACATTTACCTAAATTTATGATAAGTTATTTTATTTGGAACTTAGCTGCTTTTTATTTAACCTGTAATCTTTTAAATGCATCTTTATTTCATCGAGCAGTTCTATTGGGAATCTTTTACCTGCCACATCATCCCACATGGGCAGCAGCCTTTTTCTGAATGCATCTACTTGCTGAGGTGTCATAGTAACTTTTTCTATTCCGTATTGTATCATTGCCTTAAGAGCTTTTTTATTTTGGCTTGTTATTTTGGCATTGAATCCGTTTTCCAGTGCAGGTAATTTTTTGTTTATTGCCAGCTTATGTTTTTCAGGTACAATATCCCATGCCTTGCGTGAAACAACAATAAATCCTGGAGAATATCTCCATTTATACGCATTTACATATTTTTTTATTGTGTATAACTGTGTGCCTAATGTCCATAATGGAGGACAAATGCAGGTATCTATTATTCCAGATCTTGTTGCTGATGCAACTTCTGGTATTCCTAAAATAATTGGCGATGCTCCAAGAGCTTTTAATATTTTGTTTTCCATGAAACCTGCATGGTTAACAACTTTGCATTTGGCAAAATCTTCTATCTTGTTCATTGGGTATTTTGTTGAATAAATCTGATCAAAATCCTGATCAGCAAACATGATAAGCTTATATCCGTTTTTGAATACAATTTTAGAAAATATCGGTCTCATCTTATCTCTTATATAACCCACTTCATCAAAGTCCCTAAACAAAAAAGGAAGTTGAAGAACAGCCATTTGAGGGCAAACCATAAGAGTCCCGCCTGTTGACATAACAGCCCCCTGGAGCTGATTTATGCGCATTTTTGCAAGATAATCTTCTTCGTCTCCCATAACACAGCCCTGGTACCAGTCCATTACAACTTCGCCATTTGTAACCTGTTTGATTGTATTAGAATAATTTTTTTTAAAATAAACAGCATATGCAGTTCCCTCAGGCGCCACACTAGCCATTTTCCAACGAATTTTTGCATCACAGAGTCCTGTTGTAAAAGCAAAGAACAATAATATGCACCATAGACAAAGTAATTGTAAATACTTCATTTTTATACCTCAATCATAAGAAATGTTAAAAAATAATAAGTGGTTATATTTTTAGAATAGATTTAACTGTTATTTCTGTATTCATTCAGGTTAAAGATGATTTCATCAAGCAATTTTGCAGGAAATTTTTTTCCCTTTACTTCATTCCATATGGGGAGCAATCGTTTTTTAAATTCAGCAATCTGGTCATCTTTCATAGTAACTTCCTTTAAATGGCCATAATCAATCATAGCTTTGTACGCTTTTGAATTTGAATTGGAACACATTTTGTTCATGTCTATTTCCAATTGTCTCAATTCTTTATTAATGGCAATTTTATGTTTTTCTGGCAGCTTGTTCCATTCTTTAAGTGAAATTATGCCAAGACCTGGAGAATATCTCCATTTAAGAGCATTAACATACTTTGTCATTGTGTAAAGCTGTGTTCCCAGGTTCCAAAGAGGTGGCCAGATTCCAGTATCAATTACACCTGAACGCATGGCAGAGGCAATCTCAGGTAGCCCCATTGGAATTGGACTTGCGCCAAGGGCTTTAACCATTTTATATTCGAGAAAGCCTGCATGTGTTACAAATTTACTTTTTCTAAAATCTTTCGGACTGGTCATGGGGTATTTTGTAGAATATATTTGATCAAAATCCTGATCAATCATTAAAAGCATCTTAAATCCGTTTTTTGCAACCATTTCAGAGAATTTTAATCTCATTTTTTGTCTTATGTAGGCTACTTCATCGAAATCCTTAAAAAGAAAAGGCAGTTGAAGAACGCTGAATTCAGGACATATCATAAGACACCCGCCAGTTGAAAGACCAGCGCCTTGAAGCTGGTTAATACGTATTTTTGCTATATAATCTTCTTCATCTCCCATTATGCATCCATGATACCATTTTAAAATAACTTCATTATTTGTTACCTCTTTGATTTTGTTTGAAAAAGTTTTTCCTAAATATATTGAATACCCTATACCATCAGGAGCAACATCAGCCATTTTCCAGATAAATTTTGCATTACAAATTTTGCTTTCAATAGTTATCGAAAACAATATACTTGCTATAAGACATATTTTTAAAACTTTCATAAGATGCTCCCTTGTTTAACCTGATTTCACATAATATTTTTAATTTTGTGAAAACTAACTTACGTTAAAATATTAGCAAAAAGTTTAACAAAAAGATTCGGCCAGCTAAATCAAGCTATTTTGAATACTTGCTCCTCCAGATCGAATATTCAAATTATATTTCAATTTGTATTATATAAAATAACCAAACAACCGATAGTTAAGATAAAATAACCAAACAATCGATAGTTAAGATAAAAAAACAACCAAACGGTAGATAATAATCTAATATATTAGATATTATGTCAACTAAAAAATTTATTTTTTTTCCGCTTGCCTCATTTTATATGGGCAGCTATTTTTTAAATTTTTTATTGTTGCATCAGGTTATGCAGAAACCATAAAATGTGAAAAACAATGGTTTAAATATGCAACGTGTGAAGTTTGGGCTGCTAATAAAAATTGCAGGGTTTAAAAACAGCAGACTGTATTGCAAAAAAAAATGGGGTATTAGAAGTGATGGTGTATTGGGGTAGATAAGGTCTGCTGCGCAACTTTGAGGCGGTTTCATATTAGGAAGGCCGCCCCTTGATAGTTCCTGTATTGATCCAAATTTATGAGAAATTATCTTATTTAAAACCTATCTGTTTTTTATTTAACCTGTAATTTTTTAAATGTATCTTTATTTCATCGAGCAATTCTACTGGGAATCTTTTACCTGCTAATTCATCCCATAGGGGCAATAGCCTTTTTCTGAATTCATCTACCTGCTGAGGTGTCATGGTAACTTCTTCTAGTCCATATTGTATCATTGCCTTAAGAGCTTTTGTATTCTGTTGTAGCATTTTTTTGTTGAAATTGTTTTCAAGGTCAGGTAATTTTTTGTTTATTGCCAGCTTGTATTTTTCAGGTACAATATCCCATGCCTTGCGTGAAACAACAATGAAGGCTGGAGAATATCTCCATTTATATGTATTTACATACCTTTTTATTGTGTACAATTGTGTGCCTAATGTCCATAATGGAGGACAAAGGCAGGTATTTATTATTCCAGATCTTGTTGCTGATGCAACTTCTGGTATTCCTAAAATAATTGGCGATGCTCCAAGAGCTTTTAATATCCGATTTTCCATGAAACCTGCATGGTTAACAACTTTGCATTTGGCAAAATCTTCTATCTTGTTCATTGGATACTTTGTTGAATAGATCTGATCAAAATCCTGATCAGCAAACATGATTAGTTTATATCCGTTTTTGATTATAATTTTCGAAAATATTGATCTCATCTTATCTCTTACATATGCCACCTCATCAAAATCATTAAACAAAAAAGGAAGTTGGAGAACAGCCATTTGAGGGCAAACCATAAGAGTCCCGCCTGTTGACATAACAGCACCCTGGAGCTGATTTATTCGTATTTTTGCAAGATAATCTTCTTCGTCTCCCATAACACAGCCCTGGTACCAGTCCATTACAACTTCGCCATTTGTAATCTGTTTGATTGTATTTGTATAATTTTTTTTAAAATAAACAGCATATGCAGTTCCCTCAGGCGCCACACTTGCCATTTTCCAACGAATTGTTGCATCACAGATTCCTGTTGTAAGAGCAAATAACAATAATATGCACCATAGACAAAGTAATTTTAAATAGTTCATTTTTTTGTGCCTCCTAAATTGGCAGTAATCGGTTTTTTTAGTATAAAAAATAAATATATAAAATTATCAAAATTATTATGTAGTATGCATTGATTAAACATATTGGAGCTATTTGTCAACCAATTAGACGGTAGATAAATCTATTTTGTATTGTATATTATACCAACTAAAATCTATTTTATTTTCTGTAAGTGTTTAAATGAAATATAACTTCATCAAGCAATTTTTTAGGAAATTTTTTTCCGCTTACTTCGTTCCATATGGGCATCAGATTTTTTTTAAATTCCTCAATTTCATCTTTAGACATTACAACTTCTTTTAAATGGCCATAATCTATCATAGCTTTATATGCTTTTGAGTTTGACCTGGAAGACATTGTATTTAAGCCTACTTCCAATTGCCTTAATACTTTATTTATTGCAATTTTATGTTTTTCAGGCAGCTTGTTCCATGCTTTAAGTGAAACTATTCCGATGCCTGGAGAATATCTCCATTTTAATGGGTTTACATGCTTTGTGAGAGTATAAAGCTGTGTTCCAAGGTTCCAAAGAGGAGGCCATATGCCTGCGTCAATTACACCTGCTCTCATGGCAGAAGCAATTTCGGGAAAACCTAACGGAATCGGACTTGCACCAAGGGCTTTAACCATTTTATATTCAAGAAAGCCTGCATGTGTTACAAATTTGCTGTTTTTAAAATCTTCATGAGTTTTCATCTCATATTTGGTGGAATATATCTGATCAAAGTCCTGGTCTACCAAAAGCAGCATTTTAAACCCATTTTTTGTAACCATTTCTGAAAATTTTGGTCTCATCATTATTCTTATATAATCTACTTCATCAAAATTTTTAAAAAGGAAAGGCAGTTGAAGAACGCTGAATTCAGGACATATCATAAGGCATCCGCCAGTTGAAAGACCAGCGCCTTGAAGCTGGTTAATACGTATTTTTGCAATATAATCTTCTTCATCACCCATTATGCACCCGTGATACCAAATAAGTCTGATATCGCCATTTGTTACTTTATTGATTTTATTTGAAAAGGTCTTTCCTAAATATATTGAATATCCAACACCATCTGGTGCAACATCAGCCATTTTCCATATGTATTTGGGTTTTGTTGTTGTACCTGCAATGCAAATTTCATGTTCAAAAATAAAGGCTAAAAGCGAAAAAATTATAAAAATTGTTTTTAATCCATTCATTACATACCTCGAATAATAAAAAAAGTTGTGTTGAGTAGAAAAAACAGCTTTTTTGATAATCCAGTTAATACAAAAAAATGTACAAATGGTCTATGCTTAATAAGGTGCAAATACAAATATAATGCCATTGGCTGTCAACCAAACAATTGGTAGAATATAATAAATTTGATAACAGGTTGTCAATAAAAAAAGCAAATTGAATGCAGATAGGCTGGATTGACGAAAAAAAAGGTGTTATGGGCGGTAATAAATGAGAACCAGGATATACTCGATGTTTAAATTTTTGTGTTTAATACAGGAATCTGGCAGAATATTTTTTCTAAAAATTTTACAAAAACTTATTCAGGTTAAATATTTGAAAGTTTAAAAAAACATTCTGCCAGCTAAATTAAATTGTTTTATTAGAAATTTTATCATCGAGTATAAAGTCACGACAGTTTTAATTTTGAGGGTACTTCAGAATTCTATAAATAAAATTTTTCCATTAACAGCAATTTATTAAGCCATGGACACAACCTGTTTAACCAGCTTCTCAATACCCAAAGCTATATCTTTAATTCCAGGCCCCAGCATATACGCAGGTGTTGTGACAAGCTTATTTTTCTCATCAACACAGATACCATCTACTGCGCGTTCTATATGTTTAGCCCCCATGGATTCAAGCGCAGCAGCGGTACCAGAATCATTTCCTATGGTTACTTCAGGTTTTTTATCGGCAACAGCTTTTACCAGTGTCGCAGGTGCAATGCAAATTGCCCCAACGGGTTTACCTTCTGATATCATTTGCTGAAGAATCCTGGAAACCTCCGGATGAACAACCGCATCCGGGCCTTTGGCCGCAAAATCACTCAAATTTTGAGCAGCACCCAATCCCCCGGGCATGATAAGGGCATCCACATGTGAGGCTTTTACATCCTTTAAATTTTTTATCTCACCCCTGGCAATTCTGGCAGACTCAACAAGAACATTCCGTTTTTCATCCATCGGTTCCCGGGTAATATGATTAACTACCTGAACCTGCTCTACATCAGGAGCCATGCAAATAATCTCAGTTCCTTCTCTATCCAGAGCCAAAAGTGTTATAACTGCTTCGTGTATTTCAGCACCGTCAAAAACTCCGCAACC
>Ga0209345_10002943_pt1 | contig 18038 bp, 10 predicted proteins | sample Cruoilmetagenom7_FD_187294 | JGI IMG/M metagenome (GOLD analysis project Ga0209345, IMG submission 187294) | Oil polluted marine microbial communities from Coal Oil Point, Santa Barbara, California, USA - Sample 7 (SPAdes) (version 2) | ecosystem: Environmental > Aquatic > Marine > Oil seeps ...
AGATCAATTATTTTACTTAAACTGAAAATTTTTTTTGCCTTTGTTAACTAGCTCTTTTTTATTTTCTTTATTTATATTAGCGTATTTATCATTATATAACACTTTTTCTTTTTTAGATTCGTTTGCTAATACTGATGACAAGGTATTAATTAAAAATGACTATTTTTTAGCAGAAGAAAAAAAATTGGAGGATACTGATAATAGGTATAAATTTTTCAAAAAACATAGAGGTGTTATTTTATCAGTAAGTAGTTTCATGTTTTTTGCACTATATCTAACAGATCCGGATCTGTTTAGATCATACCTGTCAGAAGGGTATATTCAAATTCTGGATTTTTTAATGGCACATCCATATTTGGTTGTATTAATTGAATTTCATTGATTATATGAATATATATCTAATTTACCTATGGTAGTTGATTTAGACGCCTTAATATATGATTTAACGAATATGTCTTTTAATTTTAATAGTTTTATGGCACATCTTGATTTTCAAAGTGCTAAAATTTATCATTTTAGGATGGGCTGCCGCGATTTTGATAAATTATAATTTTTTTTCATATATTTTAGTTATTTAGCAAAAATATTATATTTAGTTAAAATAATAGGATTTTTTTTTAAACGCTCTAATGGCGGAATTTGGTAGACGCATTAGATTTAGGATCTAATATTTTTCGAAATGTAAGGGTTCAAGTCCCTTTTAGAGTATATAATATTAGATAAAATGTTTAAATAATATGTTTTTAAATAAATTTAATATTAAAATAATTAAATTAATAAGCCATATTTTAAAATATCCAACTCCAATAAATATTAATTATTTATGATCTTTCGGATTTTTAGCTGGAATTTGTCTAGGATTACAATTCATTTCAGGATTTTTTTTAACAATGTTTTATATTCCGAATAGTGACTTGGCTTTTGATTCTATTGAATATATTATGCGTGATGTAAAAAATGGCTGACTCCTAAGATATATGCATATGAATACAGCGTCGTTTTTTTTTATAATCTTGTATATTCATATTGCAAAAGGATTATATTTTTCCTCTTTTATAAAATCGAATAAATATGTTTGAATTTCAGGAATATTTTTATTTTTATTAGTGATGGCAACAGCTTTTTTAGGCTATGTATTACCGTGAGGACAAATGTCGTATTGAGGGGCTACTGTCATAACTAATTTTTTTTCAATTATTCCAATTATAGGAAATATATTTATTAAATGATTATGAGGAGGCTTTTCAGTAAGCGGAATTACATTAACCAGGTTTTTTGCTTTACATTTTTTAATTCCATTTTTAATTTTATTTTTTATAGCAGTCCACTTGGCAATTTTACATATAGAGGGATCCTCTAATCCCTTAGGTACTGATTCTGTGAATAATTTACCATTTTTATTATTTTTTACTAGTAAAGATTTACATTCATTCACTGTTTTTTTATTTTTTTTATCCGCATTTATTTTTTTTTGACCTAATTTATTAGGCCATCCAGATAATTATATTTTAGCAAATTCCCAAATTACACCAACGCATATTGTCCCAGAATGATATTTTTTACCTTTTTATGCAATTTTAAAATCTTTCCCTTCAAAAACAGTAGGTGTAATTATGATGTTTTTATCAATTTTAATAGTAGCTTTATTACCTCTTTTTACATCTGAACTATATATTCAAGCTCCGGAATTTAAATTTTTACAAGAAGAAATGAATATTTTATTATTTTCATCTTTTATTTGTTTAGGTTATTTAGGTCAACTAAGTCCTAGTTTATTAATTATTAAATTTTCATTTATATTTTCTATAATTTATTTCACAACATTAATTTATAGTATTTTAAATCCATGTCAAAATAATTTGACTAGTAAACTAAATTAATAATAAAAATGGAATTGCAATTATATAGTCCTATTTCTATTTTTAATTTGCCCTTTTCCATTTTTACTATATTAAATAATAATTTATTTAAATATACTTTGTTTTTTTTTATAATTTCATCTTTTCTATTTTCTTTTTTATTTTTGTATATTTGAGATCAGTCAGTTAATTTTAATCCTATTTTTTATATAGTTAGTTTAATTTTTAGTTTAATAATATTTAATGAATTATATTTAATAGTTTTTACTATTAGCTTTATTTTAATTAATAAATATTATTTTAATAGTTTAATTTCGTCCAAAACCTCTTCTTTTTTTGTAACTATTCTTTATAAAAATTTATCACGATTAGTTTTCAATTTTGTAAAAAATTATAATTATAAAAAATTTTTAGCGGTTTTATATTTATTTTTATCAATTGTAATTTGTAATTTATTAGGTATTTTATTACCAACACCAGCTTTGATGACCTCACTTGTTTACGCATTAATATTAACTTTAAATTGTTTTAGTATTTTTATTTTTTTATGATTTACTCAATATTTTAGCGCAACAAAAAATTTTGTTATGGAAAATATAGATAATAAATTATTAAAAAATATATTATTATCAATTGAAACTTTATCATTTTTAGCTAGATTTATTAGTTTACCAGTACGTCTATTTTCAAATATTTTTGCAGGGCATATTTTATTAAAACTAATTTCTGTTTTTACCTTTATTTTTTTTTCTAGCATTTCTACTTCATTTGTATTTGTAATCGCTAGTGGTTTTGCTTGAATATTATTATTAATTATTAGCATTTTTGAAATTGCAATGGCATTTGTACAAGCTTACGTTTTAACAATGTTATTAACTTCTTATTATTCTGAATATTTATAATAAAAACAAGTTTACAGTTTATATAGCTCAATTTGGTAGAGTGAACGACTGAAAATCGTTAGGTTATAGGTTCAAGTCCTATTGTGAACATTTTATTAATATTAATAATATAAAGATAGTTTTTTATATAAATAATTAATAATTTCTTTATTATATTTTAAAGTGATTGCGAGCTGTTTAGTAAATAAATAGAAGCTGATCGGGAAAGTAAGTGTATACAACGACGGTACTGAATCTATAAAAAATCGTAGAAATTTTTCTAACGATAAAAACTTTCAAAAATAAAGTTTATCAGTATTAAATAAAAGTTTTAATTTTCAAAATATAGAGTTAATTTTTAGTAAATCAAGAGAATTATTACTAAAAAATTTAGTTATGTTAAATTAAGCTGAGACTATTAAAAATCTTTGTTTAACTAGAGAATTAAAAGGAAATTTTTCGCTATTCGCTATGGAAGTTAATACACAAGGTGGTTATTTGCTTAGTCTCCAAGCTCTTTTACGTACTGTAACTGAAACACCTAATATCCTCTAAGCGTATGCTGACGGTTATCTATGATTTGATGGTAGTATTTCTCCAGGTAATTTGGATTTAATACTAAAAACAGAACCTCAAATTGCAGTTTGTTTTATAACAACTATCTTAGAACAAAAACAAACTATATTAAACTATGATTTATATTTAGAATATTTTGTTAAATTTTTGATTAGAAAATTTAAGTCGATATTATATAAAGCGATTTAAATTTTTTTCTATATATAATTCTAAAAATCTTAAACTTATTAGTAACTTCTAGTAGTTCTTTACCAGACACGTTTTAAATGATATTACAGAGTATCAGATGTAATACTAGATAGAAGTATTATTGGAATTTGGTTATTTGCTAAATTACCGCCTATTAAAAAGGTTACTAAAAGCAAATTAGTAAAACAACGTAGAGATAAGTATACTATTGCCCAAAATAAACTTCAAAAAAGAAGTATCCATAACCTACTTCCTTTAATGGAATTGATAACGGAATTCTGTAGGCTAAATCATTATCCTCCAAGTTTAGCTAATAATTTAGTAGAAGTGTTGAAGATGCAGCCTTCTGACAAAAATACTAATTTATAGTAATTTTGAAGGGCTACTTAAATATAGGCCTATTAACTTATCGGATCTACATCCAGCCTGATTAACTAAAAACTGACAGAGTGTTAATTTAGATGAGAGCCCCCCCCCTTAAGGGGAAGGAATCTATCACTTCATTTTAATTCTTGTTTCCAAGAAAAATCTATTTTATTAGATCGAGAAATATCATTAAAATTTGATAAAAGAATTGATAAAAAACCCCTTACGTTTTCTCCCAATATAGACTTGAATGAGTCTGTAAAGGCTTTAAACTCATTGGTTGAAAAAAGGCTTGAAAATTATCAATTTTATAAAGTTGTTAGTAATCAAGAACTTCCTTCAGTAAGATTAGTTACTACCTCGGTAATGGCAGAAAAAGTAATTTTACCAGGAGGTCTTTTCCAGCAAATAAGTGGATTAGCTAATAATTTAATAAAACTAACTAGTTTAGCTAACAAGGATATTTTAGTGTAATTGGAAACATAAAAAGGCTCATGTTCCTATATTGTTGGTTCCAATCCATAATTTGCTAAATTCAAAAATGAAAAATAATAAAATTTAGGTAATAAAGTTAGCAAACTACATTTATTAGCAGCGTGGTTTTAAAAAAAAGGTTTTTTGGGTTAGGATTAAAATAAATTCTAGAAAAGCGATTAGCTCAATAGGCGAGAGCGCCTGTTTTTGGTGCAGGAAGTTATAGGTTCAAGTCCTATATTGCTTAATGAATTATATATTTTTATCATTCAGTAAATTAAATTTTATTTTCCATACTTTATTTTATAATTCAATTTTTAATTTAGTACTTAAAATTTTACCACTTTTATATAAATTTATAAATTTTTTATTTATTTTATTTGTTTTTATTTTTGACAAGATCGGTAGCGTTTTGCAAGAGTGAAGTTTATTAGAGTCAAAAATATTTATTTCTAGTATATTTTTTTTAGTTGTTTTTCTACAAATAGTAGTTAAAAAAAATAAATCAATTTTTTGATTTACTTTAATAAAATTATGAATTATTTTTTTAAGTGTTGTAGAATCTTTTCAATTAATTCAAAGTAGTCTATTTAACTCATTAATTAGTTTAAATTTTTCTTCAAAACATATTCTTTCTATAGATGAGATGTATTTATTAACAGAAATACCCTTATTTATAAAACATATAAATCCTATTTTTATTAATTTTAATATTCTATGAGAAAAATATTATATTGTTTATATGTTTAAATCTGATTGTAATCAATGAAAGAACAAGTTTGTAGTAGATTTTTTTAATTATGATGAATTAGGGTATTTTACAGATTTGAATTTAACAAATTTAATTTTTATATTATTATTTTTATTTTTTCATTACGTGTGAATAATTTTATTTGTAGAAAAAAGCAAGAATGAGTTTTCATTATTACTTAATATTTTTTCTATGAATTTAATATGAATTTTTTTAACTGAACCAAATTCAAGTATTTTATTTTTTATTATTTTAGAAATATTTTCATTTTTAATATTTTATTTTACTTTTTCAGAAAAACAAACAATTAATTCATTAACAATTAATTTTATTATGTTTAGTTTAAGTATTTTAAGCTCAATTTTTTTTTTAATTAGTATATATATATATTATTCTGAAACTGGTTCAATCATATTTAATATGTTACTTGTTAATTCACACTTTAATCCGTTGTTTTTATTGTTCTTTACTCTTTTTTTATTTTTTAAAATTGGTTTTATACCGATTATAATTATATTTTTAAATTTTTATAAAAATACAAATTTAAAAGTATTTTTTATTTCATTAATCTATCTAAAATCTTTTTTAATATGATTTTTATTAATTAATTTTCATTTTTTTAAAACTTTATATATAAATAATAGTATATTTAATATAATAAGCTTAATTTTTATATTATATATATCAATAGGTATTTCCTTTTTTTTTTATAAAATAAATTTAAATACGCCAAAAATAATTATATTTTTAAGTAGTTATATTTCATCTTTATTATTTTTAAGTTTATTTTTCTCAAAAAATTTTTCATTAAATTTATATTATAGTATGATCTATTATTTTATTTTTTCTACAATAATTTTAAATTTATTTTTACTAGCTAATAAACAAATACAATTTTATGTATTATTATTAATTTATTTAGGTTTTCCAGGAGTTTTATTTTTAATAAAAATAAATTTTTTTTCGTTTTTACTATTTATTAATATTAATTTAATTTTAATTTTAGGCGTTATTTTAATTTCTATGTTTACTTTTTTTATTCAAGAAATAATATTTAAAATAAATTTATTTTATGAAACTTTAAAAAAGGCAAAGTTTGGAATTTTAATTATAGATAATAGTATTTTTATTAATATTTTAGTAGTTAGTTTTATTTTTATATTACTTCTTTAAAAATGTCTTTATTATCTGCTAAAATAATTGGAGGAGGTTTAGCAACTATTAGTATTGCTGGAGCGGGCGTAGGAATAGGAGTTATTTTTGGCTCTTTATTATTAGCATTTAGTCGAAATCCTTCGGCTAAAGCTGAATTATTTAATTATGCGATTATCGGATTCGCATTAACTGAAGCTATTGCTTTATTTGGTTTAATGATGGCTTTTATTTTACTTTTTGCATTTTAAAATTAACATGCTTGAAAATTTATATATTTTATTTAAAGGAATTTATTATCCATATTCCTTAACTTTACAAGAAACTGCTGGTTTTTATGCCTATGGTGTAACAAGATTTTATAGTTTATTACTAAATATTTTAGTTTTTATTGCTATATTAATTCTTTGTTTGTTACTTTTCGTTTATATAATTTATGGCCCTAATCATTTTTTTAGAAAAAATTATTATGATTTAGGAAGTACTTTTATTAAACAAGACATTTTAGAATGATTATGAAGTTTATTACCTTTATTTATTTTAATAGGATTAATATATCCTTCATTTGCACTTTTGTATTCAGTAGAAAGATTTCCAGAAAATTTTGATTATAGTGTTGTTGTTACAGGACATCAATGATTTTGAACATATGAGTTAACTTATATTAATGAAAATTTAGATATAATTTCAACAAGTTGAGAAGCTAAAATTGTAGGGTCTGGATTAAACTATAAAACCGCCTCTTTTGAAAATTCTTTTATCTATTTACTAGAAACTAATAAAGCACTTTTTTTACCAGCGCAAAAGTATATTCAATTATTAATAACTTCAAGTGATGTAATTCATAGTTGAGCTCTTCCCGCTTTAGGGTTAAAATTAGATGCGGTGCCAGGACGTTTAAATCAACTTATAGCGATTTTTAAAAAACCTGGTATATTTTTTGGCCAATGTAGCGAATTATGCGGTGTTGGGCATAGTTTAATGCCGATTGTAGTAATTGTTACAAGTTGTTAAGTAATTATAAACTAAAAAAGATTTTATAGCTTAATTGTGATAGAGCAGTGGTCTTCAAAACCAAAGGTTAAGGGTTCGAGTCCCTTTAAAATCGAGTTTTCAATTAATTTTTCGAAATTAAAAATTTTATAAACTACCTTTGGCCATAGGGATACCCTGCGGGACTTAGAGCAAGGGTTACATATGCAAGTTTATATTTTTATAGCGTCCAACCGAGTATTTTTAATTTTTTTACGTAAATTTTTTGTTAAATAAATTTTTTTATAAAAAATATTTATAAAATTTTCACAAAAATGAAATAGTTTCAGGAATTTAAATATATTAATATTTAAAACCAACAACGCTTAGCGGATATTGGAAGTTATCCAACCGTCGGGAGGGAACTGAAAGAAAGTTCCTCTTTAAGGGCAGCAGTGACGAGAAGTAGGCAAAAAGTTAACACTTGACCTCACCTTGCTAGTAAAAATTATCTAGGTTATTATTAATCATTTAATTCAAGATTTTAAAAATTTAATGTATAAATTATTTTTTCAAGATTTGAGGTATTAATTTTGGATTTAAAGGGGTGCCAGCATCCGCGGTAAAACCCCGCAGTACGCAGAGTCTCAGGGATAAGCCTAGGTGAAAAACGCTTAAAGATGGTTGTAAATAAAATAACAAAATGAGTCTGTCAAATTTTGCTATTTTTAATAAAAGTGTCAATCAATTTTAGTAAAATAAAAAATCATATTTTAATAGTAAGCAGTAAAATAGCGTATTAATATTAAAAGGTTTCTAGAGTGAAGATTATTTTTTAAATACTATTTAATTTTCAAGCGAAAATGTAGGTATCGATTTGGATTAGTACCCAAGTAGTCTACATCGTCAACTATAGTTGTTATTATATTTAAAATATAATTTTAGTTATCATTAGAACATCTTACCGGTAGGCTACGGTTTAAAAACTGAATGATAAAAGGCCCGGCGGGCTGTTTGACCCAATCGGTGGAACATGCGGTTTAAACCGAGACTCCGCGAGGAATCTTACCAATATTAGAATGAAATTTTTTTAGTATAATAGAATGTAAAGATGCAATTTAGCTTTTATAATTATTTTTTTAATTATATGTTAAGATGCTGCAAGGCTGTCTTCAGGCCGTGGTAAAATTGTTTATGGAACGGTCTTAACTCTATAAAATTTTATAATTAAATTTATATTTTTTAATTCATATAAAAATATTTTTTATTAATTATTTTTAAGGCGGAATTTATGTAGTTGTAGTTTTTATTTTAAAATTTTTTATCTTAAAAATTATTAGAAATTTATTTTCATAAATCTAGCAATCGGAATTTAAACGTAAGAGTATAAAATAAAAAAATTAAATTTTATTAAAATTTATCTGGTTTACAAAAAAAATATTGATATTAATATTGAGTATTTTTGAATTTATAACAAAAAAATCAATTTTTTTTGTTATAAAACAGAAGTTATTAATTTAAATTTTTAAGCTATATAGTTCCGCGAGGCGCCAGGACTATGAGCTAAGGTTGTATGTTTATATATTAATTATTTAGTATACTAATATTTATAGGGATAGGTCTTGCAAACAAGTTTTAATTTAGTAATTCCTAGAATAAGAGCATTGAAATAGAGAAATAAGACAAGTTGGCTTGGCATTATTATATTGGGCTATTACATGTGTTACAATATATTAAATAACTGACAATAGAAAAAAATAAATATTCATTTTGGATTAAACTCTGAAATTGAGTTTATTAAATAGGAATCGATAGTAATCTTGTTTTAAGAAACGTTAAGATGAATAGGTATCACAGCCGTACTCTCTGCCCGCCACCTCCCGGGAAATAAATTTAACCAAAGTTTCAAAGCTGTTTATAATAATTTGTAATTATATTATAATTACTTTTTTTTCGATAAGCTTGTTATGTGGAAAGTTCTTTGACTAGGAGTAAGGTGTAACAAGGTAGGGGTAAAATAATTTGTTCCTGGACGATTAATTTTTTTTAAAATTTTATATATAATTTAGATTTATAGTTTAATCGGTAAAATTTTCGGTTTGGGTCCGTTAGTTCTCAGTTCAAATCTGAGTAAATCTATAATAAATAAATTAGGATTTTTTAACTATAATTTATATTAAATACTTTATTTACTCTTATTAAATAAAAATAATTAATAATAAAACAAAAATATATAACAAATTTCAAAATAAAAAAATATAATAACTAAAACATTTTTTTGTTTATTAAAAATTTGATTTAATAAATATTTTTTTTGGCGAAAAGTATGTTTATTTATTTTAATTTTATAAATGTAGAAAAATTGTTTAAAGAAAACTATAATAAAATATAAAAAATACCAATAGAAAATTAATTGTGAAATTTAATTTGTAATTATATTAAAAAAAACTATACTTTTTGCAGAACGGATTAGCGATATATATTTAAATAATATAATTTAATTAACCCGAAACAAATCGATCTAATATAAAACTAAACTAAAAAAACTTTAAAAAGAATGGACAGGTTTAAGAATTTAATGTGGCATCATTATATTGTGATTTTATATTAGCAGTGAAATGCAAATCGAGATTTGATATAGCTGGTTTTCTGCGAAATCTATTTAAGTAGAGTTCATTTTAATTTAACTAAAAAAAATAATTAAAGTTATGGCAGGAGTAAAATACTAGGAGCCGTTTTTTAATAAAAATTGAAAAAAATGAGAAACAAACTTTAGGTTATAACGTCTTTTGTTTAAAGAGAAACAACTCAAATCTTTAGCTAATTAATTTAATTAATCTTATTATATATATAAATTTTAAATACTAAGAATAACTGGGCCTCACCGTTGCCATATTATCATGTTTATAGAGAAGGACAGATATTAATATAATTTTTTAAGAGGAAGTATTTATTTATAATAAATTTTAAAGTTTCATCAAAGAACTTATATTGAATAATTTCAGATATTTAAAAGATATTAAAAGACGCTAAGAAAATAAAATTTTATTTTGTTTGGTAGCAGAACATTTTTTTAAATATTTTTAAATTATTAAGAAAAAAGCGAAAATGCTAATATGAATATATAGATAAATAGTTTAAAAAAAACTTCGTTAGTAATTGAATCTCAAAATTCTAATATAATTTTATATTAGTAAATTTTATATTAAATATTTATATAAAAAACTAGATAAAAGCTTTTAAAAAAAAATTTACGATTTTATATTTTTAAAACATTATAAATATAGAAAAGGAACTCGGCAATTTAAGTCCGAAACTTTGGAATAAGGACTACTAATTATTTTTTTAAAAATAAAAGTAATAGGAAATTATAAGGACTGTTTATCAAAAACACAAGACTTTGCAAATAAAATATAATTTATGTATAAAGTCTGACACTTGCCCGGTGGTTCATAAAATAATTATGTTTAATAATAAAATTTTTATTATTAAAATACATTAAAAATAACCAAACGGCCGGCTTAGCGTGAGGCTGCTAAGGTAGCGAAATTCCTTGGCATTTAATTAATGTCCTGCACCAGTAGTGTAACCATTGTAATACTGTCTCTTCTATATGATTATAAAAATTTCATTTATTTGTGAAAATGCGATATTTTAAAGCAGGACGGAAAGACCCTATGAAGCTTTACTATTAAATAGAATAGGTAATAGGTATATTTTAAATAAAATTGGCTTATTAGTTTAAGTTAATTTGTAGTAAAAATTTACTGTAAAAAAAATTTTTACTATCTGCCTAATTTTTTTTGTCACAAGATTAGGTTTCGGCTGAAAATCACTTTTTTTATATAATTTATATTCTACTAAAATTATTTATTTTTAGTTTACTTGGGGCGAGTGCTTTTAAATAAAATCGAAAGTAAAAAAATAAATTTAAATGTTTAAAGCGTTTTTATATTTAAATTATATTAAATCTGACTATTTTAGGATAAATATTAAATTTATATAAATTTTAACTTTTTAAAATCAACCTTTTAAAAGTAAAAATTATTTATTAATTTTTTAAAATAAATTTCCATTTAATTTGTTTACGTATTAAATGCATATGAATAAAAGCTACTCTAGGGATAACAGGCTAGTCGCTTTGTTGAGTTCATATTAGAAAAGCGGTTCGGCACCTCGATGTCGGCTTAAATTATCCTAGGACTGAACAAGGCCCTAAAGGTTGAGGTGTTCACTCATTAAAAATTTACACGAGCTGGGTTCAGAACGTTGTGAAACAGTTTGGTCCCTATCCACTTCGAAAAAATAAAATTTACAAATTTTTTAAAACTCGAGTACGAGAGGAATGAGCTTTTAATGTTAATAGTTAAGAATAATTTAGTTGCTAAACATTTGTTTTAAAAAAATTGATTTTTATTTCCTTTTTTTTTTCAAATTTGAATTTTCAAAAATTTTTATATTTTTTGTATATTTAGTAACTTTTAATTCTTTTATGTAAAATATATTAAAATATTAAGTAAATTACACGTTTTAGGCTTTTATGGTGTAACGGAAGCACTTTACATTTTCACTGTAAAAGTTTGAGTTCAATTCTCAGTAGAAGTATTCTAAAATGAAAATTTTTTATCAAAAGACTTATGATTTTTCGAAAAATAATCTTAATATGGGTTATTATTCTAAATTAAATAATATAATAAATTGTTATGTAATAGGACCCTCAACTTATCCAAGCAGAATAACCTTTCTAATTTTTATTAATATTATAATATCTATTTTTTGATTATTAGATTCTCAGTCTAATGTTGGTGAAACTATACTAAATCAAAAGTATATTCTTTGAATAGTTTTACCACTTTTACTATTATATATAAACAATTTTATTGGTGTGCATCGATTATTAAACTGAACAGTAACTCCAATTATAATTCTATATTTTAGTGTTTTTATCATAGCAGAATTATTATCACCTTGAAGATTTGCCTTTACATCACAAATTACTATAAATATATTCTATTCAATTTGTATTTTTATTTTACCTATTATATTATGAATTATTACTTTTTTACAAATTTATAATTGAATGCTTTCAATTAATAATTGAGAAGCGCAAAAATTTTTAACAAATGCCGTTCAAAAAAATATAATTCAAGGATTTTATCTTTTTGCTATAAGCGAAATTATGCTATTTTTTGGCTTTTTCTGAGCATTTTTCCATTTCGCGTGATCACCTTCAATTGAATTAGGTGGTGTTTGACCTCCAATTTTTTTAAATACTGTAAATCCTTTTGGTTTACCTGTTTTAAATACTATTTTATTAATGTCATCTGGCTTTTTATTATCTTTAGGTTTAAAAGCTAATAATTTAGGTGACTTGGGAAAAGCTAAATTATTTACATATATGTCAATTTTATTAGGTATTTGTTTTTTAGCTGTACAAAGATTAGAATTTTTATATTCTGGATTTTTACCATCTCAGTCAATTTTCGGATCAACATTTTTCGGATTAACTAGTTTACATGGATTTCATGTTGTATTAGGTTTAATTGGATTATTTTTATTTTTAATTCAATTAGAAAATAGTTATTCTATAAAACAAAGCAAAGTATCAAAATATATTTCTACATTTAATCAACCGTTAAGCTTATTAATTTTTTCTGGAATCTTTAAAGATCAAACTTTAGGAGCTTTTTTAGCCGCTTTTTATTGACATTTAGTAGATGCAATTTGAGTATTTTTAGTAATAGTATTATATTTTAATTTTCCTTTAATAATTTTAATTGAACTAATATTAGCATTAGGATTTTTATTGGTTTTAGATGCTATAGTTATATACGCTCTGAATGCCAATGTTACTGTAAGATATCCGTAAAAATGCTATCCATACTTACCTTATTAACTGTTTTACTATTGCTATCAATCGCATTTTTTACGTTAGCTGATAGGAAGTTTATGGCAGCTATTCAACGCCGTTTAGGCCAAATATTATTGGTTTTAAGGGGTTATTTCAACCATTAGTTGATGGCGGTAAATTATTTGGTAAACAAATCATATTTATAAATCATTCAAGCTTAATTTTATTTCAATTCGCACTTATTTTAATCCTATCAATTTCTATTTTTAATTGAACATTATTACCAGTATTTATGGCAATAGAATACGGTACTATTTTTAATCTTACATCTATTAATTTTTTAGGTAATAAAAATTTATTATTCATATTTTTTATTTTATCTGCTTCTTCTTTATCTTTTTTAGCCGCTGGTTGAGCCTCTTTTTCAAAATATTTATCTATGGGAGGCACTCGTGGAGCAAATCAGGTACTTGGATATGAATTAATTATGTCATTTATTTTACTTATTTTAGTTTTTTTAAATCGAGGGTTATCTTTAGAGTCTTTTTTAATTAATCAGTCTTTACCAGGTCTTTTTTTTGTTATGCATATAGACCTGTTTGTTATTTTTTGACCTTCTATTTTAATAGCAGTTAATAATTTTTCTTTTACGAATTATTTTCAAGATATATTAATTTATACGTCTACGCCTATAGTAGTAGCGTATTTTTCTAGTGATGTTTTAGTAGATCCTTTACTTAATTCTATAGAAAGTTTTTCAATTAATTTTACAGAATTAAATAACAGGATTTTTTCTCAAACTTCTTGAGTGTCTTCATTTGTATCTGATTGTAAAATGTATGACAAAAAATAGATTTTTTTATAATTTAATAATATGTTTCATTATCAATACTGGTTTTAAATATATAAGCATTTTAGTGTAATTGGAAACACAAAGGGCTCATGTTCCTGTATTGTTGGTTCGAATCCATCATTTGCTAAATTTAACCTTTTTTTATTTATGAATTAATAATTGAAAAATAATATAATTTTTTTCTAAATATGTTAAAAAATCTAATTATTCGTAAAAATTCGATAATAAATTCTCTTTTTTTACGTAATATTATGAAACAACAGACCACGGATCATAAAGTATTTATAATTAAATTTTTTTTCAATTTTTTACTATTTTCTTTTTTTTTATTTTTATTTTTAAATAAAATATCGGATTTATTTTTAATGTATTTGTTAACTTATAAAATATCTCAAATATTAGGATTATTAAATATAGTTTTTCTTTTAAACGTATTAATTAGTATTTTAATAATTTTTATTTTTGTTTATATGTTTATTTTATCTTCCTTAATCCCTTTTTTTAAAAATTTTATAAATGAGTTTAAGTTAACATATAATTCTTTTTTTGTTAATAAAGCTATTAAAAATTATTCAAAAAGAATTATAACAACTTCTTTTTGTAGCTGGGCAGGGAGTCCATTTTTAAGTATAATTTTTAATAATCAATATAAAAAATACAGCATTAGTTTATTTATGTTTAATAAAACTTTTTTATATTCGTTTATTGTTAATAAAAAAATGTTAAAATCTTTAAATTTTTTTAAATTTTATATATTTGAAATAAATATAACACCTACTTTTTTTAATTTTAATTTATATAATATTAATTGAGATAACTCAATTTCGCAAAAAATTGTTAAAAATATATTTAAAAAAAATACTTTATTATTTATATTTTTATTTAGATTGTTATTAACCAGTAAAAATTTTTTAAAGTTTAATACAGATTATGATTGTTATATATATTTAACTATATTTTTTTTGAAATGTAATGAAATAAATTTTGGTAATTTTATATGTAGTACAAGTAATGAAAAGATTTTAGGGAATTTAAAATTAAGTAGTCCTAAATATTTTATTGTTTTAACTTCTTCTATGCTTTTTGATTTTAAGGAGGACGACAATGATTTATTAGGGGATAAAATAATCCAGCAGGATATTTTAAAAAAAAAATCTTTTAAATGAGAAAATTATGTATTTGATGATGGTTCATTATCTATTAAATCATTAAATTTACTTAAAAATTATTTTAATTGTTATACAAATGTTATAACAACTTTGAATTTAGAGAATTTTTTAATAATTTTATTTAATATAAAAAAAAAGCATAGGTGTTTATCAGATTATGAAGCATATATTTTATTTATTATAGATAATTATAGTGATGTTTTTGATGGCCCTACCTTTTATAGTTCTTCTAAAATAGGACCCGAACAAATTAAAAATTTTGGTTGATCTTTAAAAAATTTTTATAAAAACAAAACATTTTTTTTAATAGAAAATGTAACTTTTTCTTTAGGAAATAAAATTTTTTTTATTTTTAAAATTTTTTTTATGATTTTAAGTTTAAGTTTTCTACAAGGTTTGATTTTTTTTAGTTATTATTTCATCAAAATAGCAAAATTTTTTTTAGCTATTCTAGTTATATTTTGTTTTTATATATATTATTATAATATATTTATTCAAAGTGTTTCAGCGCAAGAAATACCTTTAGGTTCTATTGCTGCTTGAATTCCAGTTTCTTCTATGGGTGGTTAGTAGGTTTCAAAGTATTCATTTAGATATTTATCCTAAAATGACTATGAGTTATATTTGTAAAGCTAATATAACTCATATGCCGAAATTTAATAATACTAATCAATTATATTTTCATAAAGAGTTATTACAAGTTAGTAATCCGGTGGAAGAGACAGCTTTAATCTCATATACTACTGGATTATTAAAATGTTTTAATGGAAATACTAATAATAGAGTTTTACTGCCCACGTACTGTTTTAGTGAAGATAGTTATCAACATATTTTATTTAAAGAATGGCTGTTTAAACAGCAATTGATTCATGTTGATAGTGATAATTTCTGTATTTCAAAAGATAATAAAATATATGCTTATCCTCCTAAAACAGCCACTGTTCGCCGGCTTTGAAAAACGCCTTTAGATAATATTGTTAATTTTAAGCATCATTCACGTTTAGTAGAATGCCGTCAAACTGGAAAACCACTTTGAAATAATATTAGAGAAGAAAGTTATAAAAATTTTTTATATAAATTTAAAAGCTCTAAATAATTTTTTTATTAGTTTATTTATTTCTGAAGGTTTAGGCTATGGTACAGGAACTGTATGAACTTTTTATCCTCTGCTTTCTAGCTCTTTAAGCCATTCTGGACATGTTTAGATATTGCTTTATTTGGAATTCACTTAGCAGGGGGGGGCAGGTTCAATAGCAGAATCGATCAATTTTTTAGTAACAATTTTAAATTTATGAGTTAGTGGGCTAAATTGATTTAGGATAGATTTTTTTTTTCTGGTAAATTCGAAGTATTTTACTGTATTACGCACTTTATTTCCTTTTTTATAAGTGTAAATTTAACTTTTTTTCCTATGCATTTTTTAGAAATTGAAGGTATGTCTCATAGAATTCTAATTTATCCAGAAGTTTATTACCCTTATAATTATTTAGCTACACTGGGATCATCAGCGTCGTTATTTTTATTTATCTATTTATGAAATTCTGCTACGGCAAAATCAAAGAGTATTTAATTTTAGTAAAATTATATATTTATATTCTTTTATTAATTTTTAAATTAATATTAAAAAAAATGTTATTCATACTTATCTTACTAACTGTTTTACTATTGCTCTCAATTGCATTTTTTACGTTAGCTGATAGGAAGTTTATGGCAGCTGTTCAAAGCCACTTAGGCTCAAATATTATTGGTTTTAAGGGGTTATTTCAACCATTAGTTGATGGCAGTAAATTATTTGGTAAACAAATCATATTTATAAATCATTCAAGCTTAATTTTATTTCAATTCGCTCCTGTTTTAATTCTATCAATTTCTATTTTTAATTGAACGTTATTACCAGTATTTATGGCAGTAGAATACGGTACGATTTTTAATCTTACATCTATTAATTTTTTTAGGTAATAAAAAATTGATTGAATTATATATCAGTAAATTTTAGATTTTAATGTAATATAATCGTTAATTGTATGAAAATTGCTTAATTAGAATAAAAAATTCCGATTATCGGATATTTAATAGTAAGTTAAGTGATTGTAGGATCTTTTTTAAATCAATCAGTTTTCTAAAAAAAATAATTTAAAATAGTTAAATCATATATTTTTTAAAACAGTATAATCTTAATATTCATCTATACGACGATAGAGGTTGAAAAATAATCTACATTTTTGTGAAGTCCTGTATAAATAGTATAATATAAAAAAATGTATATAAAATATAATATTCAGTGTTTAAATTTAAAATGAAAAAAATAGTATATTTATAAACTATACATACTTTGTTATAGGTTAAAGTAGATAAAAGAATGGTTAATATTTATCAAATAATATTAATCCTTAAAACAATAAATATATATATCGTCTACGGAAAATTCTGCAGAGGTTTTTAGTAGAAAGCATTTAAGGCAATATAGAGAAGATATAGGTGATATATAACTGCAGAAAAAGCGTTATAAAAAAGATTGTTAAGTGTAAAAACGTATATATATTTATAAATAGTTTAAAATGGTACTGTATCAAACTATTCAAAAAAATTGATTTCTGCAGACAGTGGGCGGGTTATGCCGTAATTTTATATTACGGATAAGGTGTGGGGGCACCAAAAAATTAATAATTAGTAAATAAAAATAAGCATAGATTTTAAAAATATATTACCTATTAATAAGAATTACTACCTATTGTACTAATTAAATAAGTAAATTAAGATACAATTTAAATATTTTGCAAATAATTATGTTATAAAAAATTGATTGAATTTGCGTGTGTATATATCAGTAAATTTTAGATTTTAATGTAATATAATCGTTAATTGTATGAAAATTGCTTAATTAGAATAAAAAATTCCGATTATCGGATATTTAATAGTAAGTTAAGTGATTGTAGGATCTTTTT
>Ga0209345_10002944_pt1 | contig 18037 bp, 16 predicted proteins | sample Cruoilmetagenom7_FD_187294 | JGI IMG/M metagenome (GOLD analysis project Ga0209345, IMG submission 187294) | Oil polluted marine microbial communities from Coal Oil Point, Santa Barbara, California, USA - Sample 7 (SPAdes) (version 2) | ecosystem: Environmental > Aquatic > Marine > Oil seeps ...
CAATTTGATTGGCATTTGATAAAATCAGCTGCAGAACAAGTTGGTTTAGAGTTTGGCGAAGATAATATATACCACCGTTTTAAAGGTTTTGGTGACAATAAAGAGTTGATATTTATGGTGGCCAATATGCTAAAACCAGGAATTTTTCAACCCGATATGCGTACAACTGGATTAGTGATGATAATGACGTTGCCCGGTGTAATGCCAGCCTTAGATATGTGGGATACTATGTTTCCTGTTGGTGAACGCATAACAGAAATATTGGGTGGGAAATTAACAGATGAAAACCATCATGTGTTTAGTCGGCAAAGAGTTGCTGCTATGCGTGATGAAATGAGAGAATTTGACCAGAATTATAGTCAGTCTTAATGTCAATTCAGATCGAAAAAGCTATAGAGGAACTCCGTTCTCAACTTAATGATTATGCTTATAATTATTATGTTTTGGATGAGCCCTCAATTAGCGATGTTCAGTATGATGAACTTTATCGTACTCTCGTGTCTTATGAAACTAAGAACCCAGAATTTATAACGACAGACTCTCCAACTCAACGCGTAGGTGATAAACCACTCGAAGGCTTTCAACAAATCACTCATGAATTACCTATGCTATCTCTTGGCAATGTGTTTTCTAATGAAGAACTAACAGCTTTTGATAATCGATTATCCGAGCTTGTAGATATGGCAAGTTTAGAATATTCTGCTGAGCCTAAACTTGATGGTTTGGCAGTGAGTATATTGTATGTTAATGGGAAATTGCATCAAGCAGCCACAAGAGGTGATGGTTCAGTTGGTGAGGATATTACTGCTAACGTTAAGACTATCAAAGCTATTCCATTGGTATTACGTGGCGATGATATTCCAGAAAAATTCGAAGTCCGTGGAGAAGTCATTATGACCCGAAGTGGCTTTGATGAATATAATCGTCAAGCTGAGTTATTAGGCGAGAAGTCTTTTGCCAACCCTAGAAATGCAGCAGCTGGTAGTCTTAGGCAGTTAGATCCACGGAAAACAGCTAAAAGGCCTTTAATGTTTTATGCTTATTCAATCGGTGTAGTATCTGAAAACCTGAATTATAAAACACATATGGAGACTTTGAATTGGGTGAAGTCATTAGGTGTCCCGGTAAATCCTCTAAATCAAATTGTTCAGGGAGTTACTGGCTGCCAGAAATTCTATAAGATGGTTGGAGATAAAAGGCCAGTTCTAAATTATGATATTGATGGAGTTGTCTATAAAGTTAATGATTTAAGCTTACAAAAGAAACTTGGCTTTGTCACAAAATCTCCGCGTTGGGCAACAGCTCATAAGTTCCCTGCAGAAGAAGCGACAACAATTATTGAAAATATTGATGTTCAAGTTGGAAGAACAGGTAGTATTACTCCGGTTGCGCGTTTAAATCCTGTCGTAGTTGGCGGCGTTACTGTTACGAATGCTACATTGCATAATGAAGATGAAATAAGGCGTAAAGATGTAAGAGTAGGGGATACTGTTTTTGTTCGCAGGGCAGGGGATGTCATTCCTGAAGTGGTTAAAGTTGTTTTGCAAAAACGCCCTTCAAATTCTGTTGAATTTATCATGCCATCGGATTGTCCTGTTTGTGAAACATTGCTAGTCAGACTTGAAGGAGAGGCTGTGTTACGCTGTCCCGCAGGATTGTATTGTGACGCTCAACGTAAGGAAGCTATTAAACATTTCGCTTCAAGAAAAGCCCTTGATATTGAAGGATTGGGCGATAAACTAGCTGAATTGATGGTGGATGAAGGGTTGATTAAAACCCCCGCTGATTTATTTCATCTCAAACAACCTGATTTGATTAAGTTAGAACGGATGGGAAAAAAATCTGCCACTAAGTTACTTCAATCAATTGAAGCCAGTAAACATACAACACTAGATAAGTTTATATACGCATTAGGTATTCGTGAAGTTGGAGAAGCGACAGCTTTAACTTTGGCTCAACAATTAAAAACCATAGATGCAATACAAACAATAGATACTGATAAACTCGAAGAGTTACCAGATGTAGGCCCAGTTGTTGCGAAAAAAATAACCAGTTTTTTTTCTGATGAACATAACAGGCAAGTCATCTTGCAGCTTTTAGATTCGGGAATAACCTGGGATGAAATAGAAGAACTTTCGGCAGACGCACAACCTTTACTGGATAAAACAATAGTATTAACAGGTTCGCTTTCACAATTTACAAGAGCAACAGCAAAGGCAAAACTTATTAAGCTAGGTGCAAAAGTTGTTGGTTCAGTTTCTAAAAATACCGATGTATTGATAGCAGGTGAAAATTCAGGTTCTAAACTGACAAAAGCTGAAAAATTAGGTGTGGAAATTAAGGATGAAGAATGGTTGTTGCAATTTTAATATTGAAATTAATTGCAACAACCATGAGTTAGATTTAGAGTGATCTTAAATTATCTTCTTCTACAATCTCTATCATATAAATCATCAAGTCTCTCGATAACATCATCAATAGATTCTTCAAAATCTTCTCTTTCACGATCTTCATAAGCTATTTCTAGGTCTTGAATCCAAGCACTAAGTCTTTTATCCCCCTCAGCGTAGGCAACAATATTTAGTGCTTCAACAAGCTCTTCAAGAGCTCGGTCTACACTTCGATCGATATCTCTGGTTCTTAGTTGGTTAAACTCTTCTGCGAATTCATCCAAAGATTCGGCAATTTCATCAAGGTCGTCACAGCTAAGTCTTGCATGACTTGGAATACTAAAGTTTAATGTGAATAAGAATATTAATAAATAAAGTTTTTTCATGGGGCCCCCATATTGATTATAGTCAATAAATTATATCAGAACATTTGAAAGTTTTAAACTAATATAAAAGGTTTAATTTTGCATTTCTGTTAAGCGAGAAATTGTTCTCTGCATTTCAAAATTGAGTTCATTTCCGCTATATATATTTTCAAATTCAATGGTTGAGAGTACATACAATGGCGTCTGATTGTCATAAAGTACGTCAATTAAGGTGATAAATCTTCTTGCTGTATTTCTATCATCAGATTCAATTTCAGCATTAATGACTATGAAAATAGAGTGGTATTGCTCAGTTAGCTTAATATAGTCACTTGCATTTCTAGGTTGCATACACAGTGTTTCGAATTCAAACATAATATGTTGTGAACTCCTCTTAATGATATTAAGTTGGCGTTTATTAATAGAGATAGGTGAAATATGTAAATTATGATTGGACACTTTTTGACTGAAAAGGCTTTCAAATTTATTTTGATTTTCTGTACTGATGGGGGTTAACCATTTTTTTTGATTGCTTTGTTGTGATTTTCTATAATCATAAGCACCATCAAGTTGGAGAACTTGCATATTGTCTTTTATCCAATCAATAGCGGGTAAAAAATTACTTCTTTGGAGCCCTCCTTTATATAAATCTATAGGATTAACATTTGAAGTTGTAACAAGACTGATGTTATATTTTTCGAGGGCAAATAAAATCTTACCCAAAAGCATTGCATCAGTAATATCATTAACTAAAAACTCATCAAGACATAATACAGAAGTTTTTTCAGCAAGGCCTTTAATAACAATATCTATTGGGCTCTGTATATTGTGGATTTTGCGTAATTGTTGGTGAAACCATAACATAAATTGATGAAAATGTTGCCTTCGAATAATCTTTGGCTCAATTGTTTCAACAAATAAATCCATAAGAAAAGTTTTACCACGTCCAACTGATCCATAAATGTATAATCCATGAAAGTCTAATTTATGTTTGAAAAACCAATTTTTCTTGGGTTGTGTAATATTTTGATGTAAGTCCTCAAACCCAAGTACAACTTCATTTTGTAAAGTATCTTGTTGGATGCAACCTTCTTCGATCTTTTTTGTGTAAATTTGCAGTGGGCTCATTTACTCTTCAGTTGTTTCTTCTATTTGCTCTGGAAGTTGTCTTAAAATACCATTTTTTATTGCACCCTTTAAGTCAAGTAAGCGTCTGTGAAAAAAATGACCAGCTTTAAAAGTGATCAACTGTGGCCTTGGATCAAGCGTATTGACATAGTCATAAACGGCTTTTGGTGTAACAACGTCATCATCTTCACCTTGAATCACTAACCAAGGGCATTCCGGCATTTGTAATTCTGTATAGTCATATCTTTCAACTGGTGGAGCGACAGTAAGAAACTGCGATGGTTGAATTTCTGGACATGCACGTAAGGCTGTATAAGAACCAAAAGAAAAACCGGCTATCCAAAAATCATAATCAGGGAATATCTCCTTGGCCCAATTATAAATACTGATTAAGTCATCAGTTTCGCCAATGCCGTTATCAAATTCTCCTTCAGAATCACCTACACCACGAAAATTAAATCGAATGGTGTGTAAACCAAGTTCTCTAAAGGCTTTTTCGATCATATGTGTAACTTTATTGGTCATTGTGCCACCAAATAAAGGATGAGGGTGACAAATAATACCCACAGTTTTACGATCGTCGTTAATATTAGGGGTGCCAGATAAGCACTCTATTTTTCCAACATTGCCTTGTATGAAAAAAGGTTTATCAGGAAAATTTTGAGGGTTGTTAGTCATAATCAATTTAAATAGTATTTTTGATGCATTATATCATTCTTTCCAGGGAGCAATATAGAATAACAATAACATTCCTGGAATTGCGCAGGCTGTACAAATGAGGAAAAAGTCTGTATATCCAACATTCTCAATGATATAACCAGTTGTTGCATTAATAAAGGTTCTAGGGATAGCGGTAATGGCTGTAAATAAGGCGATTTGTGATGCGGCGAATGCTTTGCTACTTATTTTAAACATGAGGGATATAATAGCTACTGTCCCCATTCCTACACCTAAATATTCTAAACTTACTATGATAAACAAATCAGTTTTATTGGGGTCATTTAGTTGTGAAAGCCAAGCAAATCCAAGAATGGTAACCATTTGAAAAGCACCAAAGATCCATAATGTTTTATTAAGCGATATTTTTCGCATGATAAATCCAGCAATAAATGCACCAGCAACTGATGCCCATAAAGCGGCGCCTTTTACAACTGTTCCTAAAACAGTCTTACTAAACCCCATATCTAAATAAAAAGGTGTCGATAAAGCGGTTGCCATTGAATCGCCTAATTTATATAGCATAAGAAAAACCAACATTAGTATGCCGTGTTTGAAATTAAAGCGTGTAAAATAATCCTTAAAGGGCTCTATAATGGCATCGAGAATGTTTGTAGAATACTTATGTTGGGTGATTTGATCTTTAATGAAAAATGTTGTTACTAGGCCTAATAACATAAACAAGGCAACTATTGGAAACACATATTTCCAAGCAATATTATCAGCTAAGATAAGTGCCAATGACCCGGGTACTAAAGAAGAAAACCTGTAGGCATTTACAAACCATGCATTCCCAGCGCCTAGTTCGTCATCGTTAAGAAGTTCTCTTCTATAGGCATCAATTACGATATCTTGGGTCGCACTAAATGTTGTCATTACGACGGTTAGTATAATAATTATTGATATATCGTTATTTGGGTTAAAAAAGCCCATAAATGCTATTGATAGAATAAGCAAGACCTGTGTGATAAACATCCAACCTTTTCTTTTTCCAAGAAAAGGAATTGAGTATCGATCTAGAAATGGCGCCCATAAGAATTTTAATGTATACGGAATGCCAATAAGCTGAAACAATCCTATAGCCGATAAGTCAATGCCAGAATCCCTCAACCAAGCAGGTATAGTTTGATAAAGCACATAAAGTGGCAAGCCAGAACTTATTCCAAGTAATGTTGCAATGAGTATTTTTTTATAGAAAATAATTTTATTTGAATCAATATTTATCATTGATTAATTATCACATAAATTCTTCAAATTTAAGGCATTTTAGATGATTTATTTTTGAAACAAATAAAAACAAATTCTAGATTCTATTGTACTTTAATTATTTATATTTATATGTTATTGTTATTTTGCAAATTTAGGAATTGGAAAATATGATAACTGTAGAAAAATTAAAAAATTATTATCCTTTTAATAAAATGGAAGAGAAATTTTTGCCATTGTTGCTTAAGCAATTTGAGGTGCATGAATATAAGAAAGGAGATGACATATTTGTAAGTGATGATAATAAAGTATTTGCAAAATATGTATTTGATGGCGTAGTAGAAGTTTCATACCCGACGGGTAGACAGAAAGCGCTAAAATCAACGTCACTACAATCTTATTATCCTGTAGGAGAAGTGAATACACAAAAGAAATTAACTTCTGTTGTTGCTTCAAATACGGCTAAAATATTGGTGATGAATAATATATTCCTAGATCACTTTACAGTCTGGGATAATTTATTTAAAGAATCTGATGAAGACAGCCCGCTTAGGGGGCATGATTCTTATCAGTGGGTTGTGGGGTTGCTTCAATCCAAAGCCGTTCAAATGTTACCTCGTGGTCATGTTGATCAAATCTTCAAAAATTTAGAACCTGTATTTGTCTCTGCAGGAGATGAAATAATCACAGAAGGTGACTCGGGAGACTATTGTTATATAATCGTTAAAGGCGCAGCGGATATCTATAAATGCGCAGCAGATGGTGAAGACTTAGTAGCATCTTCGGAGGAAGGTGTGTTGTTCGGTGAAAATGCATTAGTCAGTAATGAGCCAAGAACAGCTTCGGTTCGTATGAGAACAAATGGCGTTTTAATGAAAATGATAGGAGAAAAATTTTCATCACTATTGAAATCTCATGTGGTTAGATGGCTAACAACAGATGCGACTTATCAAATGTATTTGGATGGAGCTGTATTGTTAGATGTTAGAGAAGAGTATGAGTTTTCTGAGTTGAGGTTTACAGATTCTATCAATATCCCAATGGATAAATTGCGTGATGAATGTGATAATAAATTAGATAAAAACACGCCAGTTGTGACATGTTCCAGTGTGGGTATGCGGTGTGCGTCAGCAGCCTTCTTATTGGCCACTCTTGGGTATGATGTTTACAGTATGCAGGGTGGGATTTCAGGTTTATTGAAGTTGGTTGAAAAAATAGAAACCTAAGTTAAATTAAAAACTCAATCTTTGGTGTGTAGGTCTTTCATCGCTTTTTCAAGATGGCCTTGTACTAAATCTTCAATTATATTTAGACTTTTTGTTATGGCTAAGTCGATACTAATCTCATCATCTTTGGAAGCACGATTTAATACCCATGAAAGTACTTTGCTTTTGTGTCCGGGATGGCCAATTCCAAGTCGAAGTCTGTAAAAATCATTTGAACCAGTTAAACTTATAATATCTCGCAAGCCATTATGGCCGCCGTGTCCTCCACCTTTTTTCAATTTTGCACAACCAACAGGAAGGTCTAGCTCATCATAAACAACAAGGATTTCCTCAGCTGTTATTTTGTAAAAATTTGCTAGACTAACAACAGCTCTACCTGAATGATTCATAAAAGTTTCAGGTTTGAGTAACCAAAGGTCTTGTTCTGCAATAGTTGCTTTGTTGGCAAGTCCTTGAAATTTCTTGTTATCTTTTAGTGTAATTTTGTATTTGTCGCATAAAGCATCGATAAAGAAAAAACCTGCATTATGTCGGGTCTGGGCATATTTTATGCCAGGATTTCCAAGTCCTACTATTAACTTAATTGGTTTCATCATTTTATTATATGTCTTATAACGCAAACAGCCTCATTAATTGAGGCTGTTTATCAACTTTTCAAGAACTCAATAACTAATTAAGATTCTTCATTATCATCTTGTGAGCTTGGTACTTCAGAAGCAACAGGAGCTGCTGTATCTTCATCGTCTTCAACAATTGCCTGTACATGTGTTGTTGCAACAACAACTTCATCATGGTCATCAACATCTCCATGTGTGAACGCAGTTAACGTTACGCCTTTAGGTAAGTCAATGTTGCTCAAGCGTATAATGTCACCTTCTTTAAAGTCTACTAAATCAATTTCAATATACTCAGGTAAGTTTGCAGGTAAACAAGATATTTCTACTTCAGTTATCTGGTGAGATACAATGACACCTGATGTTTTAGAAGCTTCGCACTCTTCTTCATTTAAGAAATGAAGCGGAATATTCATTGTGATTTCTTCATCATCGTTAATTCTTTGAAAATCCATATGCATGATAATAGGTTTTGCTGGATGACGTTGCATATCACGTAAAATTACACTTTGACGTTTACCGCCTGCAGCTTTGATTTCAAGAATACTTGTAAAGAAAGATTCATCTTCGATGTATCTTAAAACTTTGTGATGTAGAACTGTTACAGCGCGTGGGTCTCTTTCTCCACCATAAATAATACATGGTACTTTGTTTTCGCGGCGTAGGCGGCGGCTCGCACCTTTCCCTAAGTCATCGCGTAATTCTGCGTCTATTTTAAATGTTGACATTGAAGTCTCCTAATTTTTCTATTTTAATTTATGTCTCACTTTGCGACCAAGTAAAACGATTGATAAGTTAAATGCAAATGCATTGAACTCGATTTTTAGTCAACGTACATTTCGCTGACAGATTCTTTATTGGCAATTCTTCTAATTGTTTCTGCTAACATTTCAGCGACACTTAGTTGCCTGATTTTTTTACAATTTACAGCTTCTTCCCTAAGAGGGATAGTATCTGTAACGACTAATTCTTTTAAGCCGGATTGTTCTATATTTTTTATTGCGTTACCCGATAATATTGGGTGAACACAGTAAGCAATGACTTCCTTGGCTTCGCGTTCCATTAAAGCCGTTGACGCAGCGCATAAAGTACCTGCTGTATCAATCATGTCATCAACTAAAATACATGTTTTATTTTTTACATCACCGATTATGTTCATAACGGTGGCTAAATTTGCCTTTGGGCGTCTTTTATCAATAATGGCTAAATCTGCTCCAATTCTCTTAGCAATTGCTCTGGCTCTAACTACTCCACCAACATCTGGTGAAACAACGATCACATCTGATGCATCATATCTGCACCAAATGTCTGCCAAGGTTAGTGGAGATGCATATACATTATCTACAGGAATATCAAAAAATCCTTGTATTTGATCTGCATGCAAATCAATTGTTAATACTCTATCTGTACCAACTGCACCAATCATTTTTGCAGCTACCTTAGCTGTGATTGGAACCCTTGAAGACCTTGGTCTTCTGTCTTGTCTTGCATATCCGAAATAAGGCATGACAGCGGTTACTGATTTACAAGATGCTCTTTTTAAAGCATCAACCATGACTAATAATTCCATGAAATTGTCAGCAGTAGGAATACATGTAGGTTGGATTATGTATATATCTTGTCCACGTACATTGTCAATTATTTCAACGGCAACTTCACCATCACTAAATCGACCTACGTAAGCTTTTCCAAGCGGTAATCCCAAAAATTTAGCAATCCTTTGTGCTAATTTGGGGTTTGCATTTCCAGTAAAAAGTTTAATACTACTATCAACTAACATGGTGATTGCCCGAGTTTGACTATGCTTAATTTTGCGACATTTTAATACTCATTGGCAACGATGTAAATCATTGATTGAAGTATACTCAATATCAATGCTGCTTATACAAATATGCCTACAAATAGTTTCCACATTGTAGGCATTGATATATGGCTGGGACGGCAGGGATCGAACCTGCGAATGCTAGAATCAAAATCTAGTGTCTTACCGCTTGACGACGTCCCAATATTTATTGAAGAATTAAAAAAACTAACGCTTCATCAAACAAGGTCGGGTATTATATACAGGTTAATTCTGAAATAAAAGCCAATTTTTAATTTTTATTGATTTATTTTTGACTGGCATAAAGTAGCGCCCCATTTGCTTGAACATTGTTTGATAAATCTTTGTGCATTTAACTTGTTTTCAAAGCAAGAAAACAACGTTGATCCTGTGCCTGACATGTATATTGGCGCAATTAAAGAAGCTTGTTGATAAATGCTTTTAACCTCAGGATATTTATCTAATACAATTGGCAAGCAGGTGTTTTTCCAATTGGATTGTGTGTTTATATCATCAATTGGCATTAATTTATCATTACGTATGAGTTTTTCTTCAGTAAAAATATCGGCTGTTGTAATGCTAGTTTTGGGAAAAAGTAAAACATAATAATAATTTTTAATTGGATAAGGCGTTAATTCTTCTCCAATTCCTGTTGCCATTGCTGACTGGTTGAGTATGAATATTGGAACATCAGCTCCAAGTTCTATTGCGAATTGTTGTAATTGTTTAGTTGTTAAGTGACACTTCCATAATTGATTCAATACATTTAAAGTTGTACCTGCATTTGAACTACCACCTCCAAGGCCAGAACCTTGCGGAATATTTTTTTTGACTGTTACTTCAATACCTAGATTTGATGTATTGTAAGGAAATAATAATTGAGCCGCTTTGTATATAAGGTTTTGTTCTGGTGGTAAGCCGTTAAAATCGCCGTTTATTTTAATTCGACTTGAGGAGTTTGTTGTTTTGAATGTCATCAAATCTCCCCAGTCCAACAATTGGAAATAAGTTTGTAATAAATGGTAGTCATCTTCTCTTTGCCCCAATATTCTGAGCATTAAATTAATTTTTGCGGGACTAAGAACCTTCATGACTATTGTAAATCCCAATTGTAAATAATGAGTTTAACTGTATATTGGTCTTTTGAAGCTTTTATCTTTTTGGGTAACATTCCAACAGGTGTCGCCATCCATTTTTGGAAAGTAATATCCCAGCCTTCGTCAGTAAATGAAAGGGGTAAATCAGTATGTTTAATAATTGATTGGTTTTCTTTATATCCACGTATCCAATATTTTAAATTATTCCATGGAAAGTCCCAGCCTAATTCATTTGAAATAAGTGATTGTGTATCTTTAGATTCGGAAATACCGTTCTGAGATGATTTTAATGTTGTTTTGTCAGTGCTTTCTATAATTTCCCAATTCCCTCCTATAAAAGCTTCGATTTTGGCTTGTGTTATTTTGTTTTTGGTATCAACACTCCAGTTAATTCGCCCTGATTTACTACTTGAGTGTGTGTTGATAGCCATTTTCCCCTTAAAGGACCATGATGTCACTTGCTTCCAAGTAGAAACGTTGTTGTGGTTAATTTTATGATTTTTTTGACAGGCGGAAAAGAGGCTTGTGGTCAATATCAATATAACAAGGTGAACAGCTTTGTGTGAATCCATAATTCTTATATTTCATAGTAAGGTGCTATTTTACATTTTTTAAATTCATGTTTAAAGTTTAATTAAAGTTCTGCAATTGATAGGCTTTTATTCAGTTGGTTCTGATAGTATCATGGTTGATTTAATATTCATGGAAAGTGGAGTATGAGTAAAACAAGTAAGTTACTAAAACTAAATATACTATTAATTACAGTGGTTGTTTTGACTACGAATTTAGCTAGGGCTGAAGTTGGGTTGGAGTTTGATAGAAATGGTCATATTAAACGACCAGATGACATTATTCTTATACGTGGAGTTAAAAATGAAAAAAAGGATAAATTAAAAAAAGCGATGAGAGATTATAAGTTATCAGCAGAATTTGGTAATAATAAAGCTATGTTTTTTATCAGCCTGTTACATTTTCAAGAAAAGAAATGGGATCATGCTTACGCTTGGCTAAGGTTGATGACCGAGGAATTCGGAGATTCTAGAAAATTAATTCTTGACGTTAAGTTATTATTGCAACAGTCAGAACTATTACGTTCAAATAAAATATTATCTAAATTACGATTAAAATATAATAAAGAATTTTTTTTTAAGAGACGCGAACGTTGGAATAAGAGTATTAAAATAACAGGTACACATGTCAGGGGGTTAGAGTTGGTCCATGATGTGGATATATATTATGGAGGTTCAAATAACCTAAATATTGTTAACCTTGATATGGCCAGAAAAGAAATGAAAAATTATATTTATGATTATAAGTCAGTTGAGACGAAAATTATTATGGGTGAAATAATTCCTGTTGAGGATTAAAGGAACTAGTAGATTTATTGAAAAATGGTTTGATTTAAAAAGTCACAAGCTAGTTATTAATTAGTTTGTGACTTTTTTGGTTTTAATGCACTGTATTTATACAAAGCTACTCTTTGAAGGCAATATTTTCATCACATCGGAAAATATTCCAGCAGCAGTAACATCAGCACCAGCACCATATCCTCTTAATACCATTGGTATAGGTTGGTAATATTGGCTGAAAAATGAAATGGCATTTTCACCATCTTTCACTGAGTACAAGGCAGATGTATTGGCGATTTTTTCAATTTTCACGGTACATTGATTATTGCTAACCGTGCCGATATACCTTAAAACAGAGTCTTCCGAAGCGGCTTGTTCACTTAGTTGTTTAATTGAATTATCTAGGCTTGGTAGTTTGCTCATGAATTCATCTATAGTTTCACAGTTTTCTAACTCAGGTGTTAGTAATGAATCAATTTTTACATCTTCCAATTCTAAGGATAATCCTGATTCTCTTGCGATAATTAGTACTTTTCTAGCAATATCCATTCCTGATAAATCATCTCTTGGGTCGGGTTCTGTGAATCCTTTTGTTTTAGCCTTTGCCACAGCTTGTGATAAAGGAAGTCCGTCATCAAGTTTGCCAAATATATATGACATAGAGCCTGATAATATGCCTTCAAATTTAACTAAATCATCTCCTGCTCTCAATAGATTCCTAAAAGTGTCAATGACTGGTAACCCAGCACCGACATTGGTTTCATAATTGAATTGACGATTGGTTTGGATGGCTGTTTTTTTCAATTGATTATAAAAGTTAAAGTCTAATGTATTAGCTTTTTTGTTGGCAGCTACTATATGATATCCAGCTTGAAAAAACTCCAAATAAGTTTCAGCAACTTTTTGGGAGGATGTGCAATCTACTATGATTGGATTGATCATATTAGTTTGTTGTCTAAAATTTTTGAGTTTACTGATATCAAAACTGATAGAATTCTCAGCCAATTGTTCTTTATAGTTTAGTATGTCAATACCTTCTTCTTTAAGTAAGGCACCCCTTGAATTGACTATTCCACAGACTTTAATATTTATATTTTGAGTGTGTAAAAAACTTTGCTGTTTATGTATTTGTTGTAAAAAAGCATCGCCAACAAGCCCGCATCCAATAAGGATGACTTCAACTTGTTGTTTTCCATCGAAAAATAACTGGTGACAACTTTTTAAACCACGTTTAACACGGTCTTCTTCAACGACAGCAGATATTGACCGCTCATTTGAACCTTGAGCAATCGCAATGATGTTTACATTTGCAATAGCAAGAGATTGGAAAAATTGTGCAGCAGTCCCTCTGCGTTTTTTCATATTATCAGATATTAATGTGATAACAGCTAATTTATCTTTGAAGTTGATCGGTTCTAATAAATTGTTTTTAAGCTCTAATGAAAATGCTTCTTTTAAGCATTCTTTGGCTAATTGTTTAGATTGAGTATCTATACAAAAACTAATGGAATACTCTGATGATGATTGTGTAATTAACACAATACTTATATTATGTTTGCTCATTGTGTCAAATACGCGAGCAGCCATGCCTATCATGCCTTTCATTCCTGGGCCGCTGACAGTAACCATTGACATGTTTTGCATGCTAGAGATTGCAGTAGCAAATTTATCTGTTGTATGCGCGCTATGACTTATCGTGGTGCCTTTACAATCAAGATTAAATGTATTGCGAATAATGCAAGGTATGTTGGCTTGCATTAGTGGTGTAATAGTTTTTGGGTGTAATACACTTGCGCCAAAATATGATAATTCCATGGCTTCGTAATAGCTTAATTGTGGTATCAAATATGCTGAATTAACTTCTCTCGGATTAGCATTAAACACGCCGTCAACATCTGTCCATATTTCGCATGATTTTGCATTAAGGCTAATCGCACATAAAGCAGCAGAATAATCAGATCCGTTGCGACCTAAAGTGGTTGCTTTTCCAGAAAAACTTGATGAAGTGAATCCTGCCATTAATAAAACATCTTTTGTGGAACTTAGTAATTGAGAAAAGTTTTGTTTTGTTTGGTTAACATCTACATTTCCATCAAAAGCATCTTCTGTTGTAATAATACATTTTCGAGAATTGACTATTTGTACATTGACTCCCAATGAAACTAATTGCGAATACATGATTGATACAGAGAGTTGTTCTCCTAAGGTGATCAGCCAAGAAAAAATATCAGCAGGACATTGTTCTAAAAGTGAAACGCCTTGCAGTTTAGCATGTGCTTCTTGAAATAAATAATTGATACTTGTCTGTTGTTTTTGTGCTTCTAATAAACAAGAGCAATTCAAGTCTAATAATGTTTGGTGGTGTTCGTCTTCTAATGATTTGAGCATTCCCTCCCAGTTACTATTTTCTTTAGCGGCATCAATAATTGCTATTAATCCATCTGTCACTTTCCCCATCGCTGATAAAATCACAGCAACTTTATTGGATTTTGAAGAATTTAAAATGATATTGGCTACAGATTTAAGTTTTTCAGTTGTAGCTAGAGAAGTTCCACCAAATTTTTGTACTAACATTATTTTTAGAGATGTTTTGTAAATGTGAACTATAACAAAATGATTGACTAACCCCTAAGAGTATATTGAAATTTATTTATTATTTATAAATTATGTTGGAACTTTATGTATTGAACATCACCCGTAAGACTATCTAATGAATTTGAAGTATTGTTTGAAGAACTGTTCTTAATTCTTTGTTTAGAGCCAAATGAAATAGAGGTGTCATCTGAGAAATGCCAGTCAAGTTCGAAACCTAATCTTGTATGGCCTGTTAAATCTACATTGTTTTCGAGATAGGTGTCAGTTAATAATGAAGCACCGAATCTTGACTTTCTAAAACCTAATTCAAATGAAGTGGTATTGACATCCGGGCTATTAAATCCAACTAAGTCAGCATCTTCAAGTTGTCCATAATCAAAACCAATATTTAGGATGTAGTTATCAAGAATATCTAACTTTGATGAAATTCCTAATTTGTACCCAGAAACGTTTCTGCTGCTATCAAGAAATGTGTTTTGTGGTTGTATAGCAAGTTTGTTGTAATTTTTATTTATCCCTAAGTTTTCATTAAGTTGAATAAAATTATTATTGTAATTTTGATTTGTATTGGCTAATGTTTCAAATATACTTAAATTAACAATTAAGGCATCTGATAAGTTCCAAGCGAAAGAAAGTTCATCTTGAGAGTTATAGTCTTGATCATTTAACGTTAGTTGGAATGGAGAGGTTTTATTTGCGTTTGTATTATTGATGCTAATCCATGCATCATCAACTTTGGAGCTATTTAAACTTCTATGTTGGATATCTTTTGCAGAAGTATAATCACCGTCATCAGCTAAAGCGGTTGCTTGACTGGCAATAGATAAAATCAATACTAATAATTGCTTAACATTCACTTTCAAATTGTCCTATAAATTCTTATTTAACAGTTGTTTAGAGTAACTTGTTCAAGGAAAGTTCCATAGACAACTTAATAATACCAATTATAGTGATTTATTACAATAAAAACGTGAGACAGTTCAAATATATCATATTATTTGAACTGTAAAAGCTGATATATAGAAATTAGGCGAAGACAGGGTACAACATTTCTTCTTTTTGATTTTTATGTTCGAATGTAACCAGTTCCCAAGCATCTGTTTGTTCTAATAATGAGCAAGCTAATGCATTGTTCAGGGCATGACCTGATTTGTAACCATAAAATGAACCAATAATAGGGTGGCCCAACTGGTATATATCACCAATTGCGTCTAATATTTTGTGTTTAACAAACTCATCTTCATATCGAAGACCATCTTGATTAAGAACTCTGTAATCATCTAGAACAATGGCATTGTCCATGCTGCCACCAATGGCTAAATTATTGTCTCTTAACATTTCAATATCGCGCATAAAGCCGAATGTTCTAGCTCTAGAGACTTCCTTAATAAAAGCTTTGGTACTTAAATGGATTTCTTTGACTTTGGTATGTTCTGAGAAAGCAGGGTGGTTAAATTCTATTTCAAATTTGAGTTTGCATCCATTGTGCGGTTCAAAACGCGCAATTTTTCCATCATGCTTAACTTCGACAGTTTTGTTTATTTTAATAAATTGTTTGGCTTTTTCTTGAATTTGAATGCCTGCAGATTGAATGAGGAAAACAAAAGGTCCAGCACTGCCATCCATTATTGGCACTTCTGATGCGCTTAATTCAACGATACAATTGTCTATTCCCATTCCACAAAATGCCGCCATTAAATGTTCAACAGTAGAAACTCTAACGCCTTCTTTAATGAGGGTAGTTGACATGCTTGTGTCACCAACTAAGTTTGCATTGGCTTGTAAGTGAACGGGTGTTGCAAGATCTGTTCTTGTGAAAACTATACCAGTATCTATTGTTGCAGGTTTTAAAGTTATGTATACTTTTTGTCCAGTATGGATGCCAACACCTGTGGCTCGAACTGTATTTTTCAGGGTTCTTTGTTTTATCATTATTATATTGAAAATCTTCAACAACTCTACGAAACGAGAATTTTATCACAATTTTTTACTATTGACAAAATAACAGTTGTATTTTCACAACTGGTTGTGTGTTTTATACCACAAATTGAAGTTGTAGCTTCGGAGGTGAAGCTACAACTAGGCTTGATTTTCTAAACTTATATTTTAGTTAATCAGCTTGATTCCTTAAAAAAGCTGGTATATCTAAATAATCTTCAGACATCATCGGATCCTTGTCAGCTTTAATGACCTCAGTTTCATGGCTGTGTTCTGTTTGATGAGCAACTGCAGCAGATGAATTGTTATTCATTCTTGGCTTGATATAAGTGGGTGAAATTTCAATTTTTTCAGGTGTGGTATTTTGTACCAATTTTACCTTATTGACCGATTTTCCATTTATACCTGTAGCAACGACAGTAACACGTATTTCTCCATCCATATCCATGTCTATTGCTGTACCAATAACTACTGTTGATGTTTCTGAAGTATATTCTTCAACCATCTCACCAATTTCTTGAATTTCTCCTAAACTTAAATCCATTCCAGCAGTAACATTGACTAATATACCTTTTGCACCATGCATATCGATATCTTCTAATAATGGGCTGTTGATAGCTAATTCTGTTGCTACAGCGGCTCTATCATCACCACGTCCTATGCCTGTGCCCATCATTGCCATACCCATTTCTGACATGACTGTTTTAACATCTGCAAAATCGACATTAACCATACCTGGACAAGTAATTAGATCTGAAATACCTTGGACAGCTCCATGTAATACATCATTGGAAGCTTTAAAAGCATTTAGTAATGTTACGTCTCTATCAAAATGCGTTAATAATTTACCATTTGGAATGGTAATTAGTGAATCAACATATTCTTCTAGTTCCTGAATGCCTTTATCTGCTACTAACATGCGTCTTTTTCCTTCAAAAGGAAAAGGTTTTGTAACAACTGCAACAGTTAAAATATTCATTTCTTTTGCAATCTGTGCAACTACAGGTGCTGCTCCAGTACCAGTTCCACCACCCATTCCTGCTGTGATAAAAACCATATCGGTTCCAGTTAATGCTTCTTTAATTCTTTCTCTATCTTCTAAAGCTGCTTGTCTACCAACTTCTGGGTTAGCACCTGCTCCTAGGCCTTTAGTGACATTTTGCCCTAGACGAATGACGTTTTTACAGTGTGTTTTATCCAATGCTTGTACATCTGTATTGGCACAAATAAATTCAACACCTTGGATATCTGCTTCAACCATTTGTTGTACAGTATTTCCACCGCCGCCGCCTAGGCCGATTACTTTGATTACAGCTCCGCAGCTGTCATTTTCCATTATTTCAAACATTTTATTACCTCCGAAAATGTTTTAGTTAAAAATATATAATTTATGTTTTTTCAATTAAAATTCAGAAAAAAACCATTTCTTAAATTTGCTCAACCAATTGCCTTTTTCATTGGTCTCGCTACCATTTAGTTCGTTTTTGCTTCCATAAAGAAGTAAACCAACTCCGGTTGAATGTACTGGATTATTTACAACTTCTTTTAATCCAGATATATTCAAAGGTGTACCGATTCTTACTGGTAAAT
>Ga0209345_10002945_pt1 | contig 18035 bp, 13 predicted proteins | sample Cruoilmetagenom7_FD_187294 | JGI IMG/M metagenome (GOLD analysis project Ga0209345, IMG submission 187294) | Oil polluted marine microbial communities from Coal Oil Point, Santa Barbara, California, USA - Sample 7 (SPAdes) (version 2) | ecosystem: Environmental > Aquatic > Marine > Oil seeps ...
ACAAAAGGTGCGCGCGCAATATGCCGAACAGTCAGATCCATATTATGCGACGTCGCGATTGTGGGACGACGGAATTATCGAGCCCTCCGAAACACGCAACGTTATTGGCCTCTGTCTCGCACTGTGTGCGAGCCGCTCCGACCAGCCGCCTCGCGGTCAGCGGCGCGTATTCAGGATGTAGATGAGAACCCATGGCACAACACACATCACGATTGCCCAATTCTATCCTCATCGCCAATCGCGGAGAAATTGCAGTGCGCATCGCGCGCACCTGCCGCGATCTGGGGATTAAATCCATTTCGGTATATTCCGATGCCGACCGCGAAAGCTCATTTGTTTCGCTCTGTGATCGGGCGGTTCCTCTGACCGGAAGCACACCATCCGAAGGCTATATGGATGGCCCGCAAATCATCGAAATTGCACAAAGATGCGGGGCTGAAGCCATTCATCCCGGCTATGGGTTTTTGTCAGAAAACGCGGACTTTGCACGCGCCTGCCAAGATGCCGGCTTGATCTTCATCGGCCCCTCTCCAGAAGCCATTGCGGCTATGGGCGACAAAATTGCAGCCAAACGCATTGCAAATGACGCCGGTGTTTCGATCGTTCCAGGGGTGGTCGACGAAGACGCCCTTGAGGGCCGGGATGAGAAGCTGATCGCAGCCGCATCAGAGCTGGCCTTTCCATTGTTGATCAAGGCCAGTGCTGGCGGCGGCGGACGCGGCATGCGCATTGTCGCCACTACCGATGCTTTGCCAGATGCGATTGCGATTGCCCGCCGCGAGGCAGCAGCATCTTTTGGCAATGATCGGCTTCTGGTCGAGCGCTACGTCGCCAATCCACGTCATATCGAGGTCCAGATTTTTGGCGATCGGCATGGCGGAGCCATCCACCTTTATGAGCGCGATTGCTCTGTCCAGCGCAGGCACCAGAAAATCATCGAAGAGGCCCCAGCGCCCAATCTCAAACCAGAAACCCTTCATGCCCTGCACGATGCCGCCGTCACCCTGGCTCGTGCGACCTCATACGACAATGCCGGTACTGTCGAGTTCGTTCTCGATGCGAAGACACAGGAATTCTTCTTTCTGGAAGTGAACACACGTCTGCAAGTCGAGCACCCCGTGACAGAGGTCATTCTCGGGCTCGACTTGGTGGAATGGCAGATCCGCATTGCAGCCGGGCAGCATCTGCCCCTCACGCAAGATCAGATCATCCCCACTGGATCAGCCATCGAAGTGCGGCTCACCGCCGAGGACGCGGCGCAAAATTTCCTCCCTCAAACAGGCCGCATTGCGCATATCGTAGAACCCAAAGGTGAGGGTATCCGTCTCGACACCGGAGTTGGCGCCGATTCCAAGGTCACGCCCTACTATGACTCGATGCTCGCCAAAGTCATCGCACATGGGCCAGACCGTGAAACCGCCATCCGCCGCCTGGATCAAGCCCTGGCCTCATCATCAATAATGGGATTGAAAACCAATTCTCACTTCCTGAGAACAGTCCTTCAAGACGACGTTTTCCTGGCCGCCAACCACACAACGCATCTTGTCGAAAACATGACGAGCCACTTGGCGCACCCGGATGCCGAGACACTCGATTTGGCAGCCGCGATAATCGCGGCAATCGATGGCGAGAACAATCGAAACGATCCCTCGCCCTGGCAATCACTGGGAGCATGGCGTTCTGGATCTCATTCCCCCTGGCAGGCCCGGACACCCTGCGTCCTCATTGACGAGGACGATAAGCGGTACGCTCTCTGGATAGAGTTCTCAGAGAGATCAATGCTTCTGGAGCACGTAGATACAGAAGGCGATTTGCCCATTCGGATTGACTATCAGTGGTCCGGCAACCGCTTGATCGTTCGTGATGATAAAACCGAACGCGCCTATCATACCCACGTCGAAGCCGACAAAGACATCGGATGGCGCGTTCACGTCGATAGCGGTGATGGCGCCCGCAGTTTCCACAGACTGGAAGGACTGGCCGCATGGCGCACCACCCACCTTGCCGTCGCCGGAGATGAAACAAGCCTCCGTGCTCCAGGTCCGGGCTTGATCGCATCCGTCGCGGTGAAACCTGGCGATACAGTTGCCACTGGTGCGCCGGTGCTAGTCATCGAGTCGATGAAAATGTTGCAGACACTCACAGCCCCCTGCTCGGGCGAAGTGGCAAATGTGTGCTGCACAGCCGGTCAATCCATCACCAAGGGCGACCTGCTCATAGAGTTTAACGTTTCAAATTCCGAGGAGACGACATAGATGCCAAACCTAATTTACGGCAACGAAACGCTCGATGCTCTGCGCGATCAAGTCCGCAGGTTCGTCGAAGACGAGGTGCTGCCCAACGGTGACGCCTGGGAAAAAACCGGCATGGTGCCACGCGACGTGCTGGAGAAGATGGGCAAGCTTGGCGTATATGGCATCCGCTACCCCGAGAAATATGGCGGCGCTGGCCTTGATACTCTGGCCACCGTGGCCTTTGTGGAAGAGCTATCCCGCTCAACATATGCCGGCTTCAATGTCACGGTTCTGGTTCATACCGACATGGCGTCACCCCACCTCCAGCGCTTTGGCACCGATGAGCAATGCGAACGCTATATGCCGGATATAATCTCCGGCCGAAAGATTTCCGGTGTGGCCGTCACCGAACCCGGCGGCGGTTCTGACGTGGCTGCACTGACCACAAAGGCTGTAAAACGGGGCAATGGCTGGGTCCTAAACGGATCGAAGATCTTCATCACCAACGGGGTTCATGGCGATGTATTCTTCGTTGCCGCCCGCACAGATCCAGACGCAAAAGGCTCGCGCGGCGTTTCGATGTTTATCGTCGACAAGGGTACGCCGGGATTCAAGGTTAGCAAACAGCTCGATAAAATGGGCTGGCGCAGCTCGGACACGGCCGAACTTGTCTTTGAAGACTGCGAACTATCCGGCGACGCGCTGCTTGGCGAAGAAAACCAAGGTTTCTACGCAATCATGAAGAATTTCCAAAACGAACGCATCGTGATTGGCGCCATGTCTGTTTCCGAATCCCAAAAGGCAATCGACCTCACGCTCGAATATGTAAAGGACCGCGCGGCCTTCGGCGCCACGCTATGGGACAAACAGGCAATCCGCCAACGGCTGGCCATGTTGCAAGCGGAAGTCTCAGCCGCTCGTCAGCTGGTTTACCATTCTGCCTGGCTGGATACCCAGGGCCTCGACGCCACCAAAGAAGTTTCCATGGTCAAGGCACTGTGCGGTGAACTCGTCAACAAAGTTATGTACACCTGCCAGCAATTCTTCGGTGGTTACGGCTACATGAAGGAATACCCGATCGAGCGGATGGTGCGAGATGCCCGCATCCTGTCAGTTGGCGGTGGTGCCACCGAGGTCATGCTTGAGGAAGTCGCCAAGCGCATGTAACCCCGAGCGCCGCAAAATAACGACGCTGTCAAATGCCCTTGAAAGGCGGCCTCAATGGTCGGAATATTGCCACAACTGCCAACTTACGAAGAATGCTACGAGCAGTTTCGCTGGTCGATCCCCGACCGTTTCAATATCGCGTCCGCAGTTTGCGATCGTCATGCAGCGACACACCCTGACCGGCCAGCACTTCTCTATGAGGATGCAGATGGCCTTGCGCGAAGCATGACGTTTTCGCAACTGCGCGCGCAAGCCAACCGCCTGGCCAATGTGTTGCAGCATTTAGGCGTGCGGTTCGGAGACCGGGTCGCGATCCACTTGCCGCAGAGTTTCGAGGCGGCCTTTGCCCACGTCGCAGCTTACAAAATCGGAGCAGTCGCGCTGCCACTGTTCAGCCTGTTCGGACCGGACGCCCTACGCCATAGATTAACCGACAGTGGCGCACGTATTCTCATCACCTGCACGGACAATCTGCCCGTGCTCGGGTCCGTCCGCGATGATCTTGGTTCGCTTGAACATATCCTTGTCACAGATAGCACCGGCCCAGGCTCAGACTTTGGCCTAGCCAACCTGTCCACTCTTTTGGCTACGGCATCCGAAGAATTTGCGACTATCAATACACGCGCCGATGACCCGGCAATGCTGATCTATACCTCAGGAACCACCGGTGATCCAAAGGGTGCGCTGCACGCACACCGCGTTCTACTCGGCCACCTGCCCGGCGTCGAATTTCCGCATCGCAATTTTCCAAAAAACGATGATTTGTTTTGGACTCCGGCGGATTGGGCCTGGGCCGGCGGCTTGCTGGACGTGCTGCTTCCCAGCCTATTCCATGGCATACCCGTTCTGGCCAAAAGGTTCGCCAAATTTGAACCCGAAGCCGTTTTCCAGCTCATGGCCCGACATAACGTGCGCAATACCTTCATGCCAGCCACCGCTTTGCGCATGCTGCGGCAGCACCCACATCCTGAAAAGTTTCCTGTTGCGCTCCGCAGCATCGCAAGTGGCGGCGAGGCGCTTGGTGAAGACCTGATAGGCTGGGGGCGAGATACCTTCGATATCACCATCAACGAGTTTTATGGGCAAACAGAAGTCAATCTCGTTGTTGGCAACAACGCGGATGTCATGCCGATCAAATCCGGCTCGATGGGTCGCCCCATTCCAGGCCACCAAGTGGGCATTGTCGATGAGCAGGGAAATGAAGTTGCGGCCGGAGAGATCGGAGCGGTCGCCGTGCGCCGGCCTGACCCGGTCATGTTTATTAAATACTGGAATAATCCAGACGCGACCCGAAAAAAATTCGTCAACGACTGGTGCCTGATGGGTGACCTTGCCTGGAAAGATGACGATGGCTACTTCTGGTTTAAGTCACGCGACGACGATGTGATCATCAGCTCAAGCTATCGCATCGGCCCGACCGAGGTCGAAGAATGTCTGGTTGGCCATCCACAAGTGGTAATGGCCGGTGTCATTGGCAGCCCCGACCCGGTCCGTGGTGAAGTCGTCAAGGCCTACGTCGTTCTCTCAGAAGGCACTACTGCGGACGAAGCGATCCGAGCCGATATTCAAAATTTCGTCAAAAGTCAGCTTTCCGCACACGAATATCCGCGCCAAATCCGTTTCGTCGATACGTTGCCGCTGACGGTGACTGGCAAGATACAGCGTGTCCGGCTACGTGAGCTTGACGCGATCGAGCACAATGAGACTGTAAAAAAAACATGAGGTTGTAAAATGGGTCATTACTTTGAAGAGTTTAAAGTTGATGACGTCTTCATCACGCCATCGCGGACAATCACAGAGCAAGATATCCAGCAATTTGCCGATCTGACTGAAGACCACAACCCGGTCCATACCGATCCGGAATTTGGTGCGCGCAGCATGTTCGGCAGTTGTATCAGCCATGGCCCTTTGATGGTCGGGTTCACCTTCGGCCTTCTAAGCAGGATTGATTTACTCGACGGCACCATCATCGCCCTGAAAGATCTGCAGTGGTCGTTCAATGCACCGATCCGCGCCGGCGATGCAGTTCACATTCGAGCACGCGTCAAAGAAGCACGATTGAGCCGCAAAGCTCCGGATCGGGGGACAGTCACACTCGCCATAGAAGTGATCAATCAGGACGCCGTCATCGTCCAAGCCGCCACGGCGGTCACCATCATCGCCACCGCCGATTACAAAGCCTGATCGATTCAGACTGAAGCGTCCAGTCCATGGCACATCTAATTGATTGGTTCTGTCTCAGCTAAACTACGCTTTATAAAAGGCAATGAAACATGACAAACAACGAGAAGCGTCCTGGCGAAATCGCGACACCTTTCGATCCGGCTAAGACGGCCGATGATGGCTCCGTTATCTTTATCGGCAGCATCATAACTCCCTGGAAAACCAGAGCTGAATGCCCGAAAAACATGGGCCTGGCGCGAGAGCGCAAGCAGACCGCAACACTAGTAATAGATGATGCTTGGCGCGCCGGCCTCAACGGCTTGCAAAAGTTCTCACACGCCATCGCGCTTTACTGGATGCACGAAGCCCGCCGCGATCTGGTCGTCCAAAAGCCACGTCACAAAACCGAGCCAACCGGCGTCTTCGCCCTTCGCTCACCAGCGCGCCCCAACCCTATCGCACTTGCGACTGTTCGAGTTCTAGACATTGACCACACAGCAGGCCGCATAACCATTGATGCCATCGATTGCCTTAATGGCACACCGCTCCTGGACCTAAAACCATGGTTCGAAACCGTCGATGGCCCACACGAGTAGCGCCGCAATGGCGCCAATGCATCGGCATGGTGTTAAATAGAGATGGTTAGAATATAGCGGCGAAAACCACTTTCTTCGCCAGAAATTTCCGATGCTGAGGGAACTGCGGCGCGGATATACTCATGGCGTGCTTCGGCGAGTTACGATCCGTTGCGGGAATTTCACGGGCCGCTATTACATCAACCTCGACTTTCCGGGTTCAAGAACTACCATTTCAGGTGGAAAATTCGATTGTAGCTGCCTGAAGAATTATTCAATCGTCAGAATAAATCAAGCTACGCCGTTGAAATAAATGGTACCACCTCCCGGTCTCGAACCGGGGACCTCTAGATCCACAATCTAGCGCTCTAACCAACTGAGCTAAGGCGGCCCAAATGCATCGCAGGCGCGCATCCAACGAAACGCACAACCCTCCCACGAAGTCTTAATAAACTTAAAGCCATTTGCAACACAGATCCATCCGGAAGAAAGACCAGTTCGCATCAATGACCCTCTCTTGCGAAGTCTCGGCTCAAGTACCCCGCATCGGGAGCAAAGTAAAAACCCCAACCAAGGCTGCCAGTCAAGGGAAACTGAGAGAAAACTACTCCAAAACCACAACTAACACGCAGAAACATAAGACGCACACCGGCAAGAGGGCGCCCCACGATGTCTTCTGCGCCCCCAGTCCACCCGGTAACATCCCGACAAGCCTATGACTTGCCGTTTTGTGCTGCCTCGGCAATCAGACGACCGAGTTCCTGAGCCTGCTCGTTGAAAGACTGCATCGACTTCTGCGTATGTCGCGTTTGAATTTCCATATATTCCTTCAGATCACGTACTTTCGACAGCTCGGTGATGAAATTAAAGCCGGCTTCCATATTCTTTTCAGCATAGGAAAGCGTCTTCGATTGTATGTCCTTAACCGCGTTCGACATCCCACCTGCAGGCGAACCCATCATATCCTGTGCCTTCCGCGCCATCTCCATGAATTCATCATAAGCGCGACGTGCCTGCTCGACATTCTGTTCGGCCATTTTTCGCACCGAATCAGGAACTTCCAGGTTTGGTGACTTGCTCATAAACGACCTCCTTCAAAATGCTGCATTGTTGCTCTGGACCAGAGCTTACCCTGTCCGCAGACATCTGTCGGCATAACATTTGGCGAATAGTGGAAAATTTTACCGCTTTCCCTGCATAATCACTCTGGTATGCCTCTAAAGGCCCCACTTTCATCGGTCAACGAACCTCCACCAACAACAGATTCCATCGCACCCACACTTGCATTAAGCTGCAAAGCACTCAAACAGCCACACTGGACTGGTTCGAACTCAACCAAAACTTCATCGTCGACCCCAAGTCGCCCTGTGCCTCTCACTGAATCACAATATAACCAGATTGCAACATCGCGTGTCCAAGCCCTCGAAACCTCCCAGCCGCCAGCCACGGAGCTCTGCCGCCAGCTCCGCTCCCTCCAGCCCCCGTGCAAGTGGCGCAACTGGCGTCATCGCACCCAAACACCCGAGCCTTCCCGGGGCCAGCCACACACCATCACAAACCGGCCCAGATACCCAGCCAGATACCCAACCGGGCACCGCAAAAGCAGCACTTCAGCAAATCTCTCACGAACTACGCACCCCGATCGGCACGATCATGGCACTGTCTGACATGATCTGCACCGAGCAGTTCGGCCCATTAGGAAACGAAAAATATCGCGAATATGTGGAAGACATTCATGCCAGCGCCCATCACGCGCTCAAAGTCCTAACCACGTCCCTGGACACAGCACTAACCGCTTCCCTCGAACCGGCCTCATCAGACGCTGCCACCGAAGTGGATATTAACGCCATCCTCAAAGCCTGCTTAAAATTGACCGAACCAAACTTCTCAGCTTCAGGCATCATCCTGCGGCGCGAGATAGCCCCGGAGCTACACCACGTCGCCACACGAGCCACCCTTCTCCATCAAATCATTTTAAACCTGCTTGGCAACGCGCTAAAATACACTCCCGAAGACGGAACAATCACGGCTCGCTCCGAACTGTGTCAGGATGGTAGCATCCGACTTTCAATTATCGACACCGGCTTAGGCATCGCAGCAACGGAACTGGCCACATTGCGCTCAGGCAACCTCCCACCTCGTGTCAACGACCCTTCGACCCAAGCCTCGGATAAAATCTCGAACAAATCTGGCATCGCAAGTTCACATGGCCTGGGGCTCAATCTCATTCGTGCCCAGGCCAAAGCCTGCGGAGCCGAATTCACTATCGAAAGCCAGCGCGGCCGCGGCACAACAACCTGTCTCATTTTCTCAGGTGAATAGGTCTCCAGGAAATGTTAGCCAGAGCATAAATCACAGCCCCAAGACGCAGAACTAAAATTTCATCCCCCCTCAATCCCATCCAAACTCCGCGAACCATCATCTACCCGTGACCTCCCAACCCAGAAATACCACCAAGGGCTCTTCTGCCTTCTCTGCTCCCTTGATAGGTGCCATGCCCTCGCGCGCGGACCTTGCAGGCTTCATCGCCACCGCACTGCTGATTGCTGCGATGCTCCTTCCGGTGATCTCCATCATTGTTCTTGGAATAACCTCAACCGGCTCAGTCTGGGGCCACTTGGCTTCCACCGTACTGCCACGCGCGATCACCGACACACTCATCGTGCTGATAGGCACGGGTATCATTACAATCGTTGCCGGCGCATTCACTGCCTGGCTCGTCACGATGTATCGCTTCCCCGGTCGCGATATCATTGATCGGTTGCTGATTGTACCGCTCGCAATGCCGACATATATCGTCGCCTACTGCTACGTTGAGCTGCTGGACGCTGCCGGCCCCGTCCAAACCCTGCTGCGCACAGTTGTTGGATGGGAGACAGCGCGCGACTACTGGTTCCCAGAGATCCGCTCGCCCGGCGGCGCAATCCTTGTCATGTCCTCGGTCCTCTACCCCTACGTCTACCTCTCAGCCCGTGCGAGCTTCGTCCAGCAATCGATATGCGCGCTTGAAGTTGCCCGCACGCTTGGCCGTACGGAGAATGGCGCATTGTGGTCGGTAGCCCTCCCTCTGGCCCGTCCAGCCCTCATTGCAGGCGTCGCCCTGGTGATGATGGAGTGCCTCAATGACATTGGCGCCGTTGAATATCTTGGCGTCGAAACCCTGACCGCAACTATCTATACTACCTGGGTCCAACGGCAGAGCCTCGGCAGCGCCGCACAAATATCAACCGTCATGCTCTTATTTGTGTTTGCTTTATTCACTGCCGAACGGTTTTCGCGCGGACAGGCCCAGTTCCATCATACAACTAGCCGTTACCGACCGATCACTTTTGCAACACTTCATGGCTGGCAAGCAGTCGCGGCCACAGCCGCCTGCCTGACGCCATTCATCATCGGCTTCGCCATTCCCTTCGCCGTGATCATCAATGGCGCAATCATCGCCGGCATTGAAGCTATGGACGCGCGCTTCTGGAGTGCCATCGGCTACAGCCTGACGCTCGCCACCATCGCGGCAGTCGTCGTTGTCATTGTCGGGCTATTCCTTGCCCACACCAAACGCAACAGCCGCGCGCCACTCACAGCCCACATGACGCAGCTTTCCGGATTGGGCTACGCTGTTCCCGGCACAGTCTTGGCAATAGGATTGCTAATCCCCCTGGCCGGGCTCGACATCTGGATCAGTTCCACCACGCAAAGCTTATTTGGCGTCTCTTTGAGACAACTTTTCGCGGGCACCTTATTTACTTTGATTTTTGCCTACACCATCCGCTTCACCGCAATCTCTTTGGGCACGATCGACGCGGGCTTCCAGCGCATCTCCCCCAACATCGATGCTGCAGCCCGTACACTGGGCGAAACAAAATTCACAACGCTAATCCGTGTCCACCTGCCGATATTGCTGCCCGCACTGGGTGCCGCAGCATTGATGGTATTTGTCGATACGATGAAGGAACTGCCAGCCACTCTTTTGCTGCGCCCCTTCAATGTCGAGACACTCGCAACTCTCGTCTACAGCAAAGCAGATGCGTTTGAGTTCGAACAAGCCTCAGTAGCAGCGCTGGCCATTGTGGTGGCTGGCTTGCTACCTGTTTTGTTATTGCATCGAGCTATTGCCCATGGCCGTCCAGGCCATAAAACCCAAGATGGCCGTCCAGGCCGTAGAAGTCCGAATAGCCGCCCAGACCAGCCTCTAAATAAATCATCTGCAACTGATTGATCCACCTCAAAGCAAAATCAGGCACCATGCGCAAGATTGCTCAATCTTATGCCAAACATCGGCATGCGAATAAGCAAACTGCGGTGAAAAATTATGGTTGCACAGAAAATAGATATACTTGGCCTGCTGAGCACAGATCCCTTGGCACAAATAGCGCTTATCGGATTGGTCAGCGTGTTCATTGTTACCGCCGGCATCTTCGTATTTATCATGAGCCGAAAGTCACCGCCGCGTAAGCCTTTGCAGTAACTAATGGCTCGGCATCCAGCATTAAGCGCTAGTTGCCAAGTCAAATAGGTTTGCAGGGCTTCTTCGCGTCGCCGCGCCAAGCACTCAAGCTTAAAGCTCTCAGGTCTGGAGTTCCGGCAAATTCCTAAACAGTCCAATTGCTTCCGGATTGGCCAGCGCTTCTTTGTTTTTAATCTCCGTTCCGTGCACCGTATCGCGCACTGCCAACTCGGTGATCTTACCGGACTTGGTGCGCGGAATATCCGTCACCTGCACAATCCGCTGTGGCACATGCCGGGGCGACGCTCCGGTGCGAACTTTTGCTTGAATACGCCCCCGCAGCTCATCATCAAGCACCAATCCCTCTTGCAGGATAACGAATAGCACAACCCGAACATCACCGTCCCATTTTTGACCGATCACAATGCTTTCTATGACTTCCGGCAACTGTTCGACTTGTCGATAGATCTCAGCCGTGCCTATCCGCACCCCGCCAGGGTTTAGTGTTGCATCCGAACGGCCATGGATCAGCATTCCGCCATGCTCGGTCCACTCTGCGAAATCGCCGTGATGCCAAATATTCTCGAACCGCGCGAAATAGGCTTGGCGATACTTCTCGCCATCAGGATCATTCCAGAATTTGACCGGCATCGATGGGAACGGCTTCAAGCACACCAATTCCCCCTTACCCTCCGCCAGCGCCTTCCCTTCATCATCAAAAACGGCAACCGCAACCCCGAGCGCCGGCACTTGAATTTCTCCACTCCACACCGGCCCGATCGGATTACCCAGCACAAAACACCCAACGATATCAGTACCGCCAGAAATCGATGCGAGATGCACATTTGGCATCACATCCCGATAGACGTATTCAAAACTTTCCTGCACCAACGGTGAACCCGTAGACATCAACGCCCGCACATGCGCCAACTGATGTGTTTCGCGCGGCTTAAACCCGCCCTTCGAAAGCGCATCGATATACTTCGCGGACGTGCCAAAATGCGTGCATTTCTCGTCCTGTACGTAGTCCCAAAGCACATTACCATCTGGAAAGAATGGCGAGCCATCATAAAGCAGTAACGTCGCCCCACACCCCAGCCCGGAGACAAGCCAGTTCCACATCATCCAACCAAGCGTGGTGAAATAAAACACCCGATCGCCCGGCCGCACATCTGTATGCAGTCGATGTTCGCTCAAGTGCTTGAGAAGCGCCCCTCCTGCCGCATGAACGATGCACTTGGGCACCCCGGTCGTACCTGATGAAAATAGAATATAAAGTGGATGATCAAACGGCAACCGTTCAAAGGCAGGCTTGCTTTCTTGCCGCGCAACCACACCACTGTGCCAGCTCACCGCCCGCGCGTCGCGCTTCACCAGCTCCTTGTTAAGCTTCCCGACCACCTCATCGGCTTGCCCGATAAGCGGCACAATCACCACGAGCTCAAGCGTTGGCAGCGACGCTACGATCTCTGATAGCTTATCGGAAATATCAATCTGCTTGCCATTATAGAAATATCCATCACAAGCCACAAACACCTTCGGCTCCACCTGACCAAACCGATCAAGCACACCCTGAAAACCAAAATCTGGTGAACATGATGACCACACTGCCCCGCTCGCGGAACTGCCCGCCAGAGCGGCAATGCTTTCCGGCATATTTGGCATCATCGCAGCTATACGATCACCAACCCCAACTCCCACTTCCTTGATCAGGCCTTGGAACTTCGCAACCACCTCCACCAGTTCGTCGCTCGACATCTCCCGCGAGACCTTATCTTCAGCCCGAAAAATAATCGCGGGCCCATCAGGCAGGTTTGCAAGCAGATTTTCCGCGTAGTTCAGCCGCGCCTCAGGAAAAAACCGCGCGCCGGGCATTTTGTCTTCGTCAATCAGCGCCGGCCCGTCACCTTTGTGGCCCACAACCCCGCAGAAGTCCCACACCATTGACCAAAACCGTCCAGGGTCATCAACAGAAAAACGATGCAGATCATCATACGATGCGAAAGGTTTTCCGACGGTTTCTGCAGCCCAGGCCATAAATTCGACAAGTTGCGTTTCCGCCTTGCGTGCAGCATCGGGCTGCCAAAGTGGATTTCCCAATTTTCTTCTCCAAACGCCTATATTCTCTAGCTATTTTCATCACACATCTGTAGGAATGGTTCCACGTAAGCAAGCAGGAATTATGCATTTCAGCAACACGCAATCGATTTTTGCCTAGCCTGTGCATTTCGGTATCGTTAGCTGATTACATTGAAGGCTATCCGCCAAGAGACAGGCCGGCCGCCAAGAGGCAGGTCAGCAGCCAAGAGGGAGGTTAGTCGCCAAAAGGCTTATTCCTAAGCTGTCACGCTTTAGTAGCGTCTCCCGAGCCATAAGCAATGCCTTATCTCACTTAAGGGCAAAGCAAATCCCAGCGCTTACGCGCAATAGCCACTAACTGCACTCACTAAGTAACAGTGTGCACCTCGTCCCCATTGGCAACAAATCGGTCTCGACATGAAGCACAGCCACCCGAAGAGACGACATTGGAAAATCGCTCTTTTCGCGTTGGTTATGGTGAGCAATGCGGTTGGCCTTCCCTGGGTTCTGAACATCGGTGATACAAATGTCGAGTTTCAGAACGCTGGCGTCGTAGCCGCCACACGCAACAGTTACACAATCGCGGCCCCCATCTACCTCCATCAAGCCACGGGAACCAGCGTTTCTGCAGGTCGGCTTGGCCTCATCACAGCACCTGGCCGAATGATTTCCGGTCGGCAAGCTAGCTCCACCATAAATAACGGCAGCGCTGCTCTTCTACTCGAAAACGTCAACTTCACGATCGACGGTAACACAGCGCACGGCGCGGCCTTAAAAAGCCCTTCTCCCCCACTTGTCGATGCTCTGCGCCAAGGTCGTTTTGCCGCTCTGCGTATTGCAAACAGCACCCTCGCCATCACCTTGCCGAATGGTCGGCGAGAGCGTTTCTCAAAGCTCCACACGAAGTTCGAGCGATTCGGCCGCTATGGCATTCGGGGCACCGGAACCGCATTTTGGCGTGGTCAGAACATTAATTTCACACTAAGCACTGCCGGCGCGGCTAAAAGCAGGTCAAGCGCCATCCCTATCGAACTGAAGATCTCCGGCGCCCTGTTTTCAGTATCTCTCAAAGGTCGCCTCGGTACCGGCCACGGCTTACAGCTAGACGGCTTGAGCGTCCTTAAAACACCTGACCTCCCACGTCTTATCGGCGCCCTTGGTGCCACCTGGCCTATCGCTTTCGGTGTGCGGAAATTGAGCATCTCCGGCCCATTTAATTGGGCTGGCACCGTCCTCGCTTTCGCCAAAGCCAGTGTCCAGCTTGATAACAATCAGGCATCCGGCGCACTATCGATGAATACCGCCGGAGACAAACCAGTGATCACCGGCACTTTAGCATTCAACGAACTTGATCTCACATCCTACGTCCTCGCCAAATCGAAAATCCGAACACAAAAACCAGAAGAGTCATCAAAAACGCCAGCAGCTCGGAGCAAGCCAGTTAAACTACCTGCTGCTGCCGCCAGCCATCCCCCCTCGCCTCTGGTCCCATCTCTAGCCTCACCCCTGGCCTCACCTCTGGCTCCATCTCCGGGTTGGTTGCAGCAGCTCACCAACATTTGGTCGCGGCCGATGGCATATCAATTCGATGCCGACGTCCGCGTCTCCACCGAACACGTCCGTCTAGGCAAAACGCTGCTCGGCCGTGCTGCTACCACCCTCACCCTCCGAAGTGGCAAAGCATCTGCCCATCTCGCTAATCTGTCATTCGATGGGGGCAGTGGAAGTGGTCAATTAACAATGGATTTTAATAGCCTGGTGCCGAGCTTGGCGCTCCGTGGAAAACTCATCAATGCTCCAGTAGGCCAACTGATCTGGGCACTTCTCGGCGCTCGCCATCTCGACGGCATGGGCACAATTACCACCGATTTGGCTGCTCAGGGAACCACCTTGCACCAACTACTCTCAAACCTCAGCGGGACATTTTCAGCCGATATGCCCAAGGGCGCCCGCTTGGCATTCGACCTACGCACTCTTGATACAGAACGCTTGCTCAACCTTACAAACATCGTCCCGCAAAAATTATTTGAGCATGCCCGAAATGGCACCACGCGGCTTAACTCCTTGAAAGCTCATTTCAGCATCTCAGGTGGTCAAATCTCCAAATCGGACGTTCGGGCTGAATACGCTGATCGCCTGGCACGCCTCTCCGGTCGGACAGATCTTGCCACACGGTACATTGATCTGCGGCTACTAATAGCACCCCAAATTCCCAGTAGAAACAAACTTCCCAAGCCACCGACCCAAAAGGTTATTCAAGGTAGCCTGTTAACTGCCAAAGGCAATTGGTATGCTCCGAAAATCAAGTTCTCGGGACATCGGGGATTGCGCCAAGAACTCGACAGTCTCCTATTATTCTCACGAAAATAACCGCTCAAAAAATGCTTGCAGCCGGCACCAACCCCTCCCCCAGCAATCTGTCTAGGCATCTCATCTGCCCCTATCTCTTTTCGGCAGAAAAGCTGCTCCTTGGCCAAAGACACCATATAAACGTCATAGCGCCGTCACCAAAAATCACCCATTCGGATAAGATCTCCTTAGAAGTGACGTAAAGTCTGTAAAAAACATTGCCAAACAGAACAACTAATCTACTCATATTCTAGATCTGCGTTGTAGAATAAAAAGCCTAACTCAAACCCGGCTGGGCCCAACAACCACGAGCCTGAACTTAAGTGCCTGGGCAATCACTTACTGGGAGACACTCGCGTGAGCCTACGATGTTCGAACTCAATGGGCCGGATCTCAACAGCCGCTGTCTCAATCGCGATGCTGATCGCCACTGTCTGGTCGGCGCAAGCCGAACCGTCTACCTCGTTGTCTAAAGCAGCGCCAACCCCAAGCACCTCGGAAAAGACAGCCGCACCGCCATCTTCCGCCAAGGCCCCAAACCCTGCCTCGGTAGTGATCCGCATCGAAAGTTGGGCGGGCGCATACGGTAAAGCACAAGAAATCGCGGTACTTTCCCCCCTAAGAAAGGCGCTAGGGTTTTCGTTTGAAAAAATAGCACGAACAAGCGGCATGGCGTTTTCCCCCAACACCGATGTCGTCGAAGTCGATCAAGCAACGCTCTATAAGGGTTGCGCGTCGGGCAAATTCCTCAGCCTCGGAGACCTCTTCCTCCACCCTGCACGAGACGGCACACCGACCAACGAAGATTTCCTGCCAGGTGCCCTCAGCAAATGCGGCGTTGGTACATTTGCCTGGTCCGCGCTGATTGTGGCTGACAGCACAAAGTTCAAAAGACGTCAGCCCAAAACACTCCAAGATGTTTTCAATGCGCGCCGCTTCCGAGGCAAGCGCGCATTCCTCACCAATACGCCTTACATCATCACAATGACTGCCCTTGCCTCAGGCATTTCACCTGCCGAGGTCTATCAGTCCCTTGAAACCCGCGAAGGTGCCGATCGTGCGTTCTCCAAACTCGAAAGCCTCCGGCGCCACATAATATGGGCTGATAGCCCGAAAGTCGCTCTTTCATTGCTCGATGCTGGAACAGCAACCATGGCGATGAGTTTCAGCGGCCGCACTTTCCGCCGTACGATCACCGGACACCTGCGCACCATTTGGGATGGCCACATCTATGATTTCGCGTCCTGGGCAATTCCAGTCGGCACGAAACACCACAATGAGGCAAAACGCTTTATTGCAGCCGCCACAACTACAGACCGCCTCGCCACCCAGGCCACTCACTGGCCTTATGGCCCGATGCGAAAATCAGCCATTGCCCTAGCCACTCATCATGCCTTGATCGATTTACCACTCGCCCCCCATTTGCCAACATCTGGGACACGGCTGAAGGCCGGCGTTCGTTTTGATGCAGCCTTCTGGGCCCGCAATCAGGCCTACTACAAAGCCCGGCTTGATGCCTTCCGTGAAGGCTTCAAATATGGTGTTCGCATTCCTATTCCCGCACGGGCACCTGAGCGCCTGAGCACGGACAACACTCGTCCGCAAACCGCCTCAGACGGATAGGCATTGAAACTGACTTCATCAAGATTGAATATGCTCCTGGCGGGCCCTCGTTTTAGCCGACCCCTCTTTTTAACCAACCAGGAGAGAACGTTAGAGTATTTCCACCCGCTAACGGAATTAAGCAGGCCCCACAAGCAGTCCCCGGCCACTGGTCCGATGACAACCCGGCCTCACCTACCAAGTTCGGCGTGAACCGGTATCAATGTGGAAACGACCGCCACCATAGTGCTTATAACCACCGACAATCCGGCGCAGATAACGCGCCGCACCGCGGACGTTACCAAACACACGGATATCAGCCGCATCGCCCGTCAGGTGCTTGGATCGCCGGGCTCCACCTACGCGACGATTGTGCCGTCGGCTGCGGCATGTGGAATTCACACGCACTCGTCCGAAATTACGCGCAACAGCATAAACCGCCGCTCGAAGACGACTATTCAGACAACCCGAACGTGCAGACCATTGAATACCGCGCGAACGCGTTATACTGCGTGTACGCTTCGATCTTGAGGTCGCAACGCGTTTCGACTTCGACCGCGATGCAGCAGGCATCTGAAACGAGCCACCAAGACTGGCAATACGAACCCGCCGACGGTTCCGATAACGGCTCCTACGCCGTCGCAGTGTTCTCTTCCTCTGCAAAGACGCACGCCGATACCTCCTCTGAGTGCGAACCCGATTGCGTCGTAGCTTTCGGCGAACCCGCCGTGTAGGCGCGCGCACAACCTCAATACCACCAAGATTGGTGGTCCGAATTCGTGGTTTCACATTCGCGAGATGACGCTTCTTCGCGACATCATGATATTGATCGCGGTGCCTGGCAAAAGGGCCTCTTTGCCCCCATTCACGAGCACCCTCGGCGTAGGCCGCCGTTGAACCGAACACTCCGACAATCAGCATCGCCACCGACAAGCACGCACCTAACAATGTGCCCATCGAGGCAATCGATTTGTTTTGCGCACACTTCAAATCACCCGGACGCCTTAAGCGCCACGCATATACCAAACGCATTTACTAAAACTCCCCTGCGAAGAGATCGAATAGCCGCCCCTCTAAGGCCGCCAAGCTGGCAAGCGTTGACAAGCTTGGTAAGCTCCCTCTCAGCGCCGCCGATCTGGCCAGACGCCTCGCACGCAGTAAGGTTCAATGCGATGAGTTGTATGCAATATAGTTAATATCTCAGTTAGTGTTTTCAAAGCATAGAGAAAACCGGCCATGCAAATCAAAAGAAATTAATACAGTCACACAGTAATTTAAATGACAAATTAGCATATCAAGTAACGAATTCGAAGAATTGCCATGCGCAAAAAGTTTAATTCTAGGAAAACACATGGCCGGAGCTGGCAATCGGTATTTGCCCAAGTAAATCGAAATATTAACAGCAATAAAATAAGTTATGCC
>Ga0209345_10002946_pt1 | contig 18033 bp, 18 predicted proteins | sample Cruoilmetagenom7_FD_187294 | JGI IMG/M metagenome (GOLD analysis project Ga0209345, IMG submission 187294) | Oil polluted marine microbial communities from Coal Oil Point, Santa Barbara, California, USA - Sample 7 (SPAdes) (version 2) | ecosystem: Environmental > Aquatic > Marine > Oil seeps ...
TACTTGGGGAGCTTATAAGTCATGACCACGCCACTAATCAAAGCGCTCATATACGGTCCTCCTAAGAGTAAGAAAACCTGGTGGAGTTGTAATGCCGCCGCTCATGGCTTCAACGTGCATCTCCTGAATGCTGATCCTGATGGTTGGATTGTGCTTAACAACCCCGCCTTCGATCAATCCCTGCGTTCACGTATTAATGTCATAGACATTAGCGATACTCCAACAACTGCTGCGGTTACCCTTTTCATGTCCGCATTCCTAAAATTCACTAAGTTCTGGTATGTTCCTTCAACCCGCCAAGTGTACCTAAACTACATGACAATCCCCAACGATGTGGCATTTTGGGCGATTAATCCTACACTTCTTACACCTTATGATCTAGTCATTGTCGATAGCCTCTCAGCTATGGCTTATTCTTCGATGTTTGCTTACGCACTTAACAACGAAATTGACCTTAGCGATGCGTCAAAAATTGACTGGGAGGCGTTCGGGTGGCAAGGTAGACTTCTCTCTTGGCAACTAGTAACACTGGTAACTCTCCCTTGTCATGTTATCGTTACTGCACATGCCACTGTGTACGAAAAGCGAAAAACCATAACCAATAATTTCGGCAAGAAAGAGCAATTGGTCGAATGGTCTCGCATAGTTCCTCAATCCAGTTCTGGTCCGCACGCGCTTTCTATAGCGAAGCATTTCAATGAAATTCTGTTCACCAACCTCCTAGGTGAGAACTCTTTCATCAATGCAGCTCCAGCTCCTGACCGCGATGGCGGCAGTCGGGTAATTGCACCGCGCAACTATCCATGGGCGGACTTGCAACCCTCACACCTTGCTGAGGCATACGGCATTAAGCCTTTAGCGCCCATAGCCGAATGCCCTGCATTTAAGTTCTTCAACAACAAAGCAGAGCTAGAAGGAACAGGAGCAAATGCAAATGCACCTACCAAACCCGCCTTAAACATAACCAGAACCTTACCACTAGGAAAACCTAAACTCGAAATGAGACCGTTAGACGCTCTAAAAGCGCTTAACATAGTGTAACAAGGAGTAAGACCTTGACCGACATGAACAAGCAGTACGAAGTTGAAGGCCAGCAGTTCACCTTGGCCAATCTTCAGATGATGGACTTCGGACAGATCGAAGCCGTCGAGCCAGGAATGCCACGCTTCCCAAAGGGTATCTACGAGTGGGAAGTTGAATCTTCCGCAATGGACGAGATCTTCGGTGTCCTCGGCATCCGCAATAAACTTCGTTGTGCAAACGTTGTTGCCTTCGAAGATCCGTCGATCAATCCCGCAGACTGGATTGGAAAGGTTCACGAAGAAAACATCCGCCTGTGGGTTACTGACGGCGCGACACCAACCCAGCAGGATCTCTTGCGTATGTTCGGTGTGCAGAAGGACTTGATGGAAAAGACTGGCTACCAGGTTGTTGGTAACGTGCAGCAGGCTCTTCAAGGATGGACAGGAACTAGGTTCAACTGTGAAATGAACGTCGTGCCTGGTCGTAAGGACCCGTCGAAGCGTTACCACAACTTGAACATCTTCGGCATTGTTCCAGTGGTCACGCAGCAGGCACAGCCTGCTGGGCAGCAGGTGCCAACCTTGAACATGGCTGGCGCCACCGGTTAACTTAATGGTAATGGAGAAGCCTAGTGAATAATTCTTCCTGCATCCTATGGTTGACGTCGCTAGGCTTCTCCACCCATCTTCGCTCACTTCTTACTCCTTACCTAGAAACTGCTGGCATTAATCCTGCCACCACTTATTTTATCTCCTTGGAGCGGGACGTAGGAACACCCCTCCTAAAAAAGAAAGACAAGACCTTAACTAAACTGATCGTTAACCAGGCGGTAGTTCCTAAAGTCCTTACACGTCTTGCCCACTACCTAGCCACAATCAATCCTTCTGTCATAGTCATTAATGATGAAGCCATTCTTCAAGTCCTAGTTGGTAAGTCTCCCTCTCTTTCTGTTGCCAGAAGCTCCACCTATCCCCTCACCATAGGAGCATGGTCCGGTCATGCCGTCGTCATTGACGACTGCCTAAAACTTAACTATATAAACAAACCAGTCAAACCATGGGAACGCGATACCCCTGCGGCTAACGCTCAGTTGTGGTGGGAATGGTGCTTAGCCCAAGACTTAGCAAAGGTAGCTAGGTGGAACTCGGGCACCCAGCGTGCACAGCCTAAATTTGATTATACTATAGTACGTGACCAACAGGACCTTACAGATTTCCTTGGTTGGATGATATTTTGTAAATATATTTCAATAGACATAGAAACTGCATACGAACTTATTACTTGCATTGGTTTCACCGGCCTTACTGAAACTGGCGATATCAAATCATTCTGTATTCCTTTCATTGACCCATCACAACCTGAAACAAATAGTCCTGCATTTTGGTGGATACCAGAACATGAAGAAGCTGTGTGGAAAAGTATTCGTGCTATCCTTGCCGACCCCCGCCATGTAAAAATCTTTCAGAATGGAACATACGACTGTTCCTACCTCCTACGCTACAGGTGTCCACCTACAAACTACATCCTAGACACCTACCATCTTATGCACAGCATCTGGAGCGAAGCCCCAAAGTCCCTATACTTCATAGCATCCTTGGCTTGCGATCATTACCAGTACTGGAAGGATGAAGCCAAAGCAGAATCTACCTTAGACCGCACCAAATCCGAGCGCATACCTTTCGCTGCCCGCGACTTGGAGCGTTATTGGCGCTACAATTGCCTAGACACATACTATACACTCCTCTCTGCTCTTTGGCTCCTCCGCAATGCCACCTCACCCACTCACCAATATTCTCTCCCCAACTACGCTACCGAATTCTCTTTAGCTATTGGCCCTTCTCTTCTTATGTCAATGACTGGCCTTCGCGCATCTTCCGACAGGCAGGCGGCAAAGTATGTTTCAGGCATTCGCAGCGCGGAAGCCGCGCTTACTGAACTTCGCATTATGGTTGACGACGCTGAGTTTAACCCCAATTCTGTTCCCGATGTTAGTTGGTTACTTTATGATGTGCTCCAGTGCCCGATCATTAAGAAGCGCGGTAAGAACTCTGGCCGCTCGACTGCGGAACCTATCCTTAGAATTCTTGCCACGAAGCATCCAGTCTATGCTTGGTACATTGAGAAGATCTGGGAAATAAAGAAACACAAGAACAACGCCAGTAAGTATGGACAACTTAAACTCTACCAACCAGAAGGTGCAGACCATGGCCGTTTCAAATACAAGCTCAACCCAGCCGGAACACTCACTGGACGGTTCGGATCTTCTCAAGATAATTTCGGATATGGAAGCAACGCACAAAACGTACCAGGCTCTCAGCGAGACATTTGCACAGCAGATCCTGGCTACATACTCTTCGAACCAGATTATTCCCAGAGTGATGGGTACTATACTGCCTATGCTCTTAGAGACAACAAAATGCAGGAAGTCCTTAATGACCCAAGAGATACGCATTGTCTCAATGCTAGTGAATTCTTTGGACAACCCTACGATGAAATCTATAATGGATACATTCATGATGAACCTTGGGTTGTCCACCCAACCTATGGGCTTAGACAGCTTCAAAAACGAATAAGCTACGGTGCCAACTATCTTATGGCCGGCTTCACCCTGTACGTAACTATGGGCCATGACTCGGTAGTTGCTGCAGCTAAGGCCTTGGGGTACACCCAAGCCAGCCAATGGACCCAAGGAAGCCTCATCGACTTCTGCGATGAAATGCTCACACGCTATTGGTTGCAATACAATGAGGCGAAGGAGAACTTATACAGGCTTATAGAGCAGGCCATTGAGGATGGCAACTTGTACGAGTGTCCATTCGGCCTTACTCGGAAGTTCTTTGGTGACCTGAATGACGATAGTATGAGAAGACAGTTTGCCAGTCAGATCGGGCAAGGTGGAACAGCGGGAGCTATTAATAGGACCCTTCTTGACGCCTTTCAAAGTTCTTGGTATCAGTTCCAGGAACAAGGTTTAATGCTTATGACACAAACTCATGATAGCATTCTTGTACAAATTCCAGTCGATCGCCTTGACTTATGCAATGAATTCATGAACGTCATGACCCAACCTTGCACCCTCTACGACAAGACATTCACCGTACCCATTGAAGCCAAGATTGGCTTTAGTTGGGGAAATGGAATGATCAAGTACAACCCCAACCTCACACCTGAAGAAACACTTACGAAGTGTTACATTCGTGAGGGAAAACTAGAGGAGAAGTATAATGTCAGAACCCATGATCATGAAGTTCCCACTCCGCACAGAACGCACGCACAACTTCCAATCCCGCCTGTCGCAAGTAATCCACCACAGCTCAGACTTCACCATCAGGCGGCTGATTGAGACTACGGCTGCCACACCTGCAGAAGAACTAAAGGAAGAACTTCTAGTCTCTCTGAACAACATGCTGGAAGGAACTTAGGGAGCCAAATTTCCTTTGACATCACAAATAAAATCATCTACCATGCCCTTGACATGTCTAACTACAGTTACGATCGTAACTAGAAAGGAAATCTAATGGCCGCACCTGATAGTTTCGGACCAACGTTTGGCGGATACGTCAACGTCTCAGGTCCAGATGTTGGTGAAGTTACAGCAGTCCAGGGTGAACTTGATAAGTTCATTGCCCTGATCCCTAGTTTCCCACAGATCAGCCCTGGGCCTATTGCCCAGTCTCCGGCAGTACCTGAAAGTTCTAAGTCCCACCGTCCGCCGGACTTGGAAGAAATGTCTCCCCAACTAGCAGAACAGCTCCTCTTGGAACTTGCTTACTTGCGGGCAGCATGGGGAGACGCCCTACCAACCGTAACTCCAGTACCGGCAATCCCGCCAGTTGACCCAACACCTGACAGCTTTGGTCCTACCTTCGGCGGGTACGCTAATGTTGCCGGCCTGGATGTTGGTGAAGTCGCCGACCTCCGAGCAGAACTTGATAAGTTCGTGGCGCTAATTCCTGACTTTCCCGCTATTAGTCCTGGGCCAATTGCGCAAAGTCCGGCTGTGCCAGAAAGTTCAGAGAGCCACCGCCCACCGGACTTGGAGCAGATGCACCCTCAACTTGCTGCTCAGTTGCTCTTGGAACTTGCGCAGTTGAACCTAGCAATTGGTGATGAAATTCCGTAAGATCTAACCAGTCGGCGCAAACTTGGGGCGGTTACCGTTCGTAACCGCCTCGTTTTTTCAGGGAAAAGAAAGGCGGATAATAAAATGAGCGCGACACCCAAGAATCCTTGCAGTCCTACTACTCCTGCCAATCCCCAAAATCCTTGGCTACCACCAGAGCTTTGCGAGTATTACATCACTGTGCATGACATCTATAAAATAAATGATAATTGCCGCCAATTCTTACGTACTGAATTCCATGTGCTAGACTATTATAATAATCTCATTAGTATCTTTTCTAACCTAAAAGAGGCTGAACACGCTTGCCACATTAATGCTGTAACTCTTTAAGCGGAGCGCAAGAGGTGGCGGCGTCAACCATAAAGCCAGCATTTTCAAATCCCCTCCTCCAGTTATACCTAGAGTACATAGAAGAGTCTGAACCTTCCTACCTATTCCACACTTGGAGCCTGATTGGCGGCATTGCCGCCATGTGCGGCCGGCGTGTTTACTTACGCTTTGGCGCCCATACCCTATACCCAAACCAGTACATAGTTCTAGTGGGGCCACCTGGTGCCCGCAAAGGTACCGCCCTACGCTTCTTAAACAACCGCTTGAAAGTCTCCACAAATGTCCGCTACGCTCCTGACGATACATCCGGCCAGCGACAAGGACTTATCGCGGCCTTCAATGACACCCCACCAAAAGAACTCAACCCAAGCAAACAGCTTGAAAAAGACATTGGTGACCTCTTCTCTACCGCTGGCCCCGCATCTGTACCTACAGCCGCTTCCTTATCCGACTTGTCGTTCGGCGATGCCACCGTACCCGATCCTAGTCACCTAGACAGAAACGTACTCTTCGCCAAGTCAGACGAGTTTGACAGCCTGATTGGAACTAATCAAAGAGAACTACTTACTTTCTTATGTCGAATGTGGGACGGTGACGATTACTCCTACCAATTAAAATCAGAGCGTAAAACACTTAACAACGCTCTCCTAACAATTCTAGGCGCTACCACCCCTAACAATATAGCAGAGTCCTTACCTCCTGGCTCTATTGGCCAAGGCTTCACCTCTCGCCTTATCCTCGTCCACAGTGACGGTTCACGTATGAAGATACCTCGACCTCAAGACTCTGACCCTAAGATCTGTAAAGAGATAGAAACAATCTTCACCGCCGTCAATACTATGTCACATGAAATTGTAGAAAGCCCAGCAGCAGCTAAACTCCTTGAAGAACTTTACATGGATGAATGCCGCACTATATCTGACTCTAGGTTCGTCTATTACTATGAACGCCGCCAAACACATCTCATTAAGTTGTGCATATGTCTGGCCTCAGCACGGCAAAGTAACATCATAGACCTAGAAGATGTACAGGAAGCCGAGGCAATCTTATCTGTAACTGAGCAGTTCATGCCTGACGCCCTTGGCGAGTTCGGTCTATCGCCTCATGCTGCGGCAAAGCAAAAAGTCCTAGACATCGTCCGTTCGTCAGTGAAGCCAATGAGCGGAGCAAGCATTTACCAAATTGTACGCGCTGATGTACGGAGCATTTCTGACTTCCATATCTTGTTGCAGGAGCTTGTGCAGGCTGATAAACTAGTTAAGTTAAGTGGGCCTATGAGCGGCCTTGAGACTTACGTATATAACGCTGAGGCTAACAAACCTTCAAAGAAAATACTTGACATGATGGAGCAGCAGGCGCATGATCAGGGTGTCGTGCAGAACGTGGTACAACTCAGAGCAGTAACAGGAGATGAAAATGTCGAGCAAGCCTGATATCGCAGAGGATCAATTTCCTGAATTTGCTGAAAGACTTCGTGTTGCACAGCCTGGAGACGTAGTACGTATTCCTGTAGGTATGTCACACACAGGAGTAAAGAAACTAGTTAACGACATTCGCCAAGAACAAATCACAACCAAATCCAGGCATTTAGCTGAGGAAATTTCAGACCTCCTTGTTCAACTAATCCAGAACGAAATGGAAAGGAAACTCTAATGAATAAGTTTGAACATCTCTCCATTGCCCGCCTAAAAGACACTCTTGAAGGTATGACATTTGAAGGGATTGCTGCCGGTAAGCTAGCTGAAGCCACAGCAAGCGCCCGTGAGGCTAGTCAACCTGGGCGCCCAAGCCGCCTTCAACAAACCTTAGAAATGCTTCCACGTAACATAGACTTACTGGCAGATCTTGACACTCTCTTACTATTCTATAGTGAAAGCATGAACCAGTGGGAAAGTGATCGCTGCGCCGAGTGGACAGAGCTTCTTAAGGAAGGCAGAAACCTATCCCCTAAGCAAGAAGCCCTAGTTGTTGGCTGGGTCGACCGCTACGTTAATGGCGGCTAAACCACACGGTGGTTGGTAATGCCCTCCTGGCTCTGGCAAACTCTAATAACAATAGCGATTGGCCTTGCAGGCGCATGGGCCGGATACGTATTTACCACTTTAGGCACATTAACTCATAGACAAAGTATTAGTGAAGAGCGCCTGGTTAACCATAAAGAAAATACAGACTACCGTAGCCAGACATTAGCTGATGGTGTGGATATTAATCGCGCTAGAATAAGAACCTTAGAAAAGGACATGTTAGTTCATGGGCATGACCATCCAAGAGATTGATAAGGCCATGACCGAGGTCATGACAAGTACCAGGTCGCCAAAAAATGATCCAAAGTGGATAGCTTATGATTTAGAATTAAAGGAATTTCTTGATAAAGTTTTCGTAGAGACTGACGAAGAACTCTACAAGACTAACAAAAGACTGTGGCTTCAACAGCGTTTAGATAAGGTGGCAATCAAGAACCGTGAGGACCGTAGTTATGGTCATTGAACAGAGTTCAAAGGCATGGCGAGATCACTTAGCTCGGCGTCTTGCCCAGGAAGTCCAATCTGAAAAGCAGACATCAACCTTAGACTGTCTCGGCCAGTCGGGTCCTTCTTCATCTTCTCAACCAATTTCAACTTCGCCCGATCAACCTTCGCCCCAAGAAACTGATCCCTTATCCATCTCCCAAAGTACTCAGGCCGACCTCCAAACCTTACATAGGAAGCTAAGTGATCTTGAAGCTTTTCATCGGTCAAGTTGCCAGCACGAATATCTGACCGAACCCCGAGACGCAAAGTCGCCAGGCGTGCTTTCTGAGACGCTTCAGTCGCTCGAACACGATAGAACGTATCTTGTTGAACTGCTTCGCCGAGCGGTCGAAGACCCACCATTTTTGCAATCACTCCAACATCTCGATGGATTTGCGCAAGCCCTTGCTGCTCTCCAACAGCTTGCCCCCGCCGATCAGTCAACTGACCTCCAGCCGACAACTCTCCCATCAGACGTAGCGTCCGGTTCGTCCCATAAACAGAAAGAATCTCACCAATCTGTTGAGTGGACAGACCGCCTTGCAAACGTAAAAGTTTTACGGCCTGGCTTAGGCCATCGAAAGAATTCTTAATCACCCTGAAGTTAGGTGTATCTTCGATATTGAAGACTGTAGGAATAGTACGAACATTCACATCACCACGTTTGTAGAGCGCGGCACCGCTCATGTTAGAAAGGGCACCGTAAGTTAGCCAGCGTGTGGCGTCCTCGCCCAGGATCTCACGACTGGCGTCGATGGGGTTTCTCTTACCGTCGTAGACACTGCCCATCAAGTCTGAAAACTGTTCATAACCTGGTACTGAGGCGCCGCCGAAGACCGCAGCTTGTGTAGCGAATTGAGTGACCAAGGCCCTAGTCTGACTATTCTCTATGTATCCAAATATCCTCTGGTAGTAGTTCCACATAAAGGTGTGAAACAAGCCGAGTGGCATTCCCACCGCACCTTGGAAGATCCTTGGCTTAGCTTGTGGATTGTAATTACCTATCGTCTCATTAGCAAATCGGTGAGCAAAAGTCATTAATTCACTTTCACTTTGCATCTTCAACCCACGTTTAGCGATATTATAACCTGACATAAATGCCCAAGCACGTGTAAAATCTTCAGTCTTATCACTTAGCCAAGTAAGCTTAGTTTTATCTAACCACTTCTCAATCTTACTAACTGCATCACCTCTAGGCGCAGTGATGGTCGAGAAAGTCTCAGCAACTGTTTGCGCAATATAGCCCTTATCTCCTGCTCGCTGCCACACACCTCGTCCTTCTGGTGTGAACATCGTATGAAAACCAGACATTAAGGCACGGCTAGGTTCAAAGATAGCGTCGTCTGTCACGTCATCAAGGTGTGTACCATAGGCTGCAATGCGAGCTTTCCATACCTCTCTACTCTCACCTGCAGTTCTTTTAAGACTTCTAACAACTCCCGGCATAGTTGCAAATTGGCCTGTTACAGTCAAAATAGGATGCGCTATATCAGCTAACCTGAGCGTCAAGAGACTGCTGAACCAGCTGAGGTTAGCCATATGCTAACGCATTGACGGTGGTGGACTTACATTATGCGTTCTCGTAGCAAAATCCACTGCATCATTAAAGGGGTTGAACTCCCCAATCTGCTCAGTGATTTGCTTGTTGAGTTTATCAGGATGCTTATGACTTTTTGGTAGTGAGAACATCCTATCCTTACTTGCCCCCAATTTATCCCACACCGCATCTAACGTGTTGTCATAGATACTCTCAATTGCAAAGTATCCTTTACTAACGTCATCATTAGGATTAAGAGCGTTACTTCCCGTAACTGCCCGGTTATATTGTTGCCAGACAGTCTCACCTCTCCGCAGATCTGGACTATCCGCAACCCTACCTAGCATCTGCCTATTGTACCCAAGCTGCGGCTCAAAGAATGTCTCTCTAGTCCTCCGCAAGATACTTTGAAAATGGCTCTGCTGACTCTCGATTATATCTCTCAAAACTCCTGGCCCGCTCTCTACCACCACATTACTTACACTCGTTCCTTTACTTCTTCCCGTTTGATTAAGCGTGTCAGAGAAGTCAGCCATCTTCTCCCATGGCTCATCAATTACTGCATTATACCTTCTGGCGTCAGCGTAGTCCGCAATGATCAAACCCTCTTTAGGGTCACTTGCACGTATAATCTCATTAGCTTTCTTAGTAGCGTCCGCAATAGTCCTTCCGTCAACAACCGTCTTAACACTACCACCTGGAGTAAGCACCACCACCGCTGGCTTATTAGCAAAATTCTTGGGCGGGACATGCCAAGCTTTCTTTGCCACACCTTTTCTGGAGTAGGCTTTGGCCAGAACATTCTGGTTCCTTCTGTAAATGTCGTCCAATTTATCTACACGTTTAGCTACATCACTAGCCATATCAGTAACAGCGAGAGGCTTATATTCTCCACGTGCGGCTGCAGCAGGGGCCAGTTCACCCTCCTCCATAGGACGTCCATAAAGCTTGCTGAACCTTTTTTGATTAGACGCAGTGTCGTCAAGAATAAAATGATGCAAGCCATCAGCATTTTTAAATGTTCCCTCCTTAAGATCCCAGCCTTGCCGCCGCATATTCACATACAGGTTAAAAGATTCTCTATGGCCTGCATTCTTTGCTAAGAGGATTTCTGCAAAGGCTTGGTTATGCGGTTCAAAGAGGCGGCCAATTTCTGCCCTGTAGAGCTTATCGGTGATCTCTTCTACTTGGTTGATGGCCTGCATGGCTGGAGTTTCACCAACAGCCATAGGCTGAGTGGCTATGTTCGCTGCAAGCCTGCCACGCCGCCCGCCTTCGATTAGCTGACCTGTGTCTGCCGCTACGCGGGCAGCCCCAGCTGCATCACCTTTCACTAACTCGTCGCTGAGCATTTTAACAAGATCAGCACCTTCAGTGTCAGCCTTGTCAAGCATGTTAAGCACAATGCTGCGCTGGGCTTCAAAGCCTCTATGAATTGTGCCCGCCAGCCCAACGTCTGTCTCAACTGGCCTCTTTATCAAGAGAGATGGTTCCATGTCCTTAGGCATATTCATCATCTGCCCACGGAACTCTTCTAATGTCCTTGGCTGAAATGGGTCCATGTCTGGGAAGTTGGCATCCTCTTGAAGGATACGCTTAAAGTTCTCCAGATTCCCCACTGCATCTTTCAGCTTTTTATCACCTTGCATTCTTAACTGTTCAAAGCCTAGAAGGACTGGCGTGTCACCACTGGGTGCTACTGCTAGGTTCAACCGCCTAGAGATATCGAGGGCATTAATTGGACTTTCCTTACCAGCCTTGGCCAGGTTCTTATCAATGGTGTCTCGTAGAGCGTTGTATTGGGTGTACTTCTTTTCTAGGCCGGCGAAAGTAACCTCGTCAATAGACGTCAAGCGACGCCCATCGAAGACAATCTCATCTAAGATACTTTCTCCATGGCGGGCATACAGTTCAGAGACATAATCAAGCTGAAAAAGGTTAGCATCCTTGGGTACCAAGATACGCCGGCCTTCGACACCCAACTTATAGTTGTCAGCGGTATCTTGTGCCAACTTATACATAGCAGAAGCATGGAATGTGGTTGTCTTAGAAAGATCGATGGCAGGTGAGATCTCAACCACGCCGTCTTCAGACATGAAGGCATTGAAGCCAGGTGTACCGTCATGTGCTGGCACGTTCAAAGTTCTTGAGCGGAAGCCGGGCTGGCCAAGAACTGTACTCTCTGGCAGTAGGCGGGAAGTACGCGCCGCCACATCCAGGTCCTGATACAAGGTGGAACGTTCAATAGCAGGCACTAGTGTACCATCAAAATCCAGGACATGAAACTCCGCTGACGCTAGATCAGTCATCTTGGCTTGAACTAGGTTAGCTTCTTCAAGCTTACCTGCATCTTTAAGCTTATTCATCTCCTTATTAAGAGACTTTATTTGCGCTGCCTGCCGCTGCGTAATGCCAACCATCGCCCTACGTGACTCTGGCATATCTTGAATAGAGATTGTACCCAGCATAATACCAGGGTTTTTACGTTCAGCATCCAAGGCGTTAGCAGTTTGCTGCGGCCGTAGCTTGTACGGTTTGGTGAACTTTGGCCAATAACTGTCAGTACCTAATTTCTCAATAGTGTCTTTCATTTCAGTTTCAAATGTCACCACGTCTTTATTAAAGTTACTACGTACAGTGGTGTCGAAACTTTCATCCATCATCTCTTTAGCGCCCTGCCTAGCAAGGCTGTCATTGGCTAACTTAAAGTACCTGAAGCCCGGCCGGCTCATTACCTTATCTAAAGGTAAACCTTCAGGGTTCCTGACTGCGGTAGCTGTCTGCGCAACACTCTGCGCATGACGCCTTGCTACATTTGTAATGCGAGAGCGTGCGCCTGCCACAAAGGGTGTCACGACACCTGCACCAAACACAGTATTAAGAGCAATGCTCTCAATCATGGACTGGTCAGTAGGGAACAGTACATCACTATTGTTCATGCTGGCCAGGATGCCAATCTCAGCAGCTACATTATCTCTAATAATATCACCAGTACGTGCGTTCTTTGCTTGGCGGAGTAGGCGTTGACGCCGCACGTTTCTGTTAAGGTCCAGCACGCCCTTAGCAGCAAGACGTGAGGTCTGGACATTCGCTAGCCGTAGGGCTCTGTCAGCGCCAGCCGCATTACCAAACACGGTATTCACTAGCCTGGCCGATAAGCCTGAACCCGTCACCATGCCGCGGGCAAGTGGGGCCACGGCGGTAACTGCTTTTGCTGCCAGCATACCCGGCACAATCATACCGGTAAGGTCAGCAGTAGTCTTAATAGCTTCTTTATTTCTTTGGTAGAAATCACCAAAATTCCCGGCCCCGGCAACCCAATTATCTACTGCCCCGTCCTCAATAACACCCAGACTAGTGCCGAACGTATCCACCATCCCAGCAAGAACTGCCGGCGCCCCAAAGGTCAAGACATTCGCTAGGTTCTCTGACCGAGGCACAAAATCTTCATCCCGTGTACGTGTAGCAACACCACCTTGAACAGGCTGCGGGCTGGCAGGAGGAAGATCTGACTTAACTGCAACTGTGGTCATGGACGGCTCCGCCGTTTACATACCGAAAAGACGACACAAAAGACGAAAGCGCGCACAAAAAGCATCAATAAACTTCTCAGAACGTTCTGTGCGTTCGTTAAGAACTTCTAGTTGCGCTTGAATTTCCGCTGTATTAATCTTTATACCACTTACTTTCTCTTCCATAGCTTCAAACCACTGTTGAAGACTACGTTTAATATCTTCACGAAGAATTATGTTATCTGCTTTTTCTGTAAATGATGGCCTGGCCATTACCCCTTACTCCGAGCCAAGGCCAAGAAGGGCATAAATGATGTCGATCAATTTCTTAGTGTATTCACAATCTTCACTACCATTACCGGCACTTGGCAAGTTATCCAGGATCTCTCTTATCTCGCTTACTTTCTTAGACATTTCATCACACCATTGTTGGAGGGTTACTTGCCGCCCATCCAAGGTTTTCACTAGAACGTTATCAGCCTTTTCGCAGAAGCTAGCCCAATTTGTAGCCATGCCGCCATGCCGCCTTACCGCTACGCGCGTCTATTGCGAAACCCCAAACACACTCTGGCCAGCACTCATAAGAGAGTTGAAAAGGTTCTGCTGAGCGCCACCACTAGGTTGAACAACGGCCGCTGCCCCAGAGGCGCCGCCACCAATTGCAGGAATTGTAGTACCAGGCACTAGAGGTTCTTGAAGTTCCATCTCTGCCATGTCTGCGGCTACCTGAGCCTTTCTTGCAAGATCCTGCTTTAAGAGTTGAGACTCTTGCGTGGCCATGGGAATTTGCCTAGCCAGTCCTTCAAGCATTCCTTGCGCGGCAATCTCACCTCGACCAGCGTACATAGACTGATGAAGCGTAGCCATATTAATGTCAGAGTTCATCATGTCTCTGATAGAGAGCTGATTTGTTTGCATAGCACGAACAAGCAGAGCCCCCATAGAGCCAGAGGCGCCTAACTTACCAGCACTTTGAAGAGCGATAGTCTTATTAGCGAGTGCCTGGCTAAGGTTCTGCACACTGAATACCGGTGAACCGTCTTCCTGAGCAGGCTGAATGAAAGGTGCAAACTCTCTAGTGTTCGGATCATAGATATCCGTCCATAGTTCTTCTGGAACAATCCCTGACCCAATAAGTTGCTCAATCCCAATACGGGCAAGTTCCACTCCATAGGTGTTCTGAGCAATGTTGAAGACCTCGCTGTTCTTAACTGCCTGTTGCACTACGACGTTAGTGGGAAGTTTCTTCTGCTGCTGCCCAGCAACTAGACTCTCAAGTGTCAAGGCTTCTTGGGCACTGTCGCGCTCCGTATTTAACTGCGCAGTAAAAGCTCTCCAGACAGGGTCTGCAACAGGATCGTAGGACATAATGTTAGGGTTACTTGCACTACTGAAAAGGTAATCACTAGCGTTTTCTTCTGACGCAACTGTACCTGTAGTCAAATACTGCTGCATGGCAGGTTGAGTACTTTTTGGCTGCGCCTTGATAAACGTCTCTTCTACTTGGTTCTGAATGGCGCTTTGCGCTTCTTGGGCAGCCGCCGCGGCTTCAAAGTTCCCTGTCTCAATAGCAGTCGCCTTTTGGCGCTCAAGGCGCGCAAGCTCAGTCTGTACAGGAATAGGATAGGCCCCCAAAGGGTTCTCTGGATCTGTCGGTGTACCTGGCTTCAGTACTGAGTGGAAATTATCAGCCTTAGAACGCATCTGCGTCTCTGAGAATGCAAGGCCACTGGCCGCAATAGCTGACGTTGAAAGCTTATTCTGCCTTTCTTGCATAGAGAGCGCTCGTTCCTGAGCAGCTACCTCAAGCTCATTAAAGGAGAATTCCACACCATCTAGGGTGGCTGTACCTGTGTTAGCGGCTTCTTCCAAGCCTGCTGCAAGCTCCTCGTTATTCAAGGTTGTAGTAAGTAGTTCAGCCTTGATATCTTTTAAGAAATCAAAGTTACCTTGCTCCAAGGCGAGGCGAGCCGACTGGGTCTGAATACGTCTATTAATATTCTTCTGGTTCTGTGCCTCAATTTGACCAACAGATAAACCTTCAGGGATAGGTGCCTGCCCGCTCATCATGGCATTAAGTTCATTTTCCCCGAGGCTAGAAAGCAATTGTTCTTGCTGAACAGCATTCACACGTAACTGGGTTTCTACAAGACTAGCTGCACTTTGTGCGTCGCTAACTGCTCCACGCTGAAGTCCTAAGATATCTTGCTCGGCACCAGCTGCTTGTGCAGCAGCTTCACTAGTAATTCTGTGTTGAGTTTCTGCAGCACTTAACGATAGCTTACTTTGCTCAATAGTATTCTCACCACGCTGAATTAAATTATCTAATTTACTTCTTTCAGCTCTACGAAATGCACCAACGATCCCTCCTGTAGGATCAATAGTAGCAAAGATACTTTTGTTCATCTCTTCATGACCAGCAAGACCTGTCTGGATATCTTGCAAGCCGGCCTGAACTCTACCGTGTTCTTTAGCTGCAGTTTCTAGTAGAGTTTCCCTAGATGCTGCAATACTCTGTGCACTAGTACGGGTTGTGCTGATAGCCTTTTGACGTTGCTGCGCAACCTGCTGAAGTGCAGACACCTGATTACTGAAGGGGTTGACTAGATCAACCTGCGGAGCAGGAACGATATCAGCCATCATTAACCTCCAGTCTTAGACTTACGACGAATAGTACCAAAGACAGCTTTCTGCCCTTTCTGCGCTGCTGAATGTTTATCAGCAGTGTGAAATTCTTTCGCTGTCTTCTGGCTGATACCCATACGTTTAGCCTCTTCTGGGTCATTGGCTGCTGCGGCCATGGCTCTTGCTTGCTTCTTCGACGTGCTAGGCATCACTCAGCTCCAGTCTCCACATAGTGCCTATTACCTCGCCAATCTCTGTAGCAACCAGGCACCCGTTCTTGATGGTACTCGCTAACTTCCCCCAAATCATCAAGAGTTCTGCCAATTGTCTTATAACAATGCCCGCCACAACCAGACAATAGACTAAGTGCCGCCAAAGCTAAGGGGAATTTCAGCGCCAAGGTTAAATTGGCGGGTATCAATTTGAGTATTCCCAAAGACCTGCCCAGACTGTGTACCCTTTTGAGTTGACTTAATTCTATTAACGATCTCAGCAAGTGTTTGCTCATTAGCTGCACGCTCCGCAGTGGATGTAGTTGCACCTGTACGTGTGGCCCCACGAAGAATATCAGCTAACTGAGTGATGTTAGCAATCTCTGGCTGAATAGTTCCAGCGCTTATAGCATTGGTGATCTCACGGGTGGCAACTTCTCTACCTTCGAGATTGAGCCCGGCTTCGAGGCCGGCCAACTCAGTTTCGGAACGTAGTCGTTCACGTTGCCCCAACTGTGTAACATTCGAAGATAAGGAAGAACCTGCACTGGACGCAAGCCTGGTAAGGTTCCCTCGAAGTTGCTCTTCACTACGTACTCTGGAGGCATCGACAACTCGGCCAACAAGTCCGGAGATGTCTTCAGCAGCGGTGCCAGCACGCTCAACCAAGCCAGACACAAGCTGCCCACGAGCGGTACCAGAAATACCAGCGCCAGCTTCTGTACCCCGTCCAATCTCTTCCAGGAGTAATTTTTGTAGACTTGCCTCAAGCTGCGGATCAAGGATACGTTCTTGAGTCTGCTGCGCACCAGTTTCTTGCTGCTGACTAGTTCTTGTTGCCTCTTGCGTCTGGCGCTGCTTGCCAACAGAAGTTGTTCTAGATTGCGCGAGGCTTTTCTGTTTAGAATCCTGTTCCTTTTTTCCAAAAACACCTCCAAGACTTAAAGCCATTACGCATCTCCAGAAGACATGGACTTAGCACCAGTCAATGCTGCCAAGATGTTTTTAAAATTTCCAAACCGTTCATCAAAGAAAACCTCTAAAGTCTCTTGTAACTTATCTTGCTCAGAAGTCTTTGCGCCGCCAGTTGTCGTCGGCTTAGGCTTCTCATCTTCTCTACGTTTCGTTTCAGCAGACTCAACAGGTTCCTCATCCAATGGTCCGCTAATATCACTAGCACCAGCTAAGAGCATCCCTTCAGCAACCCCAGGGTCCAAAGCGTTAAGAGGATCAAGATCAATGATATTGCGTACATTCGCACGGCCTTGAGTTTGACTAGAAGTCTGCGCATTTTGCAGCGCAGCCTCTGTTAAGAAATTGCCAAACGCACCTAATTTAGCCATCACTCTTTTCCTTAAGGATTACTTACTTGCTGTTTCCAGCCAGCGGTTCCTGTTCCACTGAATTTAACATATTGAACCTTGTCCTCATCGCCTGGATCACTGCCAGGATCTTGTCGCATATAGATACTACCAACGCCAGCAGCAACACTCCCTTCAGGCGTGCCCGTACCAGTAACAAGACGTACATCATTTGCCACATCTACTACAATATCACCAGTGACAATACAATTACCTGCAATTACTGCATCACCGGCCTGAACATTCAAGTCACCAGTGTCAATATTGAAGTCAACACCAACAACTTTTACTTCATTATCATCAAGTAGAAGACGTTCAACCTCAGTAGCTGCGGCAGTTATAAAAAAACTAAGTGCTGCGTCTTCAGTACCAACAGTAGCATCAATCACACGAGCTTTTATACGTGCATAAGAATTTAAACCACCGCCACTATCAAGGGCTAAAAAGCGCAACTGCCCAATGTCTGAATTGTCGCCTTGACTTGAACGTCTTCGATAGATATTAATATCAGGCCCTGTAGCTGCACTGTCGTCATCAAGACGAAGTACCAAACCTGGTCCTGCAAGAAATCCAGGATCAACGTACCCAACACTAAGAGCTTCAACGACGAAGTTAGTTCCATCATAGACAGATGTTACCACATTGGCAGTCTGAAGCATACCTTCAAAAAGTGGTGTACCATTACGGGTAACTAGTGGAGCGGTGGGGAAACCTGTAACTTCAAGAGTAGGGAAGTCCACATTAGCTTGGTTTGGTTGCCAAACAACGGTGTAGCCTGGGTCTAAGGCCGATGGCGCAGG
>Ga0209345_10002947_pt1 | contig 18028 bp, 14 predicted proteins | sample Cruoilmetagenom7_FD_187294 | JGI IMG/M metagenome (GOLD analysis project Ga0209345, IMG submission 187294) | Oil polluted marine microbial communities from Coal Oil Point, Santa Barbara, California, USA - Sample 7 (SPAdes) (version 2) | ecosystem: Environmental > Aquatic > Marine > Oil seeps ...
CATGCAAGTATTTTATACGACAAAAAGAAACCCTAATAGAAAAAGTATAGGGCTAAAACTCCAACGCTCAGTAATCTATAAAATAGTGAGAAGAATAGCTAAATAAATATTGTAATTTGTTTATAATTAATGGTTTGTGGGGAAGAGACGCTTGTTCCATTATAACTATTCATAGAAGGACAGGTGAAATAGGGTAGATTTCGCTATCTAAAAATTGGGGGAAAATTATGTCGATTTAACCTGCTGTGAAAATCGGTGTTAAAAGTTAAAATTGAGTCCGCAAATAAATCTGAATCCGTCGTCAGGGTATCCATGGTGAAATTCAAAATTTTTGTCAAATATATTCTGAAAATGAACAAAAAAATCAGCAGTGACTGATTTTATGTCAAAAGGCCGAATAATTTTTATATCAGTGCTTGTGTATGAATCTATAATCTCTGATTTTTTATTTTCAGCTTCACTGTATTGGTGACTTAATGCTCTGAAAATCATTTCAACTCTTGTTATTGTTTTCAATGAAAATTTCAATGTAGCCTTAAGTTTACTTTGGGGAATATAGGCTAATTTGCCTCCTGTTTCCCTGTTTTTGCTTGTTTGCAAGATATAATTCAAATCAAAATAAGCCTTGTCTTTCATATTTATCTTCATGGAAAACTCCAGGCCTTCTTTGTATGCCCTGTCTATATTTAAAGGCCTGTAAATAAGATCAGCTTTATTTCTTTCATACATAATAAGATCATAAGTATCGGTTCTGAAAAGCCCTGTTTCAATATTTATCCATTTATTGAATTTTTTTTCAAGAACCATATCATATGAGTATACTTTTTCTTCATCAAGATCTTTGTTTCCTCTGACCTGATCAATGGATCCGTGGCTTGACTGATAGAGCTGGCTAAAAGAGGGGATTTTCTCCGAATAACCAAAATTTGATTTTAATATAAAATTTTCCCCAAATGCATAGCTAAAACCAGTTGTGTATGCAGGTGAAAAATAAAAATCGTTTGTGTAATCTCCTCTTAGCCCAATACTGAATGTAGAATTATCAAAGGCTCGGTCAAACTGGGTATGGAGTGAATACTTTTCTCTGTGATGATCTCCTGAGATGTTATGATCCACATTATCTTTTTCAAGAAGTCCGCCAACTCGGAAAGCCCATTTGCCATTTTCTTTGACCCAGTTTGTATCGCCTTTTATTCCGATTTTATATGCTTTAAGTTTTGATTTATAGCCTGTTTGGGAGCTGTCTTCAAGATTGGTTATATCTCCATATGATTTAATTGAAAAATCACCTTTGCTGCCAGCAAGCCCTTTACACATCAAATCAAAAGATTTTTTTTCATAACGCTGGCGTGCATCCGGGGTTGGGTTGTCTATTGGGCCTGGGGAGCCGTGAAATGAATGATAATAGCGTGCATTAAAATCATATTGTGAATGGCTGCTTGTTTTTTTATCCAAATGAAAACTAAAACTTCCTGTATCTCTGTCACTGTTTTTTCTTTTGCCGTCCCTGTGGCTTCCCTCTGCTGTAACCATTATGCTTTTGTCATCACCGCCAGAAAGTACTATGGAAGAGCTGAGCTTAGCCTTTCCATAAGAGCCTCCGCTTATTTTCAAACGTTTTTTTGTCTCTTTTTTTTTAGAGCCTTTTTTAATATGGGTGCCTGTGATGATATTTACAGCTCCTGCAGTTGCGCCAGAGCCTATCCATACAGGCACCGGAGGCTTGAATACCATTATTTTACTGACAATTTCCATGGGAATGCTGTCAAGATTAACGCTTCCGTACTGGCTTGAATTAACAGGCCTGCCGTTTATAAGCACAAGAACTTTTCCTGAACCTCCAGAACCGCGTATGGATATTCTGTGTCCTGTACCGCTTCCTGATTCTTTTACATCTATTCCGGACATGGAATCTATAGCTTCACCTACTTCCAAAAAATTTCTTTGAAGGATTTCATCTCTATCCAGGGTAACAACGCTGTTTGGATGGTTTTTTACATATTCGATCATCCTTTGTGATCTTACAATTACAGGGTCCATACTGAATATTTTTTTATTTAAGTGCTCTGATATGTTTTCTGCATATGATGAAGATGTAAAAAAAATTATTATCAGTGCTGATAAAAACAAGCGGTTCATAAATTATTTTTTCTCCTTGCACCAATTATAAAAAAACAGATTATTAAAATAACGAAAACAGATGCAAGCTACTATAATGCCTGAATCAGATTATCTATTTTTCTTGGGCCGTAAAGTTTAGGCCCACTTTTTATTTTGCTTTAAAACAGCCTTAACTGTATCATCCAAAACATTTTTTGAAATTTACCTGAATTTATGCATTTTCTTACTTTAAAGTTCTGTAATAAGCGCCATTTAAGATAGCATTCAAAGCATTTTTCAGCACTATGGGAATATCTTCTGATTCAACAAAATCTTTCATATTTTCAAACTTTTTTCCAGCGATTTGCCAGGCAGTCTCTCTGCACCACAGATTATATGAGGCAAGGTTTTTTATCAGCCTTTTTTCATAATCATCGCTCAAGACAAATGCGGATTCAAGAAAACCAGCATAAACAGGGTCGAGCAAAATTTGTTCAACCATTATACCCAGCTCGCCTTTATCTATTTTACAGTCGCATCCTATTTCGGAAATCAGACTGTGTGCTGATATTTTCCTTTCATTAAGGCGCTGGAAAATATTCCTTACATCCACAATAGCATTTTGTTTACATACAGCCTCTTTAACACCTGCATATACTGCACCTGCAATAAGTTCCCCTATCTTTGAATGGCCTCCTGTATTGTCGATACTGACACCTGTCCCTTTAACAACAATGATATTATCAGTTCCTGTGCCTGTTGCCCTGTATTTTGCCGGCATAACGCTGCTTCTTATATCCATATCCAGCAATGCTGCGGTTTTAGCTTCTGTTACAGAAATAACTGCTCGCGTCATAGCTCTTTTTGTAAGATTCATATTGGTCAGTATTATAATATTAATGGTTCCTGGTTCATAATAATTACCTGAATCTTTTGACATTCTCACGGCGTTTGATCTAACTCCTGCTGTAACAAGGGCATAAACAGTCATATCCTTAAATGCCTGTTTATGGATTGACAGATTGTCCATGTTTGCTCCGGTAAAAAGAAAGGATGTGTCAGCTTTGTTTGCGCCTATAACCTTGTAGATTCTCGACCTGATTTTCTTTAAACCGTGCTTATGTCCAATACCCCAACATGAAGGCGGTGAATAATGGTTGCCCACAGATATAATTTTTTTTCTGTAACCTTCAAGTGATGAAACAACCTCCATGGGAATTTTAAAATCGATAATCAGGGTTTTGTTTATAAAATCATGTATACGGCTGTATGCTATGCGGGAATCTTTAATATATTCAAGATTAATATCAAGGCTTTTTGTTTTAAATATTTTTTCTTTTAATACCTGATTTTTTTTACATGCAAATTCGTCAGTATAGATTTTTGAAGCCAGCCATGAAACAAAATAACCTGTGTTGGTAGATGCTCTGCATGTTAAGGCGCATGGGAAATAAAATATTTTTCCGTTTTTAACTGCATCCACATCCTTTAATTCAGGACTGTCAAAAAATTTTTTTGCTGTTTTACTATCTCTTCCGCATCCATATATGACCTGGGGATTAAATTTTATCCATTCTTTTTCAGTTACAGCAACAATGTTTCCCTTTTTACCGAACTCAGGTGGAATCCCGCCTGCAGCTTTGATCATTTCATTTTGGAAACTGTCATCTCCTGGAGCCATAAGCGCAGTTCTACCCATGAGCCTGATAACTCTTTTTCTTTTTTTTTTACAAATTTTGGATATTTTTTTATCAATTATACCAAGATCTTTTTTTATCCTTTTAACACGTTCTACTGCTTTTTTATTTTTGTCAAAAATTCTGCCCAGCAAAATTATGTTTTTATAACTTTCTGCCAGAGATTTTGTTTCAAGGTTTATCATAAGATATTTTCCAGTGGAAAATTCTTCTATTACTTTTTTTTGCAGCTTTGAATAAAAAATAACATCCGGGTTTATCTCTTTTATTCTTTGTACAGAAGGAGATAAAAAACCCCCGACAATTTTTTTTTTAGATGCTTCACATGGATAAACACTGTGATATGTTATTCCTTTTAGAACATTTCCAGCACCTAATGAAAATATTATCTCAGTTACACCAGGCACAAGTGACACAACCCGCACAGGTTTGTTTCTGATTGTAATTTTTATGTTGCTTGAGTCTGTGAACTTTTCAGGATAAGCAAATACAGTTGAAACTGCTCCTGCCTGGATTAAAAAAAATAGCAGGCTTATTAAAAGCGATCTTACAATAAAGCATCTGTTTGATTTCATTTTTTTACCTTTTTTGCTAAAGATGCCGAGAATTAAACTTTTTAATTCCATTGGAATAAAAAGGATTTATATAACAGTTAAATTAGAAATCACATCTTAAATTGATAAAAAATACCCTTCCAGGCATTGGGTAACCTTGTACATACTCATAATCACGATCAAAAACATTTTGGATTTCTCCTTTTAAGGTTACTTTGCCATTTTCATTATAATCAAATATTTTTTTACTGATGGTTAAATTTGTCACAGTAAACCCGTCTTTTTTTATTTTGTCATAAGAGCTATATTCATAATCTGTAATATCTTGTTTGCTTGTATGGATTATAGCTAAATTGGTTGAAAAACCTTTTAAATCCAAAACGGAAATTCCATGAGTTATATGAAAAGCAGGTGTGTACATAAGATTTTTGCGTGTTTTTTTATCTATATATTTGGTAAGATAAACTAAATTAACATAAGGTTTTATTTGACAATTTAAATCAAAAAAAGATCCTATATCAAAAGAAAATTCACTTTCAATACCAGAAATGGATGCTTTTCCAATATTTTTCCAGGATTTATCGCCGGCAGGTGTTGTGTAACTTTCAATTTTATCATTAAAGTCTGTATAGAAATAAGTGAAAGAAGAGTTGAAAGACTCATAAAAAAGATCCACACCTCCTTCATATGTTTTGCTTGTTTCAGGATCAAGATCTGGATTACCTACATAATGATACCATGATATGTAATCAGCTGCTAACTGATCAGCAGAAGGCATCCTGAATGCTTCTCCATAGTTAGCCCTGATTTTAAGATGATCAGTTAAAAGATAGGCTGCGCCTATGCGGGGGCAAATATTATCATCACTTTCTTTTTTGCCCTCATCTTTCATGTTCACTTCATAGTCGTCATATCTTAAACCGCTTGTGATGATAAGGCTTTGGTCAAAAAACATTGTTTTTGCCAGAATGTATCCTGCAGGATTATCATATTCTGTATTTTTAGGACTATAGGTGTCACTTTTGGTTTCATAGTTCATCCAGTCAAAACCAGCTGTTGCAACAACATTTTCGTGACTATAAGAGATTTGGGCCTGAGCTCCCTTGTGGTCTATGGTTTTTTTGGAAGAAATACCGTCATCCCAGCCCCCGGTGTTGCTCGCCACAGGATCAAAATGCTCATTTTCATCTTTACCGTCATAATATCTGACCTGCCAGGAAAAAGCTCCGTTATTGGTTCTTCCATCATATATAAAATCATAGGATCTATTGGTTGTATCCTTATAATTATCAAGATCGTTTGCACTAATATAGTAAGGATTTCCCACGTGATCAGCATCATAATTTGTATAAATAAAAGAGATACGGTCTCCTGACAAAAAATTATACCCGATATTTAAACTGCAATCTTTTTTGCTGTCATAACCTGAATTGTAAAACTTTTCCCCATCACCTGTATCGTAATCATCCATGGATGATCTTGTGAAACTGGCTGAAAAATCGAATTTATCATTTTTCCCGGAAGCTCCAAGGCTCCATTCCTTATAATTATAATCTCCCAAAACCCCTTCAACAAACGCTGTTGACTTACCCTTGCCTTTTTTTGTTATGATGTTTATCACTCCGCCCATGGCTGCAGAACCGTATTGAACCGAAGCAGGCCCTCTTATTATTTCAACCCTTTCCACATTTTTTGTCATAACTTTAGAAATATTTGCAGTTGCAATCCTGTGGCCATCTAATAAAACTATTATATGGCCGGCAAGATCAAGACCATGGGTTTCTGCTTTAAAACCTCTGATTCCTATTGTGGTTAAGTTCCCAGGATATTTTTTTACAAACCCTATTCCTTTTTCAGCAAGCAGGTCGCCTATATCTTTTGCTGAAGAAAGTCTGATATCTTTTTCATCAATAACAGTCATATTGGCAGTGATTTCCTTTTTCTTTTCTTTTACCTTACTTGCTGTAACCACTATCTGATCCATTATTGAAACGGCCTCTGATTTTTTCTTATCATTTTCTGCAGCAATTGCCTCTGACAAAACAAAAACAAATACCATTACAGATAAAGCAAACATTTTTTTCATTTTTTTCTCCTTAAAACTATTATAAAACTTTAGCCTAAGGACAAAAAAAAATCCCGAATCAAAATAATTGACTCGGGATTTCCCTTTTTATCCTCAAAATCTTATTTTATGTATACAAACTTTCCACGGTTTATGCATACAAGCTGCAAAGAGGTATTCTGACTTTCGGATCATCCTACTTACCGCGCCTTCCCAACTTTAAAAAAAAGTCAGTGGCATAATTGCGGTGTTCGTAACCGATTACAGAGGCGGGCCCGTCCCTGAATTTAACAGGGTTCCCCCCTTACTTAATGCTCATTTTTTTGTAAATCAGGAACGTGGTCAAAATTAAAACCAAGCTCCATTTTGTTACTGTTCTAAATAATAAAATAAATTAATATTTTTAACAAGGGGGATTTTGTATGGTTAGATATAAGGTATTTATAATACCTCGACAGGCTGTTACAGAATTAAAGAAAATAGTTTCAATACGCAATATATTGAATATAATTTATGATATCTGGATTATATTGTATGTAAATTTTAAAGTTTGCATTTCGTAACGACCTCCTGATAAATAGCATGATAGCTTTTAAATCAAATAAGTTCCATCACTGTGTCTGCGATCCTTTTTACCTTATCTAAATAGTGAGAGACCATCACAATAATACACTTTTTTTCAGGTTTATAAAAAGATTTTCAATAACATCAGTTGCTTTATCATCTAAAGAGGTTGTTGGTTCGTCCAATAAAAGGATTTCAGGTAAGACCAGGGTCTTGCATTTGCACGCTGGTACAACCATCATCATCATCATAGCGGCATAAAATTTATTACGCCCCATGCCCGTCATAGCGGCCGAAATAAGAAAATACTGAAAAATGAGCGAAGCGAATTAAATGTATATTTTTAAAAATATTATTACAAGAAAATGAATTTGATTTAGGCGGCAACTTGCTTGACAAACACCGGTTTCCAAGTTTAGGAAATTAGTGTGGCATTATAACAAAGGCACACTGCATAACCCAACAAAGTTTAACTTTAAGGCCTATGAAAATTATTATAGTTATTTATGTCTATATGCTTATGAATGAGGGTAATTTATTTATTAACTTTCCAATAACTGTTTGTTTAACTTTTAATGCTCCATGGGGACATACTTCCAAACAACAGAAGCATCTTATACATTTTTCATAATTAAAACTTATACTCTTAATATCTGAAGTTATTGCCTTGGCAGGGCAATATTCTACGCATATTCCACACATTTCACACTTGTCATGGTCAGCGGTTGGTTTATGAATCATATATTTTCGCATAAGTTTTTGCAGTTGTTTTGGGCCAAAAGACAATGAACCTGTTGCTGGAAATTGGAAATTTGAAACCTTGTAGAAATCTCCAAGTATGTCAACTGGATTATTCGTTAATCCTATTTTTTCAGCAGCTTTGTTAGTAAGCAGCGTATTAGCATCTAATTTCAACATTTTGCAGATAGCATGATCTAATGATATGGCGTCACAACTTCCAGCTATTACTCCCAGGTATCTTGGTACTCCTGCTTTACCAGGCCCTTGTCCTTCCATGGCTAATATGCCGTCAATTATTGTAATTGAAGGTTTTACAGCATTGTATATCTGAACAATAAGAGTTGCAAACATTTCTCTGTTAACTCCTGCCTTAAGGTGCCATTCTGGTTTTTTAAGACCTATAATACACCCGAACATATTTTTGACACCAAGAGTCAACAACATCTGAGTATGAGTTTTCAGTTTGGCAAGATTTATTACAACGTCAGCTTCAATAGCGTCTCTTGCAATGTCAATGTAACCGAATGGCTTGCCTATATCTACTTTAACAGAAGATGTAAACTTTTTAAAGTTAACATCAAGCCCATCAAAAGCACTAATATATCCACCTTCTTTCAGAATTTTTTCAAATGCTCCAGTAGCTGGACTGTCCGAAATTTGCACAGATCCTCCTTTATCTATTACATATTCTGCAACAGCTTTTACAACAAGAGGATGGGTTAAAATTGCCTTATCAGGTTGAGCAGCTGTAAGAAGGTTTGGCTTGATTAGAACTCGTGTATTTTTTTTAATGATATCTTTTCCTAAATCATTGAGAAGTTCAATAACTGTCGGTTTTAAAGTATCATAGCTATATGAGGATTTTTTAAAAATAACTTTACTCATTTTTAAGCTCCTTTAAAAATCAGAAAAAGCATAATTGCTATTAAAACAATAACCATATATTATTGCGTTAGTAAAAAAAGCTGTCAATAATAAAGTGTAAAAAATATGGCGTAAGGTATCTTTCCTTTAATCAAGTGTAAAACTTATAAAGGAAAAAAGATGATCTTCAATGTCAACCTTACCTTTTGCTTCAAGTATATCTTTTATCTGTTGATTAAATCAATAATGCATTATATTTTGGCCAAAGAATTGTAAAATTGAGGTTTTTAATTTTACGGCAGACAAGTTTATCCATTTTTATAAAAAGGAGCAAATGTAATGGTTGGTAGAATATGTGCAATAGTTTTATTTTTTTTTCTTACAGTTTCAGAGCCTTATGCTTTAGAATTCAACAAACAGCTTATGATTGATGATTTTACCCAGATTGTAAATATGTTCAAAACACTTTATGCTCCTGTAGAATGGAAGCTTACCCATGAAAATATCAATATTGATGAGGAAGCAGAAAAGATAAAAAATGAAATATTTAACTCTTCAGATATTACGGTAAGTGAATATCAAAATCTGCTATCTGCATTTTTCAATTCAACAAAAGATATGCATACTGGAGTTTATTTTCACAAAACAAAGCGGGCAACTTTGCCTTTGCTTGTACAAGGCACAGGTGAAAAATATTTCATAATGTGGATAGACAGACAAAAACTTCCAAAAAAGGTTTTTCCCTATTCAGTTGGCAATGAAATTGTGAAAATGGGAGATGAAACAATTGTCGAAATAATTGAAAAACTTAAAAAATATTTACCAGACAGTAATGGAAAATCCAATCTGGCATATACAGAACTTTTTATTACCAGAAGATATGCAGCTTTTGGAATGAATGTCCCCAAAGGTCCTGTTACATTATCAATTCGTAAAAAAGAATATATTAGCCAGATACAGCTTATCTGGGATTTTGAAAAAGAGTCAATTGCAGATCCAGCAAATATTTCTTTTGCCAACAAATTTTATAATAAAAAAATTGACATTTATCCGAAAGATAACAGAATTCAACCACTTTTGCTGAAACAGAATATTTCTGATTATTTCTTCAATCAATCAAAAAAAAATCAAATGATTTTGCCTTTTGCAAACAATTTAAAGCGTCTTATTAAGGCAGAAACACCTTTTGACATTGGAAGCAAAAAATCATTTATCCCGAAACTTGGCATCAAAGTATGGGAAACTGACAAAAAAAATCCTTTTTATGCATATATTTTTATTACACCAAAAAAAAATCTGATAGGTTATATTCGTATACCATCTTATAACTACACGCTAAACTTGACGTTGGAAGGTAAAATTAAGACATCTGTGGATTATTTTATTGAAATAATTGAAAAGTTTGAAGAGACAACAGATGCAATTGTTATTGACCAGGTAAATAATCCAGGCGGCAGTGTTTTTTACCTATATGCCCTTGCATCTGTATTAACAGATTATCCTCTTTATACACCAAAGCATAAAATGGCTATAACCCAGGAAGAGGTTATGGATGCCAAGTGGTTTCTTGACATCTTGCAGGAAATCAAAACAGATGAAGATGCAAAAAAAATATTAGGTGAAACATATTCTGGTTATCCGATTTCTTATGAATTTGTCTCTTTTTACAAAAGTTACTGCAATTTTATCATTTCTGAATGGAATGCAGGAAGATATCTGACAAAACCATATTTTTTAGAAGGCGTGGATAAGATCAACCCGCATAATAAAGTTAACTATACAAAACCAATTCTTATTATTAATAATGCACTTTCAATTTCTGCAGCTGATTTTTTTGCTGCAATAATGCAGGATAACAAAAGAGCTGTTATCTTCGGAACTAATACATCCGGAGCAGGAGGATATGTAACGGCGGTAAGATATCCAAATATGTTTGGCATAGAATCTTATACCTTAACAAGATCAATAGCTGAAAGAATTGATAATATTCCAATTGAAAATCTTGGAGTAGCCCCTGATATTAGCTACAAATTAACACAAGAAGATTTTCAGAATGATTTTATTCCATTTACGGTAACTGCTATAATGGTTGTTGATGAAATGTGTAATCTATTTTATAATTTTTCAGGTGATTAGATTTTTATGAAAATAAATTTTCAAAAGTGATTTTAAAACCATATATATAGCAATTGGTTTTTTTAAAATCACTTTTGAAATCATCTCTGATTTTCATTTTTGATTTAGCTTCTAAGCAATGCATTTGCCGCAATTACTCTTTGTATTTCATTTGTTCCAAGGATTACCTCATTAAATCTGCCTTCCCTGTATAATCTTTCAACACTGAATTCTTTTGACAGACCATATGCTCCATAAATTTGGACAGCATCAGATGTTACCTCTCTTGCAGCAGTGCCGGTAAAAATTTTAAGCAGAGCTGATTCAGCAGAAAGGTTTTCTCCTTTTTCCATTTTTGCCCCTACTGAATAAAGAAAAGCACGACTGGCAGCAACTTTTGCGGCCATTGTTGCTATATTCCATTGAGTCATTTGAAATTTTAACCCAATGGGAACTCCACGATGTGTTTTTTCCTTTGCATATTTTACTGCATGATCAAGAGCTGACTGTGCCAGACCGATATTCCCGGCACATGAAGCTATTTTGGCAAATACTTCCACAGTAAGAAGTATTTCAAAACCCTGCCCAACCTTTCCTAATATGTTTTTGCTGTTAACTCTGGCATTTTCAATGATTACATCACCATTATCCGTGCCACCAAAGGCTATAAATTCTTCTCTTTTGCCAACCTTATAGCCAGGGTTGTCAGTGTCAACAACAAAAGCTGTTACTCCCTTGTCTGTCAGTGCAAAAACAGTCACAACATCAGCTATGCTTGAATTTGTAATAAATCTTTTTGTTCCATTAATAATCCAGTCATCTCCATCTTGCCTGGCTTTTGTAACTAACTGTTTTGGGTCAGATCCTGTTCCAGGTTCAGTAAATGCCCATGCGCCTTTTAGCGAGCCATTAAGTAATCCTTTTAAGTACTTTTCTTTTATATAATTACTTCCAAATGTTAAAAAGCCTGATGCTTCCATGGAAGAGACAAGAGGATAAAAAATACATGGAAGATATGCATATGACAATTCCTCTATTGCCAGAAGAAAACTTATAAAAGATGCTCCGCCTCCTCCTTGTTCTTCTGGAAAAGGAAGACCTGTTATTCCCAGATCACTTATTTCTGATAAGAGACTATCAGGCATTTTTTTTTCCTTTTCGATTTGATCAATTAAAGGAGTAATTTTTTTTGCAGCAAATTTTCTGACAGCCTCTTTAATTTCAAGTTCCTCTTCAGTAAAATTATATTCCATAATTAGACTTTCCCTTTCTTAATTTTTTCACTGGATATAACTTATATCTCTTTAAGTCCGAAACCATTTCTTACACGCTTTAAATCTTTTTCCCTGGGCAAAGCATTTATGCCAGTTCTGCTCACAGGAGGAATATTTAATTTTTCACTGAATTCACAAATAGTTTCTGCTGTCTTTATTCCAATAGAGACACAATCAAGAATTGGGACATTACCCTCTTTTATTGTAACCATATCAGAAAGAGTGCACAAAGGTCCAAGCCCGTTGCAGCCTATAATTGCAACATTTGCTCCGTCAGCAACGCACTCTTTTGCCTTTTCCATGATATCTTTGGCTATAATCGTAGGATCTTGCATTCCTTTTGTAAAAACTTCATAGCTAGATGAGCTTATAAGCCTTACAGGATTTGTTATGGCTCTTTGCTGTAACCCATGCATTATTATAGCATCTTCCATGGCAGGAACAGCAGCTGGCTCATTTAATGTAACTATCCCAAACTTACGCCCAAGAAGGCATGCATAGATCATAGATGCCTCACCCATGCCTATTACGGGAATATTCACAGTTGCTCTTGCTTCCATTACACCAGGATCAGCAAAACAACCCACTACTACTGCATCAAATCCTTCCTTTTCAGCTTCAAGAGCTCTTTCAATTATTGAACGTTTATTTAAAAAAAGAAAATATGGATGTATGTCAAATGCCCTTGTAAGTCCTGGCTCTACTGACTTTATCACCATATCTGTATCACTTCTTATTACCTTTTGGGCAGTTTTATTCAAAAGATCAAGATAAGGCCCTGTTACTTTTTCCTCGCTAATACTAATATAACAAAGTTTCATTAATTACCCTCCAAAACCAATAAATTATATGTTATTTTTTTATATGAAATAGATCAAATACAGATGCACGCCCTTTTTTACGAACTCTTATAGCATATACGAATGCGAACCAAATAAATAATACTACAGTGTAGCTTTTGTAATTCTCCCCAGAATAGATAGGGAGTTTAGTTTTGAAATTAACTTAAATAAATTACAATATAACTCTCAAACAAATAATTCAATATGATTGTTAATAAATCAAATAAAATTTCAACATAAAAAAAGCTATAAATTTTACTGGTAGTTATGACTATTGGAAGTTAAAAAGTGGGTTGGGTTTAGCAAAAGAATCAGGCGAGCAAATCAGAAAAAAAGGTGGAAAATCTGATTTTTTAATATCTATTTTTGAGTATATCTGTTTTTTAAAATTTGTAAAAATGAAAAAGAGTTATAAATTTGCTCCTAAAAATAATGTACCCAGTATCATTAACGCCAGACCGGCAAATATCTCAATCCATTGTTCTATAAAAACCGCCAGTTTATTTTTTTTTGTGACCATAGCCACAGAGACAGCTTTGCCTGACATGGCCAGTAAAACAACAATTGATATAGTAAAAGCCATGCCAATAGATATGCTTATCCCTAATATTATACCCAGGACAATTAAATCCATTGATAATGTAAACAACATGACCATCACAACACCAGGGCACGGGATGCTGCCAACCACAGCAGCGGATAAAACAGGATGCACATATTGTCTGGTTGGTTTATTGCCAAAATCGAGCTGGTTTTTGTCTTTACTTTTTATCATCTTGTAAATACTATAAATAAAAATTCCTAACCCAAAACAAGCTATGATACTGTAACTTATGATCTGGGTTACATGAGTTACAGTCTCAAGATTGTTAACAACGGTCGCATTTAAAATAATGCGTATAGTAAAAACAAAAATTATACCTGAAATGCCGTGAAACAGTGCCAGAAAATTGCTGAACAGTAGTCCGTGAACATATGTGGGGCGCTGAGATAGTACATATGATAAGGCAATGGCTTTACCGTGTCCTGGACCGGCTGCGTGGACTGCTCCATAAGCAAATGCAGCTATAATAAGAAAAATTAATGGCTGTATGCTGCCAGTGGTTTTGGCTTGCCTGACAAGTGAAGAAATCTTTTCTTTTAAATAATGTTGCCATATAATTATTTTCACGAAAAGCTTACTTTTAAAAACAGGCTTGGGCGTCGCATGCTGATTTTCCGGTTTTGTAGTAAACGGATTGTCTGCGTTTGCCAAAAAGCCAACAGATAAAATCAATATTAAAACCAAAAAGGTTATAGCTTTTTTCATTGCTTTTTACGAAAATCTAAAAATAGTGCCATGGGGTTAATCATGCCATAGTATATTGACGTTGATTTGTCTTCTTTAACAGCTGTTTTCACTTCAAATGCTTTCAGATTATCCAATGATGCTGAATTTTTTTCTGCAAATAAAATTGCGCTGTAATAAGATGGGTCATATGTGGCAACAATGATATGTTTAAAGACATTTGTGGCAGTTACATGGCAGGGCACAAAAAACTCGTAAATTAATTTGTTGTTATGAAGATTAGCTGAAAAATTTTGAATAAACTTCACATCAAACTTTTTTCCGTCAATTTTTATAAAGGTAAAGTAGTTGTAGTTGGACACATGTGAAAAAGCTTTTTTGTGTATTAGCGCAACCTCGCTTTTTTCTAGAACTTTGTTTTTATTTTTATCATAATCTCCAGCAATCATGCTGGCAAACATATCATCAAATGCCCATTGAATGTTAAAGCCTGCAAGCCCTTTATTATTAAAAATAATTTTTATCCGTTGAACAATAAATACATGGGGGTGAGAAAGGGCAACCCCACGAAATGTTGTTAGGAAAATAATGGCGATTATGGATATGATAGTTATTTTTTTTCGCATAATTTTTTGCATAGCTTTATTCTTACCTGCCATTTTTAAAGCGTAAATTTCAGATTGATCAACTGTCAAAAATTCTGCTGTTTTTCGTTTGTGTCATTTTTTTCTTTTATGATTTAATTATAAAAGCAAGAGGAGTGCTTTTGGCATCTTAATTAACTCAAATTTATTTTTTATATGCTGCTTATTTGATTTGATACACTTGTTTAAGGTAGTTGAGAAATCCATTATCGTTGCACATGCATTTTCCGTTGCTGTCTGATATTTTTGCTGTGGGACTTCCATTGCATTTAACAATTTTTATGACAATCTGAGGCGCTTTGACTCCTGTATCATTGAGCAAGTTTGTACCAATGCCAAATGAAATATTGATAACGTTTTTAAATTTACTGTATATTTTAATTGCTTTCTCAAAATCAAGCCCATCGCTGAACACTGCTGTTTTTGTTTTTGAATCTATGTTCAATTTGTTATAATGGTGAATTAATTTTCTCGCCCATATAAAAGGATCTCCTGAATCATGGCGAACACCATCGAAAAGTTTTGCAAAATACAGATCAAAATCATTTAAAAATCTATCAAATCCTACAATGTCTGACAAAGCAATTCCTAATTCACCTCTATATTCATCAACCCATGCCTGAAGTGTGACTTTCTGGTGATCAACTAGTCTTGGTCCAAGCTGTTGAAATGCCTGAAACAGTTCATGGGCCATTGTTCCGATTGGCTTGATGTTGTATTTCATCGCAAAATGGACATTGGATGTTCCTATAAATACTCCCTCAGGAAGCTGTTTAATAAGTGTTTCCAAGATTTTTTTGTGCCAAATGTAGGAAAATCTTCTCCTTGTACCGAAATCAGCAAATTTGAAGCCTGAACCACCTGTTTGAAGAAAGTTGGACAACAATTTAATCTTATCCTGGAGCCTGTTTGTTTTTATGGCATTATTGGTTTTAGATTGCAGGTGAGCATATTTTCCAAGTAGTTCACTGTTTATTGCCAAAACAGGCACTTCAAACCATATAGTGGAAAGCCACGACCCTTTTACATGGATTTGAAGATAGCTTTTGTTATCGATCCAGCAGTTAATATAATTCCTGTTGAGTTGAAAAAGACGCAGATATTCTATAAAATCATCTTTGAAAAATGAAATCTTTGAAAGATATTCTAACTCTTTGTGTTTAAATCTTAAAGAGCAGAGATGATCCAGTTCTTCATTGATCTGTTTTACGAACTCAGTTGATTTTGCAATATCATTTTTAAAGGGCGTTCCTGTACCATTTCTGCATTTATAATGGTATTCAACCATAGCATCTGCATGCTGATGCAAAACCAACTGCGCCATTGTAAATTTGTAAAAATCTGTATCAGTCAGTGAGTTAATTATCATTAGTATTGTTTTGAGTTAGCCAAAACAAGATTTTTTATGCTATTTTTTCAAGTTTTATTTCAAAAGACAGTTTTTTACCTGCAAGTGGATGGTTTGCGTCAAGAGTAAGTGTCTCTTCCTTGATTTTTACAACAGTACCATCAATAGAATCACCATTTTGAGACTGTCCATGAAGCATCATACCTATCTTCGGTTCAATATTAGGCGGCAGATCAGAACGTTTTATAACCATCATAAATGTTTCCAAACGTGGGCCATATCCTTTTTCAGGCGGGATAACCATATGTTTTGATTTACCCTCTGTCATTCCCAGTACGGCCTCTTCAAAGCCTTTAATCACTTGATTATCACCTATTGTAAAATTTAAAGGGGGGCCTTCTATATTTGAATCAAAAATAGTTCCGTCTTCAAGCTTTCCAGTGTAATAAATTTGAACTGTATCCCCTTCTTTTGCAATTGCCATGCTTTTTTCTCCCAACTCTATCTGAATTTTTTTTGTTAATAAACCAAATTGTATTAAATTAAAAATATATATGAGCATAATTAAAGATTACATGCAACAGCTTTATTGTAAAATTTCTACCTGAAATAGAAATGTTTTACACTGACTGTTAAGTTTATACTAAACATTGTATTTTAAAATTTGTTTTTCAGGTTCGACCTGATAATTAAGGTTACTTGACCAATGATTCGATAAAAAAAAATAATGATTTAATGACTTGTGAAAGCATTGGGTCAAGGTGGTATATTGAAATAATTTCAATAAGTTATGCCTATTTGATACTACAGGAGCAGAAAAAAGCTACCGAACTATTGTTGACTTGTGAGAACAATGTATGTTAGGGGCTGTTAAATATAAGTATAAAAAACAGTTCTAAAAAAACGTTAAATGTTTAAGAAAATTATTTTAATAATTCTGAATATTTTAAGAAAGGAGAGATAAAAAAGTGGCTGGCAAATATTTTGAAGACCTGGCGATTGGTGAAAAAATATTCGGTAAACCCATGACAATTACAGAAACACATGTTGTACAGTTTGCAGGTATTACAGGTGATATGCATCCTTTACATATGAATGCTGAGCACGCAAAAAATACACCATGGAAGCAAAGGATTGTTCATGGTCTGTTGACCGCATGTATGGCCATACCGGAAATAGGCATCATGTTCAGCGATACTGCAGTTGCACACACAAGTGATGTTTTTCGATATACTGCTCCTGTTTTTTTCGGAGACACTATATATCCTGAATTTGAAATAATAGGGCTTGAGCAAAAAAAACGTTGGGGAGAAGTTACAGTAAAACTTTCTGTAAAAAATCAGAAAGAGGAGTTAGTGGTTGATGGAACTTCTGTTGCGCTGATTCATTATAAACCAGAAGAATAATAGATAAAGATGTCATAGACATGTTAAAAAGTTAAAAAATATTTATTGTGGTATATAAATTATAAATAACAAAATATAATAAGCTATTTTTATTTTTTTACAGCAAACTACTGAGTAATTTTTTAAAGGGAGTCTTAAGATTGTTTTTTTTAACATGCTTCGGACAAGGGAGGAGAAATTGTGATGCTAAATGGAAAGGTTGCTTTGGTTACAGGTGGAGCACAAGGTATAGGCAGAGGTGTTGCCCTGTCTTTTGCTCAAAAAGGCGCATCAGTAGCAGTAGTTGATATTAACCTGGAAAAAGCTGAAAAAGTTGCAAAAGATATCAATATTTTAGGTCAAAGAGCTTTGGCTGTAAAAACAGATATTTCAAATCGTGAAGAAGTTGATAAAATGGCCGGTGCTGTGCTGGACGAGTTTGATAAGGTGGATATTGTTTTTAATAATGCTGGAATTGCGCGGGATAAAATGATTTTAAAGATGACAGAGGAGCAGTGGGATGCTGTTATCGGTGTTCATCTTGTTG
>Ga0209345_10002948_pt1 | contig 18009 bp, 19 predicted proteins | sample Cruoilmetagenom7_FD_187294 | JGI IMG/M metagenome (GOLD analysis project Ga0209345, IMG submission 187294) | Oil polluted marine microbial communities from Coal Oil Point, Santa Barbara, California, USA - Sample 7 (SPAdes) (version 2) | ecosystem: Environmental > Aquatic > Marine > Oil seeps ...
TTATTAAATTTTATATGTTATCTTTTTAAAAGTGATTATGGCAAATTATTTTCAATATCTGAAAAGCATCAGTTTTTTTAAATTGTTATCGGATAAAAATATTCAAACCATAAATAACGTATGTCATGAAAAATATTATGATGCAGACCAGATTGTATTTTCTGAAGGCGCAAAAGCAGATAAATTTTACATGATACTTGAAGGAAGTGTTGAAGTATGGAAAGAGTATGACAAATCAGGGCAATATCTCTTATCAGTAAACTACAAGGGATTTACATTTGGAGAAATGGCACTTATTGATAATTTTTACCGAAGTGCTACCGTTGTAGCAAAAAAGTCCACAAAACTACTTTTCATAAACCAGAGCGATTTTAATCAAATTATTCAAAAAAACAGTTCTATAGCAATTTCTATTTTAAAGGCTGTATCATCTATACTTAGAAAAAGCACAGGTAATTATGTGGAAACTATCTGGGCAAAAAAACAGTTGCTTAAAACAGCTAAAGATGAGCTAAAAAAAACCCAGGAAGAATTGTTGCGTGCTGAACGCCTTTCTGTTTTAGGTAAATTTTCTTCCCGTATTTTGCATGATATCAGAAATCCATTATCAATTATAAGAGGGTATGCAGAAATTATTATTCAGGATGTCAAAGAAAAAAATATTGAAAATTTAAATAAAATTGTCGCAGAAACAGATCGTCTGAATGATCTTGCAAGTGAGCTTCTTGATTATTCCAAAGGTGAAATCAGTCTGAATATCTGCAAAATTGACATTGAAATATTATTATTAAAAATAGTAGACAACTTGACAAGCAGCTTTAAATCCAGAAATATAAAGATAGTCACCCAAAACAGTATATCTGATCATATTAAAATGGATGATAAAAGGATGTTTCGGGTTTTTTCCAATTTGGCTGCAAATGCATATAAAGCCATGCCAGATGGTGGAATATTTACCATAACTGCATTAGAGAATAATAAATTTGTAATGTTTGATATTTCAGATACAGGAATTGGGATGACTAAAGAAGTTAAGGGAAAAATATTTGAACAGTTTTTTTCAAATTTTACCGAACAAGGCACAGGCCTTGGAATGAGTATAATTAAAAGCATTATAAAAGCACACAACGGTTCAATTACAGTTACAAGTAAAGTCAATGTGGGAACACAGTTTAAGATTATTATTCCAAAAATTTTATAACAGGAACTTGACCTTATTTTATAAAAGCCTGTGTTTGGGAATATTAATATTCGTAAAAAAGCAGATTTGAGATAAATGAAGTTAAATAAAACAGTATCTTTTACAAGTGGTGTGACAAATATTTTTTTTCATATTCTTACAAAGTGTAATTTAAAGTGCAGGCACTGTTATATTAACAAAAAGCAGCACGGAGATATAACTTTGTCACTATCAACAATCAAAGCATGGTTAAAGGAATTTGCTAAAAGAGATAATAATGCTAATTTGATTTTTCTGGGAGGAGAACCAACTTTACATCCTGAACTTTATCTTGCAATACAAGAAGCAAATAATTTAGGGTACAGCTCTGTAACTGTTGATACAAACGGATATTTATTTAACAACATTTTATCAAAAGTCAGGCCTGATCAGATTGATTATTTCAGTTTCAGTTTAGATGGTGCAAAAAGAAAAACAAATGATGCGATCAGAGGAGAAGGATCATTTGATAAATGTATAGAGGGTATAAAAAAAGCTGTATTAATGGGATTTCATGCAAGCGTAATATATACTGTAAACAGCTTTAATATAGATGAGATTAAAATGATGATTCCTTTATTAAATGATCTTAATATAGACAGATTTTTCATACAGGTTTTGGGAATAAGAGGAAGATCTGCGCAAAATGATAAAAAAAATCCTGGAAACAGCATAATACAGGTTTCAAGAAAAAAATGGTTAAGGATCATTCCTGATGTTGCTATGGAAATTGCAAATTGTGGGATACAAGTTACATATCCCAAAGTATATCTTGATTGTGATAAAATTTTTGAGTGTGCTGCTCTGGTTTCAAAAAATTATTTTGTTTTTCCCAATGGCAGAGTGTATCAATGTCCCTTGTGTGAGGATTTCCCAATACACAGTATGGTTTTTAAAGATGGAAAATTAATTGAAACAGAAAGAATAAATGAAACTGATCTTTTTAGATTAAATATTGCAGAAGGATGCGTGATGAATAAAATAATACAGCCAGACAATTTATATTATAATGAGCATGGCGACCCAGAGTATAAGATAGCATGTTGCATGCTTAAAGAGGAAATATCTGGTTAGTGTCCTTTTTTTTTATACCATCAGATAATGTCTTGTATTGTTTTGATTTTCAACAAAATATAATAAGGAGAGAATATGAAAGTATTAATTACTTATTTTAGTATGTCAGGAAATACTGAGCAGATTGCTAAAGCGATGTTTGACGAAGCTTCCAAATCACATGAAGCAACCATTTGTAAACTTGATGAAATAAATTCAAACAGCTTTAAAGATTCCGACCTTGTTTTTATAGGTTCTCCTATACACGCAGGAGGGCTGGCTGGACCAATAAAAGAGTTATTGGAATTATTGGATGATAGTGCTTTATACAAAGTTGCAGGATTTGTAACACACTCAGCCTCTGCATATGAAAAAGTAAGTTTTGAAAAAGGAATAGCATCTATAAAAGAAATTTGTGAAAGCAAAAAAATTGCATATATTGAGTCATTTGATTGTCAGGGGCGTCTTGCTCCTGAACTGCATGACATGGTTCAGAAAAAAAGAAACCTGTCAGACACTGAATGGGCAGAAAGAATGGCAAAATCCGATCCACATCCAAATTCAGAAGATGAAGCTGATGCAAAGGCATTTGTAAAAAGAGTAATGGAGCTTGTTTAAAAATTTAGTGAGGTTTGCCCTAAAATTGCGTTTTACCCACCTTCCCTGCTATTTCAAAAATGGGCCTGGTTGTAATGCTTGTATATGGTTATGATTTTTCCACCAGGCCTTATTAAACTGACATTCTGAAAAATTACTGCGATATTTTGGTGATATGGAAAAATATATGGTATCTTCTTGTTATAATAATGAAAAAACAGATAAAAACATTGCTGATGTTAACAGATTTAGAACTGATGTTTCTTATTGTACGCGTTGTGGGACATGTTGCAAAAAAGGAGGGCCTGCTTTCCATCTTGAAGATATGCATCTTATTGAAACAGGAAAAATATTGCTGAGACATCTGTACACAATCCGCAAAGAAGAAATTGCATACGATAATATTACAAAATTAAAATTACCTGCCGATTCAGATATTATCAAAATAAAAAGTTTAAAAAACTCATGGACATGTCTGTTTTTTGACGATGTTTACAGTAGTTGCAAAATATATGAAAACAGACCTGTTGAGTGTCAGGTTTTGAAATGTTGGGATACACAGGAAATTGAACAAATTTATTCTAAAAACAGGATTACCAGAAAAGATTTGTTAAGCAAGGTTGAAGGACTCTGGGATATAATTTGTGAGCATCAGCTGCAATGCTCATATGAAAAATTTATAAGCTTGACAGATAAATTTAAAAAAAAGAGAAAAGAAAATATATTAAACGAAATTATATATATTATTCAATATGATATGCACATACGTTCCCTTGCAGTGGAAAAGGTTAATACAGATCCTGACATGCTGAATTTTCTATTTGGACGTTCTTTTGTGGATACAATTTCCGCTTTTGGCTTCAGGATTTATAAAAAAAAAGACAAATATCATCTTGTGGTTGCTAATTGACACAGCTATAATAAAGCTTATACTATAAGCTTTAAAACCTTTTTCACATTCAATATATAACATTCATTAAGTTTGTGAAAAATAAATTATTTTCTATATATAAGGGGATGACATGGACAAAATAGACTTGCTGGAATCAATAGAAATATTTCACGAATTAAGTGAAGATCAGCTTTTATCCATAGCACAAATATGTGTGGAAATAAACTTTAATAGAGGAGATAAACTTTTTACTGAAGGTGATGATGCGACTCATGTATGGATTGTTGTGGAAGGCCAGGCGGATCTGCGTTTTGAGCTGCCAGGAGGACGGCCAACTTCCAATGATCAAACAGTATCTTCTGTAAAAGCAAAAGCTTCTGTGGCACAAATTCTTGGCTGGTCATGTTTTATTCCCCCATACAAGATGAGACTTTCTGGCTACTGCGTTTCCAGACACTGCAAGGTGATACAGATAGAAAAAAATCAACTCATAAAACGCTTCAAACAAGATCCTGTGGTTGGATATAGTGTAATGTCATATCTTATCAAGGTTGTGGGATACAGGTTTCAGCAGTTTCAAGATGCTGTTGCCAAGAATATGGGTGAAAATCTTCTGAGCGGATGGTAACAACATATTTTCATGTTTCATAAAAATATTGGAATTTTAAAATCTTTGATACGGTTTTTGCTAAAAAAATATAAATATTATGGCCAACGTGTTTTTTATATAGCTGCGGCAACTGTTTTTGCAGCCTGTTGCTTAGCTTCAGCATCTCCTGACTGGGTCCATCCTCATCAGCGCTTTGGGTTTAAAGGTTATGTTAAACATAAAGAGCAAAAAGGAAAAGCCAGGCTTTGGACATATGCAACAAACAGAGCCATGGGAAATATAAAAGGCGGTGGAACAATATTATATAAAGATTATAAGCTTAGCAGCCAGCTATATAGACCTGTTAAAAAATTATATAAAAAACAGCTTATAAAAAAAAGATCTGTGCTAAATAGTCTCCAGAGTTTAAACAAAGCTGAAGTAAAATTAAAAAAGGTTGCTGAAAAATTAAATGAAATTACCCAAAAACTAAGTTCAATGAATATAAAATAAGTAAAATATTTATAAAGACAGCTTTTCCAAGCAATAACTTTTCAGGTATTAAAAAAATTCTATACTCTATTTGCATTGCCTCCATGCAAGTTTGTATGTTCGTTTAACAGATATATCCATGGCGTTGTTTTTTTTTCCTGTCATTAATACCAGTCCTGAACCTTTTATGGCTTTACGTTTGTCTATTTTAAGTTTTGGACGAATATTTATCCCTACATTTCTGCTGCAAGATGACCATGAGTGATTTTTAAATTTATCTGTCACTGTGAAATTTTTATCCACAGGACCAGCTATAATGCGAATTGCCTTTGATTCGTTTTTTTGCCCTGCAAAATAATAGCGTTCAGTCAATGTAGCTTTTACGCCTTTATCCAGTTTTGCAGTTCCGCTATATGTTACATCCAAAATAGTGTACTGCCAGCCGGAAGGTGTCTGTATAAGTACATTAATATTACAAAATTTGCTTTTGACAGCCCTTGTGGAAGGGTTTACATTAACTTCAATATCTTGGGAGATGATGATGGACAATGTTTTATTATCATCACTTAATATAGCTTTTGCAGAAGCGTTCTGGCAGCCAGATCCAGCGCAGTGGATATCTTGTTTTAAGGAAGCAGGTGGTGAATCATCACCTGACACAGCATAAATAAAACTTACAAACATAAACATAAATAACAATGCAAGTGTATAAACTGTTTTTCTCATAACTTTGCCTGTTTACAATTCAGGTTAAGTATAATCAAATAAACTAATGTTAACAAGTTTTTAAATCAGACATTTTTAACAGCATATAGTGTGAATTGATTTTGACTTTCACGCTGTCATGATATGGGTATTTATACTTATTGAACACATCTTCTCCATATAAGTTTAATATCAATATCAGTACTTTTTCTTTTTGCTACTCCGAACCCGCTTCTGTTCATACTATTGTTCAACTGAATAGTTGAACAAAGATTAAGCCCAACATCTCTACTGCAAGGTGACCATAAAAAATTGTTAGAATCAAACTTATCCACAAACGTGTAATCAGTATCTTTAGGGCCTTTTATTGTGCAAGTGGCTCTTAAGCCTTTTTGTTTTGAGAAATAATAACGTTCAGTAAATTTAGCTTCTACACCTTCATCTAATTTTGTATTTCCACTATGTGCTAGCATCTCAGCAATAGAGCACTGCCAGCCATAAGGTATGTGCATCAGTACATTCATATTACAAAATCTGGAAACAACAGGATCTGTTGTTTCATCTACACTAACTCCAAAATTCTGGGAGATGATGGATAATGTTTTATTATCATCACTTAATATGGCTTCTGCAGAAGCGTTCGGACAACCAGATCCACTATAAAAAATGTCTATTAATGAGGCAAATGGCAAATCGTCATCTGCCACAGCATAAGTGAAACTTTCAAACATAAACATAAATAAGAGCGCAAGTATATAAACTGTTTTTTTCATAACTTTGCCTGTTTTCAATTCATGTTAAGTATAATCAAATAAACTGATGATAATAAATTTTATATCAGACAAGGATTCTGACAAAATATTTTTTTAATTTTGCAAAAACTTACCTTATTTGAAATAATCTTAAATTTAAAAAATGCCAGATAATGCCAGGTAAATTAAATAATTTTGTTCAAAATTTGATTATAGAGTATAAGTTAACTCAATCTTTATTATTGACATCCCCATGGGAAATGGTTTATCATTTTATGAGTTAATTTTAAGAGGATGTCAATATCTATCATAATCTGTGGATATGTTTTTTAAATGCATGTAAATAAATACTTGCTTTTGTTATCACTTTAAGTTGCAATAGCATTTAATAAAAGTTATTTTACCTTTGTGATATTTACTGGCATCTTCTCAAATTAAGTTTATAAGTTTTTGGTGAATATACATCAACCTCTCCAAAGCCATATCGGTTTAATCTGTTGTCTAATTGTACTTTGGAAGTAGCAACAAGAGCAAGATCTCTTTCGCATGAAGACCATAAAGGTGTTTCAATCAGATCAACTGTTTTATAGCTCTCTTCATATAATGGTCCAAATAGTTCATGCTTTAAATAAGTTTCTTCTGCCTGCCCCTGGAACCAAAGTCTGTCTATCAGTTTTGCTTTTACATTACTGTCAAGTAACATTTCATTTTGCTGTCGAATTTCAGTAACTGCATACTGCCAGCCTTCAGGGACTTTAATAGGCAAGATTATTGTACATCTTTTTCTTTCAACTGCTCTGCCGTCTGGAGTAATTGTTGCGAATAAATCAAAATTATAAACATCAAGAAAATATTCATGATTTTCATCTTTCCTGACTGTGGTAAAGATATCATTGTCAGTGCAGCCTGGTCCTCCTGATCTTATATGCTCTGTCTGTATTACCGGAGCAGGAATCTCAGACATCTCATCAACGGTATCATTTGCCTGAGCAGATCCCATCAACAAAAACAAAAATGCCAAAATATAGCAATATGTTTTTTTCATAATTTTCACCTCGTTATAGTTTTTTTTAAAAGTATCAGAATGAATTTTAAAGATCATTGATTTTCTGTTCCATTCTGATACTTTCTTATCGGTTTGTTTTATACTGTTATACCATTTATGTCATTTGCCCAAAACGTTTATAGCTGTTGCAATAAAATTTGTCGGTAGACATTGTTTCAAACAAAAACGTTTATGAGTAAATTTTAGAAAAATTTATGTATTTATACTTATGGGGTACATCTTCTCCATGAAAGGCTGTATGTTCTTTTAATATCAATATCAGTGCTTTCTCTATCTACTAATCCGAAACCATTTCTGTTTCTGCGATTATCCAACTTAATTTTTGAACGAAGATTAAGCCCTACATCTCTGCCACAAGGTGACCATACAAAACTTGCAATGCCGAATTTATCTATAAATGTGTAATCATCGTCATAAGAACCGTATGTTTTGCGAGTAACTTTTTTTCCTCTTTGCCCTGAGAAATAATAGCGTTCAGTAAATGTAGCTTTTACACCTGGATCCAGTGTAGCGCTTCCACGATGAGTTACATCAATAAGAGAGTACTGCCATCCCTGAGGTATATGTATCGGTATATTCATATTACAAAATTTTGAAACAACAGGACTTGTTGCTGCATCTATCATAGCCTCATATTCTTCAAAAATAATGGTCAATGTTCTGGCATCACCACTTAAGATAGGCTCAATTGTATCGCTTGGGCAGCCGGATCCAGCGTAGTTAACATCTCCTGTGAAATAAACAGGTGGCAGAGCATAAGTAAAGCTTACAAACATAAATAGAAATGCAAGTGTATAAAATATTTTTTTCATAACTATCTCCTTAATTGTTATAAGTTTGGTTTTTTGAAAGACATTTAATTAAAAAATTTTAATTAAGTATTTATAAACTTTCTTTTTTTATTATATGTGTTCTTAAGCCACCTCCTTTTTTATTTCTAAGGTTACAAGTTGTTTTTAAATATTTAATCAAATAATGCTTTAACCTGACAGTTAAATGCTGCAAGTTGTGTATATTTTTTTTAGTTTAACTTGCAGCACTACAAGTTTAACAAACTCTGATTAAATTTTGTTATTTTGAATCGCTTTTAATGTAATAGACGAAGACTTTCTTTTTCCCTTACGTTTTTTTTAAATTTATTAATCTGCACCGTGCAATTGGAAATATTTTGAAAAGTGTATTTTTATTTCAGGATAAATTTTACTGTAACGTGACTGATATTCAATTCCAATTATTTGCTGAAAGATTATGGATCTAAAAAGTCTTATAGGATTAACAACTCTCAATGTTGTAAATATCCTGAACAGACAGGATGTTAATAGCGTTTTGTGTGTTGAAATGATAGAGTCTATAGAAATTATAAGGTGAAGTAATTATAATGTCCATATTTAGTTTTCCTGATAAAAAAGTTGAAGTTCTTGTTCAACCTTCTACGTATCATGGTTTTACAGTTTTTTAAATAATGTTTACTAAAAAAAAATCGTCTGTTTGATTTAATATATTAAGTTGGTTATATTAATATCTTAAGAATGTGTTAACTTGTCTGTCACATTTTTTTGTATTTTTATGCCATGATTTGTTAATATAATGAGCTGGTTTATTCAGAAAAGGCTGTACCTGAAACGTAAAGCCAGTTTGTATTTTTGGATTGGGAAAGAGTGGAAATTATAAGAGAACGTTTCCTGTTGGATTTTACAAAGGGTTTGTCTATGGGATTTTTTTCTAATATCTAATCTTGCAGTGTCTTTTCTTATGTTTATATTTTATTGATCTGTTTTGCGTTTTTTCCTTTTAAAAATTGGACCATTTTCAGATACATTGTTGCACTGCCTCCATGAAAATCTGTAAGTTTGGTTAATATCAAGATCAGTGCTTTCTCTGTCTACTAACCCATATCCTTTTCTGTTTCTTATATTATTTAACTGAATCCTTGAACGAAGATGAAGTTTTACCTCTTTGCCGCGGCCACAAGGTGACCATGAAAAACTTTTAATGTTAAATTTATCTACAAAGGTGTATTCAATATCTTCAGGGCCATGTATCATGCGAGTTACTTTTAATGGTTTTTGCCCTATAAAATTATAATGTTCAGTAAATTTAGCCTTTACACCTTGATCCAATGTTGCGCCACCAATATGTATCACATCAATAACTGAAAACTGCCACCCGAAAGGTATGTGTATTGGTATGGTCAAATGGCAAAATTTGGATATAACAGGTCTTGTTTCAGAACTTATCTCAATTTTATAATCATCAAATACGATAGTTAAAGCTCTGGCATCAGCGCTTAATATCACGTTAATTAATCCGGATAAAAAGCCGGACCCTTCATGCTTGATATTTTTTAATAAGTAAGCAGAGTGAGCATGTGGTAAAGCGTAAGTTAAACTCACAAACGTAAATAAAAATACAATAGTGTAAACTATTGTTTTCATGGCTTTCCCATTATTTCGCAATATACCTTTAAATTAACTAATATTGATTTACAAATTTTCATGACCAAATTTAAGTACTGTTATCAAGGTTAATTAAGTATTTTTTTAAAAAATAGCGCCTTTTTTTAAAAAGGCGCTAAATAGAAGCAGTTATTTATTAATAATCGTGTGTACCTACTTTAACAGGCACGCTAAACATCTCTTCAAGCTTGGATATAATAACTTTCAGATTCATGGGACAGTTCATTACGCCAGTTGCTTTTTGGACGCATGTTGCAAAGTAAATTTCATCAACACTTTCACCCATTTCCTGTAATACTGTTTTTTGAAGACTAAGCTTTGGAAGTACCAGACCTGGACAATCACCGCAACTTGTTTTAAAAACAATATTGATATCTTCATCTCCTTTAAATACAAATGCCTTGTCATTTGCAGCTTTGTAGCATTTGGCACATCCAATACAGCTTGTATCCTGAATTTTTTCACAATAGATTATTCCAACTTTTTTAGCCATTGATATCACCTCATATTAAAGTAATGTATTAAGATAATTATAATTGTTTTTCATATTTTAGAAAAACGTTTTTATATTTAACCTTTATTAAACTTCGGCCATTTAGCGATTTTAGTGATAACCTTTAAAAATTTGAAATAACACAAATTGCTGAAAATATAAATATGTTTATCTGAAAATATAATAAAACATCAAAAGTCTTATGTTATTTAATAAATAAAAACATTTGACTTTTTTTTTCTTTTTTTCTATCTTTTAAATGTTTTTTGCAAAAGGGAATTTCGTGAGAATCGGAAGCGGTCCCGCCGCTGTAACCGGGGACGAATCCTGCAATTTAGCCACTGCTTAGGTATTGCAAACTAGGTGGGAAGGAAGCAGGAAGTAGAGTGATCCGGAAGCCAGAAAACCTTGTTTTTGCAGATACCATATTTTTGCGGAAAAACAAAGATATGGTAATGTAGTGATTAAGAAAAAAAGTCAGGGCCAAGAAACTGGGTGCAGCCCTTCAAACCTGAGTCTTAGAACTAAGGTTTGAAGGGCTTTTTTTATTTTTATTAAGGAAATTGCATTTTAGAACCTGTGATTAATGCTTGAGTTTGATATTTTGCTATAATTGATAAATAATATAAAATTGTTAGGATCTATCTTTAAATTAAAAAAATAAATGAAAGCATTATTTGTAAAATTTAAGCTATTTCAAAAATGGCTCCGCAACTCTTTTAAAATACAGCTATTGGCTTTAATCTTTATATTATCAGGTGCTATTTTTGTATCAGTTAGTATGGGATATGTTAAGATACCTTGCGGGGAAATTATTAAGATTTTATTGTATAAAATATCAGGGGAAGCTTTTTTTATCAAAGATATTAATGATCTGTTTTCAGGTATTGTTTTAGATGTACGTTTACCCCGTATACTGACAGCTGCAATAGTTGGTTCGGGTCTTGCTCTTTCTGGTGTTGTCTTTCAGGGGATTTTACTAAACCCCCTTGCAGATCCTTATACATTGGGAGTTTCATCAGGTGCTGCATTTGGCGCTTCTTTGGCTCTTTTTTTTAATTTTGATTTTTGCGGAGTATACTCTGTCTCCTTTTTTGCTTTTTTAGGAGCAGTTTTGACCCTTGTATTTGTACTGTTTCTCTCTTTTTCAGGCAAAGCATCGCTTGACAACCAGTTTTCATCCAACAATTTGATTTTATCAGGAATAATTGTAACTGCAATATTGTCTGCCGGAATTAATTTTTTGAAATTTATGGCTGATGAACAGGTTTCAGTAATAATATTCTGGCTTATGGGCAGTTTTAACTCAAAAACCTGGACTGATGTTTTATTAACACTTGTTTTTGTATGCACAGGGTTTTTGATATTTTTATTTTATGCCATGGATCTTAATCTTATGTCCCTTGGAAACAAAATGGCATCTTCCCTTGGAGTTGATACAAAAAAAACGCCTTTTATTCTTCTTGTTGCATCATCTCTTGTTACTGCTGTTTGCGTTTCTGTTTCAGGTATTATTGGATTTGTAGGTCTTTTGGTACCCCATATGATGAGATCTGTTACAGGGCCTGATAACAAAAAACTGATTCCGGTTTCCATGCTGGCTGGCGCCATATTACTTTTATGCGCAGATACAATAACAAGGGCTTTTCTTCCTGTTGAAGTTCCAATAGGTGTTATTACAGCTTTAATCGGAGGCCCTTTTTTCTGCTATATATTTAAAAAAAAACAAAATAAATTAAATTAAAAACCATTAAAAAATGTCCTATAAAATCAATGATATAACCTTTTATTTTGAAAATAATAAAGTGATAAACAATCTTTCAATTACACTTGAGAAAGGAAAATTTTTCGGAATAATAGGACCAAATGGCTGTGGGAAAACAACATTCCTTGATCTTTTATTAAGGCATCTAAGTCCTGCAACAGGATCTATAGCCTTTATGGGTAAGGATCTTAAAAAGTATTCAAAAAAAGAGCTGTCTAAAAAAATTGCGCTTGTTCCGCAAAATTATTATATTAATTTTCCTTTTAAAGTAAAAGAGATTGTGCTGATGGGGCGATATCCTCATATTTCACGATTCAATTCTCCTTCAGAAAAAGATTACAATATAGTTAACGATGTAATGCAAAAAACTGGTACTTATAAATTTAAGGATCAACATATAACAAAGTTAAGCGGAGGAGAAAGGCAAAGAGTTGTATTTGCAAGGTCCCTGGCTCAGGATACTCCTGTTCTTATACTGGATGAAGCCACGTCAAATCTTGATATAAATTATACTTTTAATCTGCTAAATATTGCAAAACAAAGCGTGATTCAAAGCAACAAAACTATAATTGCTGTATTTCAGGACATTAACCTTGCTTCTTTTTATTGTGATTATCTTATTTTTATGAGTCAGGGAAACATTGTTTTTCATGGCACAGTTGATAAAGTTTTAACTGCACATACCATAAAATCTGTTTTTTTTGTTAACTCAAAAGTATATTACGACTCTTATTCAGATTCAAAACATGTGGTTTATAAAGCAAAATAAAAAATCAGTTACTTACTGTTATTTATTAAAGCAAATCAATATTATCATATTGATTCTTATCCTTTTTATTCCGGCAAAAGCAAATTTGTCGTTATCTGCATCTGTGCTGATAAAGGATAAACATTCATTTTTTGATCAGTCCAAAAGAGAAATTTATATTAAAAAACCATTTAAACGAATTATTTCACTTTATGGCGGTCATACGGAAAATTTATATGCCCTGGGACTTGACAAGGAAATTATCGGTGTGACCAGAAATGAAGTTTTTCCGAAAAAGGCATCTAAAAAAAAACCTTTTTCATACCATGATGATCTGGAAAAGTTTTTGGCTGCATCTCCTGATCTTGTTCTGATAAGACCCATGATAGATCAAGGTTATGCAAGGTTGATTGCAAGGCTTGAAAAATTTAACATAAAAGTAGTATCGCTCCAGCCCGGAACAATTGAAGAAATGTACACTTACTGGAAGATACTTGGAATGCTGACAGACAAACGCGATACAGCAGCAAAAATGATAGTGCATTTTAAAAGGGCTGTTGCTGATTTTAATAAATTAACAGAAAGCATACCTGAAAAAAAAAGGGTATATTTTGAATCCATACACAAAAAAATGAAAACATTTGCTCCCAATTCCATGGCAATATTTGCTCTTGAAGCTGCAGGGGGTATAAATATCGCCTCAGATGCCATATCGCTTAGAGGTACAAATATTGCTGCATACGGAAAAGAACGGATACTGTCCAAATCAGCTAAAATTGACATATATCTTGCCCAAACAGGTAAAATGAACAGGTCAAGCCTGCACCTTATTAAAAATGAAACAGGTTATAGTATCATAAAAGCTGTTAAAAACGATCAAATATATTTTGTAGATGAGATTATTGTGTCAAGACCGACATTTAGAATTCTAAATGGAATATATCATATAGGAAAGATACTTTATAAAGACATATACAAAAAAAATGCAGAACAAATTTTAATAAAAGCAAATAGTTATATAAAATGATTGATTTAAAACAAGTTAAAACATGCGGAGGTTGACATCAAAGGTATAGTAATTGCCGGAACAAAAAGCGGTTGTGGGAAAACAACAATTACCCTGGGACTTTTAGCAGCCTTGTCAAAAAGAGGATATAATATTGCTTCTTTTAAAGTAGGCCCTGATTTTATAGATCCTGGTCACCATGCTAAAATAACAGGAAAAGTCAGCAGAAATTTAGATGGATGGATGCTTTCAAAGCAATATAATATAAAATGTTTCAACAAATATTCCAGTAAAGCAGATATTGCTGTTATTGAAGGTGTTATGGGGCTTTTCGACGGTTATGACGGTAAAAGCGAATCAGGTTCAACAGCCCAGATGGCCAAATGGCTTGGTCTTCCTGTTATCCTGTCTGTTGATGCAAAAAGTATGGCAAGAAGCGCAGCAGCTTTAGTAAAAGGATTTGAAGAGTTTGATAAAGATCTTTTTTTTGCTGGAGTAATTTTTAATAACGTTGGCAGCAAAAAACATCTGGCATATCTTCAGGAGGCATTAAAAGAGAATGTAAAAATGCCTTGTATTGGAGGAATAGCAAATAACAGGGATATTTGTATACCTGAAAGGCACCTTGGTCTTGTAACGACCCAGGAACACGCTTTATCTAATGAAAATATTAATAAACTTGCAGATACAATTGAAAAAAGCATAGATCTTAAAATGTTTGTAAAAATGCTTCCGGATATTCCTTATACTGATTTAACTGATAACAGCAAAAACAAAAAACAAGATGATTCTTTGGCTTTAAACTGTTTATTGAAAAAAAAAGTGCGTATTGGAGTGGCCATGGATAAAGCCTTCTGTTTTTATTATCAGGATAATCTTGACCTTCTTTGTCAAAGTGGTGCTGAACTGGTATTTTTTTCACCTGTTAAAGAAAACAGTTTGCCTGAAGAAATTGACGGGCTTTATTTTGGTGGAGGATATCCTGAAATTTTTGCGAAAGAATTGGCTGAAAAAGTTGATCTTCACAGTCAAATCAGAAAAAAATGCCTTGATGACATGCCTATATACAGCGAATGTGGAGGTTTTATATATCTTTGCAAATCACTTTTTGATCAAAACGGAAATAAACATCCAATGGCAGGATGCTTTCCTTTTAATGCAAAAATGTCATCAAGTTTGAGATCCTTGGGCTATCGTGAAATCAGGCTGTTAAAAAACAGTGTAATAGGATCAAAAGGAGAAATAATCAGAGGACATGAATTTCACTATTCTCTTCTTGAAGATTTTGTAAAAAATGCAGGTATGGAAACAATTTACAGTGTTGCAGATAAAATTGGAGATAAAGCTATTGCAAATGGTTATAAAATAAACCAATGTCTTGGCAGCTATATTCATCTTCATTTCGGAAGCAACATGGATTCAGCCAGACATTTTGTAAAAGCGTGTCAAACATATAGATATGAAAGGATTTCACTGTAAATGAAACCGGAAGAGATAGAAGCATTAAGCTTTAAAATAATTGACAGAGAAGCAGGCCAGCACAGATTTTGTCCTGATAAATGGAGTATAGTACAAAGGATGATCCATACATCTGCAGATTTCGAATATTTAGATACAGTGCGGTTTCATCCTGATGCAGTAAATGCCGGGATCAATGCCATCTGTTCTGGGAAGCCTGTTATAACAGATACAAATATGGTAAAAGCTGGTATCAATAAAAGCGCATTAGAAAGGTTTAATGTGGACGTAAGATGTTTTATAAATGACCCTGAAGTAAAAAAACAGGCACAAAAAGCAGGAACTACCCGTTCACAAACAGCTGTTGATGCAGCCATTGATTCTGTTAATGCCAGGGATTTTATATTTGTTATAGGAAATGCTCCCACAGCACTTATGCGCCTTATTGAACTTGTTAAAAAAAATATGGTAAAGCCTGCTCTTATAATTGGATTTCCAGTGGGATTTGTAAATGCAAAAGAATCCAAAGAGGCTCTTTTAGAAATCCCATCTGCTTATATTACAAATATAAGCAGAAAAGGGGGTTCAAATATAGCAGCAAGTGTTGTAAATGCCCTTGTTAAACTGGCTGTCAAAAAAATAAGCTAAAAAACTGGTCAGAATAAATAAACTAACTTTTCAATTTTAAATTTACGGTAATAGATATGGATATTAAAACAGGAACTTTATACGGTCTTGGGGTAGGGCCTGGTGATCCCGAATTGATTACTTTAAAATCAATGCAGATATTAAATAAAGTAGATATTGTATTTGCAGCATCATCAACCAAAAATAATTACAGCCTGGCAGTCAGTATTGCAAAACCCCATATTCCAGAAGCAACCTTGATTAAGATGCTTGCTTTTCCCATGATAAAAGATATCAGCAAAGCTAAAAAAATATGGGAAGAGCACGCACATTCGATAATAAAAGAACTTGTTAACGGTAAAGATGTTGCTTTTGTGACATTAGGTGATTGTATGACATATTCCACTTATGGGTATATTTTAAAACACATTAGCATGTTAGCTCCGGATATATCAATTGTAAGTGTGCCTGGTATTACATCATATCAGGCAGCAGCAGCACGTATAAACAAGCCTCTTGTTGAAGGGGAAGAGTCACTTACGATTGTTTCCGGCATAGAAGGCGGAAATGCCTTAAGGGAATTAAAATCCAGACAAAGTAACATGGTTTTTTTGAAAGCATACAAAAACATTAATGATATTGTTTCTGCTATTGAAGAGGCAGATCTTCTTGATACAAGTGTTGGAATAACAAACTGTGGACTTGCAGAAGAAAAAATTATTAAAGATGTCAAAAGCTTTACTCAAATGCCCCCTGAATACTGGACTCTTATTATGACAAAACCGAAAAAAGAAAATGGGGCATAAACTGAGCAAATCAGCATATAAATATTTTGAATTTTTTATAAATATCAAACCAAATGTTTTGTTTGACAAATGACTGCAAAAAAAAGGCTTAAAACCGGATTTACAACAGGTACAGCTGCTGCTGCTGCGACTAAGGGAGCTTTGCTTTTACTTGTTGAAAAAAAAATACCTTTAAAAGTAAAAATAAAATTTTTAACAGGTGATTATATTGATATACCGGTTAATACCTGTGTTCAAAAAAAAACCGATCAAGCTGTTTGCACTGTAATAAAAGATGCAGGAGATGATCCTGATATAACTCATAAAGCTGTTATCGGTGCAAAAGTTACAATCTTAGATAAAAAGCATGATAAAGTCGAAACACGTATAACAGGCAGCAGGGGCGTTGGAGTGGTTACAAAAAAAGGTCTTGAAATAGAGCCTGGTAATTTTGCCATCAACTCTGGCCCTTTGGAAATGATTAGTCAGGCTGCATCTGAGGTTTTAGAAAAAAACGGTAAAAATTTTTTGGTCAGTATTAAAATTTTTGTGCCAGATGGTGAGAAATTGGCAACAAAAACCCTGAACAAACGACTTGGAATTTTAGGTGGAATTTCAATATTGGGGACAACAGGTATTGTAAGGCCCATGTCCCATGATGCCTATATTGCAACAATACGCTCTGCTATATCTGTTGCAAAGGCAACAGGTGCTGAAAAAGTAGTTTTAACCACAGGCAGGCGAAGTGAAAGGTATGCACAGCTTTTTTTTGATAATTTGCCTGATGAAGCATTTATACAGATAGGAGATTTTTTTCAAAAATCATTGGACTTTGCTGCTGAAAAAGGTTTCAGACATATTACTCTGGCGGTTTTTTTTGGAAAAGCTATTAAGATGGCAAACAAAAATTCTAATACCCATGCTTCAAAATCCAGTTTGACAATGGCGAATTTGTCGATATGGGCATATGAAGTTACAAGAGATGAAAAATTTGCAAAAATGCTTTTATCAGCTCATACAGCCAGGCATGCATTTGAACTTATAAATGACAAATATCCTGAAATTATCTCTTATGTAGGCATGCTGATGATAAAATCTGCAAAGGAGTTTACACACTTTTTTGTTGATGTGCAAAGCATTATTTTTGATTACAGCGGCAGAGTTGTTTTTAATTCTGACAGATACTAATTTTTTTTAGGGAACATATTGTTTATGAAACCTGTATCAGTAATAGGCATGGGCTTATCACCTGATGATCTTACTGTAAGGCATTGGAATCTGATTGATAGAGCTGACATTATTGTGG
>Ga0209345_10002951_pt1 | contig 17999 bp, 14 predicted proteins | sample Cruoilmetagenom7_FD_187294 | JGI IMG/M metagenome (GOLD analysis project Ga0209345, IMG submission 187294) | Oil polluted marine microbial communities from Coal Oil Point, Santa Barbara, California, USA - Sample 7 (SPAdes) (version 2) | ecosystem: Environmental > Aquatic > Marine > Oil seeps ...
TTCGATGTCTTCCAGCTCACCGAGATCAACACCCAGTCCAGCTGTCGATTCTGCTAGGCCATCTAGAACCGCATCCGCAAACAGGTTGCAGTAAAGTGAGATGGCGCGTGCCGCATCATCATTGCCTGCAAAACCGTAATCGGCGTCTTTTGGCGAGCAGTTAGAGTCCAGAACAGCAATCACTGGGATACCCAGTTTACGTGCTTCTTGTACCGCAATCGCTTCTTTGTTGGTATCGATAACGATCATCGCAGCCGGCAGACCACCCATTTCGGTAATGCCACCTAACGCGCGCTGAAGCTTCTCTTGACGGCGTGAAAGATCGAGAAGCTCTTTCTTCGTCAGACCTTCGCCACCACCTGATTCAAACATAGCGTTCAATTCACGAAGTTGCTTGATTGAGTTAGACACAGTTGACCAGTTTGTCAGCGTGCCACCCAACCAGCGGTGGTTCATGTAATATTGGGCACAACGTTGCGCAGCTTCAGCAACCGGATCAGCAGCCTGACGCTTCGTGCCGACGAAAAGAACGCGGCCACCTTTTGCAACAGTATCGCGAACAAAGACGAGCGCTTGGTGTAGCGCTGGAACAGTCTTTGAAAGATCAAGAATGTGAATGCCTGAGCGCTCGCCGTAGATATAAGGCTTCATGAGCGGGTCCCAGCGGTGTGCTTGGTGACCGAAGTGAACGCCTGCTTCCAATAGCTGACGCATTGTGAATTCTGGTAGTGCCATGTTTTCTCTCCATCCGGTTAGCCGTCACGGGTGGAACTAGCCGCCTTTATCTAAAGGCCTTTAGCACCGGATGCACCCGTGAACTGATTTAAGGAATGGTCGGTATACAAGTTTTCTCTCAACAGGCAAGTGCCTCACATCATCACAAACGTTAAGCGGCTTCTAGGTCAACACGCTCGACACCTGGCACATCTTTCAACGCGCGTTGAGCACCTAATCCAATCGTATAAGTGTCAGGCAGCTGCAAGATAACGCGACGACCATCGGAAAGCGACAATTCTACCAATATATGGCCTCGCTCAGAATCTTTTATGCGGCTCAAATGCTCAATTACTTTGGTGATTTCACCTGCCTTAGCCCCACGCGCGAGACGTATTTTCAAAGCAGACGCCGCTTTTGATATTCGCGCTCGCTCTAATGGCACAATCCGTTCAGCGTTTAGCTTAATCTCATCACCATTCCGCTTAACTGCAACAGTAATCGCGACAGCGGAGCCAACCGTTAGCATTTCACGAGTCTCCTGTAGTGTTTCTGGAAACACCATCAACTCAACCTCACCTGTTGGATCGGATAAAGTCAGAAAGGCAAACTTACCGCCATTTCGAGCAGGTTTCTCATTACGCATCCGGACAACACCGATCAGTTCTAGCGGTGTACCATCGCGTGCACGATCAGCAATTTCGATCGCGAGCGTCACTCGTTCCCGGTTAATGCCCTCCAAGACGTCATCCAGTGGGTGACCGGAGAAATAAAACCCCATCGCGCGTAATTCTTCATCTAGCTTCTGCTGCCCGCTCCATGGCTTCGAATGGGTCAGCTCTGGTCGCATCGCCGGTTCGGCTTCACCAAATAAGCCCCCCTGCCCGCCAGCCCTGTCTTCAGCTGCACTCGATGTCATCTGCGCCAGCATAGGCGCGGATGCCAGTGCCTGAGCACGATTGTCGATGAGGCTGTCAAAAGCCCCTGCGCGCGATAGAGATTCAAACGCCTTCTTATTGATATGCCGCGGATCAACTTGCTCCGAGAAAGCGTAGATGTCCTTGAACCCCTTCACAGAGGACCGCAGCGCCTCAACGTGCCGCATCGCTTCAAGCCCAACACCCTTCAGCGCACCCAGCGCGTAAACGATCGCACCATCTTTCACACTAAAATCAGCTGTCGACTCATTCACATCAGGCGGAATGACATTGATTTTCAGTCTTTTCGTCTCCTGAAAGAATGCGGCCAGTTTGTCTGTATTTCCAAGATCCAGGCTCATTGACGCTGCTAAGAATTCAACTGGAAAATGCGCCTTCAGATAAGCTGTTTGGTAGCCAATCAACGCATAGGCTGCCGCGTGTGATTTATTGAAACCGTACCCAGCGAACTTTTCCATCGTATCGAAGATTTCATTAGCAAGCGGCGTCTTTATACCCTTCAATTCTGCAGCGCCATCCACAAATCGTTTGCGTTGCGCGACCATTTCTTCAATCTTTTTCTTACCCATCGCCCGCCGCAATAGGTCAGCTTCACCAAGTGAATAGCCCGCGATTTCCTGCGCCATCCGCATCACTTGTTCCTGATAAACAGGCACGCCGTATGTCGCTTCAAGAATGGGCTCCAGATCAGGGTGTTGATAGCGGATCGTGTCAACGTCTTCCTTGCCCTGCACGTAGACAGGAATGTTCTCCATCGGTCCCGGCCGGTAAAGTGAGATAATCGCGATCACATCTTCAATATTATTCGGGCGTACCTTTCGAAGTGTATCGCGCATACCAGCGCCCTCCAATTGGAACACCCCTAGCGTTTCACCGCTCGCCATCAATTCATAAGACGGCGTATCGTCTAAATTCTCCCATTCGGGACCAACATCCTGCCCATTCGCTCGGATAAACTTCAACGCGCGGTCAATCACGGTGAGTGTCTTAAGGCCCAAGAAGTCAAACTTCACCAGTCCGCCCATCTCAGCATACTTCATATTGAACTGAGTAGCAGGCAAATCAGACCGTGGGTCATTATATAGCGGCGCAATCTCTACCAGCGGACGATCACCAATCACCACGCCCGCCGCGTGCGTCCCTGCATTCCGGTAAAGCCCCTCCAGCGACAAGGCTGTCTTTAGCAATTCACCAACGCGCGCATCTGCAACGATCTCATCGTCAAATTTTGGCTCATCATCGATGGCTTCTTGCAGCTTCGGCGGGTTCGCAGGATTAAACGGGATCAGCTTCGCCAGTCTGTCCACTTGCCCATAAGGCATTTGCATCACACGACCGACATCGCGGATAACAGCCTTGGCTTGCAACGTACCAAACGTAATGATCATCGCCACACTATCGGCGCCATATTTATCGCGTACATAGCGGATCACTTCGCCCCGCCGCTCCTGACAGAAATCGATATCAAAGTCAGGCATTGAAACACGTTCGGGATTCAAGAAACGTTCAAACAGCAAGTCAAAGCGCAGCGGATCGAGATCTGTAATAAGTAACGACCACGCCACAAGAGAACCCGCACCAGAGCCCCGCCCCGGCCCAACAGGAATGCCTTGTTCTTTTGTCCACTTAATGAAGTCAGCAACGATCAGGAAGTAGCCGGGAAAACCCATCCCTTCGATAATACCAAGTTCATAGTCTAGGCGCTCCTGATATGTCTCCACATCTGCGTATAGTTTCGCGGCCGCCTTTAACCGCCCTTGCAAACCAGCATTTGCCAGATCACGTAGCGATTCAATTTCTGATTTCGACTTAGAACCAAAATTAGGAAGGATAGGTTTGTGTGTCTCGGATTTTACCGAGCAGCGTTTTGCAATCTCGACAGTGTTCTCAATCGCCTCAGGCAAATCGGCGAACAATGCCCGCATCTCATCTTGTGATTTGAGATACTGAGAGGGCGCAACGCGGTGCCTGTCATCCTGTCCAAGATACTCGCCATTCGCAATGCACATTAACGCGTCATGCGCGCCAGCATCTGTCGGCTTCAAGAAGCGCGCATCATGCGTTCCAACCAAGGGCAAACCCAGCTCATATGCTAATTCAATTAAGCCGGGTTCTGTTTTGGCTTCTTCAGGTGTCCCGTGGCGTGTGATCTCAACATAGCAGCGCTCTGGATAGGCTGCCGACAAAGCTTGCAAAATGTCCCGCGCTTCACTCTGCTTACCTTTCAGAAGACATTTGGCTGCCGCCCCTTGTGCCCCACCGGTCAGCACGATCAATCCATCTGTGTTCTCAAACACATGCCGCTGCGCCAGAGCAGGCACACCCGTTTCGGATTCTAAATATGCTTGCGACGACAGATACATTAGCCGCTGATACCCAACCTGATTTTGAGCATAGATCGACAATCGTGTCGGTTCGCTCTTGGGTTCGTCATCCAGTACGTCGAAACAGCACGCGATAATCGGTTGAACACCCGCGCCGGATAATCCCAGCGATAATTCCAACGCGCCAAACATGTTGTTACGGTCGGTCACCGCCAGTGCGGGCGCGTGTGCCTCTTCGGCCCACTTAAACAGCTTCTTTGCTGTGATCATGCTTTCCAGCAAAGAATAACTAGAACGCACGGCAAGATGTATAAATGGGGTCTTGGCCAAAGGGGCATCCTCCAACCTTTATCATGCCGCAACTGCCCGCAAGCGCCTATGCCGACAGAGATTATTTCACAGCTTATGTGGGGTGAAAATCAACTAGCTTGCCGTCTTCTAGCGTCAACACACGGTCCATGTGCCGCGTTAGGCTCATATTGTGGGTCGCCACGAGAACAGCGGCGCCCTCATCGCGCACCATACGTATCAACGTCGCAAAAACACGTTCCGTCGTTGCCGGGTCGAGGTTTCCGGTTGGTTCATCTGCAATCACCAGTCGTGGATCATTCGCCAACGCCCGAGCAATCGCAACGCGCTGTTGTTCCCCACCAGACATCTTACCCGGTTGATGGTCACCCCGGTCTGCCAAGCCCATTTCTGCAAGTAGTGCTTCAGCTTTCACACGCGCAGTACGCTTAGATGTGCCGGCAATCATAAGCGGCATAGCAATGTTATCTGCTGCGTTAAACTCAGGTAGCAGATGGTGGAATTGATAAACAAAACCAATCTTCGAGCGACGCACCGCTGTGCGCTCAGCATCGTTCATTTTCAAACAGTCTAAGCCATCCAGCTTAACCTCACCCGCCTCAGGTCTTTCGAGCAACCCAGCGGTATGAAGCAGAGTTGATTTGCCCGATCCTGACGGTCCGACAAGACCAACAAGCTCTCCCGCGCGTAGCGTTAGATTTGCCTTATCCAACACAGACAATTCGCCCGCATTCGTTTTGTAAAAACGATCAACATTCAACAGCTCAAGAACCGGCGCAGCCATTACTCAAACCTCAATGCGTTTACAGGGTCTTGGCGGGATGCCCACCATGCGGGGATAAGCGAAACAATCATCGACATGAACAACGCGTAAAGCCCCGTTTGGATGACTTCCGGCCAATCCAGAATCGCGGGTAAACCATCAATGCCATATGTTTGCGGATCGAAGACTTCGCCCTCTATGAATAGATTGATAAATGCTTCAACAGCGCCGATGTTCGTAACCACCAACACGCCAACGAAAATACCGCACAAAGCGCCCAGCGTGCCCAACACGGTGCCCACCATCAGAAACACACGCAATACACCGCCTTGGCCTAGCCCCATCGTGCGCAAGATCGCAATATCACGTGTTTTGTTCTTCACCAGCATGACCACACCAACGATGATATTCAGTGTCGCAATCGCCATAATCACCATTACGAGTAGACGCACCATTGTCCGCTCCACTTGTAATGCATTGAGATACCCTGCCCGCGCCGATTTCCAGTCCCCCATCGCAAGACTATATCCCGTCGCATCATTGATACGTTGGATGGCTTCAACCGTATTGTCAGGATATTTAAGGCGGATATCCAACAGCTCGTATTTGTCCTTATAGTTGAACAACAATTGCGCCTGCTCGATCGGCATAAAGATATAGAGATTATCTAGATCGACACTCCCAGTCTGGAATACATCTCCGATGACATAGCCCTTCTTACGGGGTGTCCCACCAAATGGGCCTGTCGTTTGCTGCGCGGTGATGATCTCAATCGTTTCGCCGGTGCGTGCGCCCAGTCCTTCTGGTCCGGCGGCAAGATAAGCGCCCATCATGATGACGTTGCCGCCATTCTTTCCATCCCCAAAACCAAATTCCTTGGCACGCGCGCCTTGGTCATTCAGGAAGGTCATCTCTTCTAAGCTTGAAACCGGTATACCACGCACGGCGGCGCCTGTTTTGCGACCATTGGCAGACACCAGTACATATTCTTCAATGAGGGGCGAAACGCTTTCAACGCCCTCGACACCGCGGATCGTTTCCGCAATCTTATCGGCCTCTTCTTGGGAATAGGTGTTTACATTCGCGCTAATATGAGGCGCGCCGCCCAACAGCGCGTCGAGCAACGTCGCACGGAAGCCACTCATCACCGACATGGTAATAATCAAAGCCGCCACTGCAAAGAAAATCCCCACGAATGAAATGATAGAGATGAGTGATGCCCCACCATGCTCTCGTTTTGCGCGCAGATAACGCCACGCTAGAGTGCGCTCTAGTTTGCCAAACGGCAGGGCGGCACTGGCACTACTCATGCGGCGGTAATCTCAGCGATGGCTGCGTCGAGGCTAACCTCTTTCTTCTCACCACTTTTTCGGTTTTTCATTTCCACGACACCGTTTTTGATACCGCGCGGGCCAATCACGATCTGCCAAGGCAAGCCAATCAAATCCATCCGCGCAAATTTTGCGCCTGCGCGATCATCTGCGTCATCCAATAAAGGCTCAACACCTGCTGCCCTCAGGGCTGCATAGGCTTTCTGGCTCTCAGCATCGCAGGCTTCATCACCGACACGCATGTTGATAATGCCAGCACCGAATGGCGAAACTGAAGATGGCCAAATTATTCCATCATCATCATGGCTCGCTTCGATAATCGCACCGACTAAGCGCGACACACCTATTCCATAACTGCCACCATGAATTTCATTCAGTTGGCCGTCTGAGTTCTGAACTTCAGCCTTCATCGGGTCGGAATACTTGGTGCCAAAGTAGAAGATGTGCCCCACTTCGATGCCACGCGCAGAGATACGCGACTCCTCTGGCAGCGCATCAAAAATTGCCTCGTCATGCTTCTCTTCTGTTGCTGAGTAGAACTGTGTGCGTCGTTCCATCTCTGCCTTCAGGGCGACTTCATCATTGAAGTCAAAGTCCAAGCCGGGCGCCGGGACTTCCAATAAGGCCTTGTCACAGAATACAGCGCTTTCACCCGTTTCAGCCAACAAGATAAACTCGTGGCTAAGATCACCGCCGATCGGACCAGGGTCTGCTTTCATCGGGATCGCCTTAAGGCCCAACCGATCGAATGTATTCAGATACGCAGCAAACATTCGTTGATATGAAATGCGCGCACTCGCTTCATCCACGTCAAACGAATACGCATCTTTCATCAGAAACTCACGGCCGCGCATTACACCGAAACGCGGACGTATTTCATCGCGAAATTTCCACTGCTGATGATATAAGTTCAACGGCAATTGCTTGTAGCTTTTCACGTAAGAGCGAAAGATATCCGTGACCAACTCTTCATTCGTTGGGCCGTACAACATGTCCCGCTCATGGCGATCAGTCACACGCAGCATTTCCGCGCCGTAGTCATCATAACGCCCTGACTCACGCCACAAATCTGCCTGCTGCAGAGTCGGCATAAGCATCTCTACCGCACCGGCGCGGTCCATTTCTTCCCGTACAATCTGTTCGATCCTTTTCAAGACACGAAACCCTAGCGGCAGCCAAGAGTATATCCCCGCTCCACTCTGGCGGATCATGCCCGCACGCAGCATCAATTGATGTGAAACGATAGCCGCCTCAGAGGGCGCTTCTTTCGTCACAGGCAGGAAATATTGGCTCAGACGCATGGCTACCTCAGATTAGTAATTCAATGCTCTATTAGAACGAGATCAAGGCGAAAAGAAGCGGGGAATAATAATCGCCGCTAAAATTGTGATCAGAAGGCCGCCGCCAGTCGCCCAAAGGGCCTTTTTTGCAAGCATAGGCTTAGATGGCGCGCCTTCTTCTGTGCCGGGTACGGGCTCACCATCTTCAAATTGGCCGCGCACGCCGATTGGCAGAACAACAAAAAAGCTGATCCACCACCCTAACGTGAAGACCACTAAAGCTCCTGTGATGGTCATTAGTGGTCGCCCTTCGGCGTTTCCATCAACTCAATCAATACGCCATTGGAATTCTTCGGATGAACAAAAATGATCAATGTGCCATGCGCACCAATTCGCGGCTCCCCCAAAACAGTGGCCCCGCGCTTACCCATCTCAGTTACAGCCTCATGAACATCATCAACCTCGAAGCAAACATGATGCTGGCCACCTTTAGGGTTCTTCTGAATGAAATTCGCAATCGGTGAGCTATCAGACAGTGGCTCAATCAGTTCAATCTGACTGTTCGGCAAGTTCACAAAACAAACCTTTACACCCTGCTCAGGCATATCAAATGGCGTTGTAATATCTGTCGCACCATAGAGTGTTCGGTACGTGTCGCATGCCGCTTCAAGGTCCGGCACAGCGATGCCGACATGGTTCAACGGTCCAATCTTAAAATCGCTCATCAATCAGCTCCTTAATACAGTGACATCTATATAGGGCCGCAAACCGAAAGTTGCCTCACAAGCGCGGCGGATTGCCCTGCCCACCGCCTTTTCAACAGAGTCATCATCCATGCGTGCGCGCCGCTTCATCTTGCTCAATGCCGTTTCGGCTGCCTCATCTAATGCATTGAGGGACTCGTCAGCCAAACGCCCGTCTGGTTCAGAGAATCCCCGCACGACAATAAGGGGACCATCGACGAGATCCCCATCTTCGTCGAATGAGACGCTCGCAAACACTGCGCCAGCCTCCGCTAATTTGCGGCGTTCTGTAATGCCCTGCGCGCCTTCTGGCACTAATCGCTTGCCATCTAGGAACAAACGTCCTGCCGGCACCATATCAATCACTTCGGCGTTGCCCGGTGCTAAGCGCACCATAGATCCGTTCTTAGGCGCAACAGCTTGCGGCACCTGAAGAGACTTCGCAAACATCGCATGTTCCATCAAATGGCGCTGCTCCCCATGCACTGGCACAGAAATTTGAGGCCGAACCCAGCCATACATTTTGCGTAACTCTTCTCGGCACGGATGTCCCGAAACATGGATCGTATCCGTCAACATTCGTGGCGTAATGACCCGAACGCCCTTCTCGGCGAGTTGGTTTTGCATGGCAAAGATCCCGCGCTCATTGCCCGGAATGATCCGGCAAGAAAAGATAACGCTATCGCCTTCTCCAAGATTAACATGGCGATGGTCATTGCGCGCGATCCGGCCGAGTGCTGCGCGTTCTTCGCCCTGACTACCTGTACATAAATACAAGATATGGTCAGATGGAATGGTGCTGGCATCCGCCTCATGCACAAACTCCACATCCTTATCCAAAATACCGACAGCCTTCGCGGCGTCTGTAATTCGGTGCATACTACGCCCGACAAGACACACGCTGCGCCCAGCCGCACTCGCAGCGTCAATAATCGTTTTCACACGCGCGACATTGGATGCAAACGTCGTCACCGCCACACGACCTGTTTGCTCAGCAATTAGATCAAACAACGCATCGCGGACCGTTTCTTCTGAACCCGCTTCACCTTCTTCGAACACGTTTGTCGAATCACAGACCATAGCTAACACGCCATCGTCACCCAGTTTGGTCAGGGCATCTACATCTGTCGGTTTGCCGATTTGTGGTGCAGGATCAATCTTCCAGTCGCCTGTATGCAAGATCACACCTGCCGGGGTCGTGATCGCTAACGCATTCGGCTCAGGAATGGAGTGCGTCAACGTTATATACTTAATCTCGAACGGCCCGGCTTTGGCACGCCCACCTAATTTCAAAGGCTTCAGCCAATTCACATCGCCGCCGCGTTCGGTCAGCTTTGACTTCACCAATTCTAATGTAAACGGTGTGGCATAGATGGGAGCCTTGGTGCGCAATCGCGGATATAACAAAGCGACAGCACCAATGTGGTCTTCATGCGCATGCGTCAGAAAGATTGCATCAATCTGCTCGCCAACCAAATATTCAGGGTCCGCGCAGATAAGATCAACGCCCGGCGTATCGAGCGATCCAAACGTCACCCCAACATCGACGATGATCCAACGGCGTTTATCGGCAGGGCCATAGCCATACGCATTTAGATTCATACCAATTTCTTCACACCCACCGAGGGGCAAGAAGACTAGCTCATCAGCTGGCGTCATCGTGTCAGGCATAACGCTCAACTGTTCCTTTTATAAATTTCGAGCAGGCCACGGATTGTGATGTCCTGATCATAGTAATCAATTTGCTGGCTCGCACCTTCAAACAAGGCCGCAACCCCACCTGTTGCAACCACTTGCATCGGCTTACCGTATTCTTTCTTTACGCGCTCGACGAGGCCATCAATCATATCAATATAGCCCCAGAAGACGCCTGATTGCATCGCGCTAACGGTATCTTGCCCAATAACAAGGTCAGGTTTCTGAATCGCAATACGCGGCAATTGCGCGGCTGCTTCGTGTAACGCCCGCATTGATAGGTTGATACCGGGCGAAATGATGCCGCCGTCAAAGCCCCCGTCTTCAGCAATCACATCAAATGTTGTCGCTGTTCCGCTATCAATAACAATTAGGTTTCCAGGATATGTCACATGCGCGCCCAAGCCGCTCACAATTCTATCGGCGCCAACTTGTTCAGGGCGTCGGATACGGATCGGCATACCGAATTCAAGGCCAGGATCACCGACGAAGATCGGCTCGATCTCCAGATAACGCCGCGCCAAATTACGGAAGTTGAATTGTGCCTGTGGCACAACAGTCGAGATGATGCAGCCCTTAATCTGTGAAAGATCAATTTTGTACATATCAGACAAACGCCACAGCCATGCAGCATGATCATCAGCCGTTTTCGTCGCATCCGTGGCGCTACGCCACTGCGTAATCCAGCTGTCGCCATCATGAACACCAAAAACGGTATTCGTATTTCCAACATCAATCGCAAGGAGCATATCGTTTATGCCATCCCTATTAAGTTTACATCACCAGAGCTTATGATCCGCCGTTCGCCGGTCGGCAATCTAAGGATCAAGCCGCCAGTGCTATCCATATCTTCAAATACCCCCTCAAGCGCCCCTTGAGGTGTATTCACTGATACAGTCTCACCTAAACCTTCCGCATGCTTAAGCCAATCTTTGCGAACACTTTCAAACCCTTCACGCGCTTGAGCGAGTCGAATTTCAAACTTCGCCATCAGTGTTCCGAGCACGCTATCACGTCCCCATTCCGCATTTCCATCTAACGCTAGGCCACATGTCGCTGGTTTGTCAGGAACATCTGGAGAGGAGGTGAGATTAATGCCGACCCCAACAGCCACCCATGCATTATCACCAGTTTGCCCTGTCTCGATAAGAATACCGCACATCTTTTGGTGAGCAATGCGTACATCATTTGGCCACTTAAGCCGTGCATCTATTTTGGGTGAAACAGAAACAATCGTGTCGCGAACGGCCAAAGCCGTTGCAAACGGCAATCTCATAGCCGTTGATAGGCCACCGGGCTCATGAAACAATGCCGTTGTGTATAGATTGCCGGGCTCAGAAACCCACTTACGCGCAATACGGCCACGTCCAGCAGTCTGCGAGTCTGCGACAATCCAGCTATTCTCAAATGTCTCAGCACTTGCCTGACGCTTAGCTTCAAGGTTCGTACTATCAATCGTCTCAAAATTCTGAATGCGCCAATGACGCATCAAGACAACAAGCCTGCTGCCGCCGCATCCGTCCAAGTAACAAGCTGATTGATAAAGAACATAAAGATGATGCCCCCCACCAACGCACTCAACAGCACAGTCAAACTGACAGATGTATCGATTGGCTCAAAGCGCTCGCGCTGTTCATCAAACCACATGATTTTGATCAGCCGTAGATAATAGCCAAGTGACACAACAGAAGCGATCACGAGTATAATTGCGAGCGGCAATAAATCTGCCGCAAGACTGGCCTCAACAATCGCCAGCTTACCCCAGAACCCACCAAAGGGTGGAAGGCCTGCAATGGAGAATACGATAATCGACAGCGATAACGCGAGCCATGGATGCGTCCGCACCAAACCACTAAGTTCGTCCATCCCCTCAACCATGCCACCCATACGGCGCATAGCAAGCACACCAGCAAACAGGCCAAGCCCCGAAACAGCATAGATCGTCATGAAGAGCAGCAACGCACTTGCACCGATCTCAGCTCCAGCGGCAACTGCTATCAAGGCATAACCAACATTCGCAATAGACGAATATCCAAGCAATCGTTTGATATTATTTTGGGTAAGCGCGCCAAAAGAGCCGATAATCATTGAGAGACCAGCAATAATACCAATAATCAATCGCCATTGATCTATACTGTCACCGAACACCACATACATAACGTTCGCGAACATCACCATCGACGCCATTTTAGGCGCAGCAGAGAAGAACATTGCTACCGGCGTTGGCGCGCCTTCATATACATCGGGCGTCCAAACATGCATTGGCGCAGCTGAAATTTTGAACGCAAGACCCACGATCATAAGTACCATGCCAAACAGACCGCCAACCGACTGAGTCGCCGCCGCTATACCTGCGTAAGACGTCGTACCCGTGAAACCATACACGAGTGACGCACCATAAAGCAGCATCCCGGAGGCAAGTGCGCCCAGCACAAAATACTTGAGGCCTGCTTCAGAAGATCGACTGGAATCACGATGGAAAGCTGCGAGCACATAAGATGACAAGCTAAGTATCTCGATACCCATATAGAGCGTCATCAGATTTGAGGCAGACAGAATAATGCCCATACCCAACGCAGCAAAAATCGTCAGCAATGCATATTCAAACTTGATCGTTTGGTGGCGCTTTAGAAACCCCTCCGCCGCAATCAATGAAAAACCTGCCAAGATGAAACTGACGCATTTCGCGAAGTTTACGAAGGTATTCGTCGTCACAAGCCCATCAAAGGCGACACCGCCCTGATAATGCAAAAGGCTGAGCGCCGCCGCTCCAAACAAGACAAGCGCAGATAGCTTAAAAGAAATCGCATCAAAGCGATCCTTAAAGACAGCTCCGATAAGCACGCCAACAAGTCCAGCAAACGCCAACCAAAGCTCAGGAGCGATGGCTTCGGTCATGGCCGCATAGTTCAGAAGCATCGTCTAGCCTCCCGCCATGAGTGTTATAATACGAAGGGTTGCCCCTTCAGTGATATCAAAGATCAATCCTGGTGCGACACCAAACAACAAGGTGAGCAAAGCCAGTGGCACGATACATACAAGTTCACGCGTATTCATGTCCTTGATCGTCAACAATTTGTCGTTGGTAATCTTACCCAACACAGTCCGTCGATAAAGGGTCAACATATACACAGCTGAGAAGATCACGCCGAGCGCTGCGCCTGCAGCCGCCCAAGTCGACACTTGGTAAGCACCAACCATCGTCAAAATCTCCCCTACGAACCCACTTGTGCCCGGCAGGCCAACATTGGCCATTGTGAACAACATAAACAGAGCGGCAAAAACAGGCATCTTGGTGGCAAGGCCGCCATAGGCCGCAATCTCGCGTGTGTGCATCCGGTCATAAACAACGCCAACGATCAGGAACAATGCACCGGAGATCAAGCCATGGGACAGCATCTGAAAGACTGCGCCTTGTATACCTATTTCATTGAAGGAGAATATGCCCAGCGTCACAAATCCCATGTGCGCAACGGATGAATAGGCAATCAGCTTCTTCATATCCGTCTGCCGCCATGCAACGAGAGATGTGTAAACAATCGCGATAACAGCCAAGACGAACATCGCAGGCTGGAACATCGCACTCGCCTCTGGGAACATAGGTAGCGAGAACCGCAAGAAACCATAGCCGCCCATTTTCAGCAGCACGCCCGCCAGCACAACAGACCCAGCCGTCGGGGCCTGAACGTGTGCGTCTGGCAACCATGTATGTACGGGCCACATTGGCAGCTTAACGGCAAAAGATGCCGCAAACGCAAGCCATAACCATGTCTGTGCACCTTCAGCGAACTTCGTGTTCTCCAAGACTTCGAAGTCAGAACCACCTGCGGTCTGATACATATACACAACCGCGATCAGCATCAGCAAAGAGCCAAGCAAAGTGTAAAGGAAGAATTTGAATGACGCATAGAACCGCTCAGCGCCGCCCCAGATACCGATCAACAAGAACATCGGGATGAGACCCGCCTCAAAGAAGATATAGAAAAGCACCATATCCAGCGCCGAAAAGACACCAATCATGAATGTCTCAAGCAAGAGGAAGGCAACAACGTACTCTGTCACACGTGTCTTGATCGATCCCCAACTCGCCAAAATACAAATCGGGGTTAGGAAAGTCGTCAGCAAGATGAGCGGCATGGATAAGCCATCCACACCCATCTTATACTTGATAGAGCCGTACCACGCCGCCTCTTCAACCAATTGATAGCCCTGAACGCTGGGATCAAAATTGAAGAACATAGCCAGCGAAGCAAAGAAGGTCGCGCCAGAAATAATCAATGCGGCTGCTAAAGCAGATTGTGATGAAGATTGACCATCGTCCCGGCCACCTGCGCCCGATGTCGCAAATCGAACAGACATGATAATCAGCGCGCCAACCAATGGTAGGAACGTAACAGCGGAGAGTATTGGGAAGCCGCCCATTAGTTCATCCCTCCCATGCTAAACCAAAGGACACCACCAAAGACGAGCGCCGCCAGAATAATAACGAATGCATAATGATAAAGGTAACCCGTGTGCATGGCCGACAAACGGCGTGCGCCCCATTTCGTCAACGATGTGACGCCGTCTGGCCCAAGCCCATCAATAATCTTCTTATCGCCCTTCCAGAACATATTGCCGAGGAAAGCCGATCCTTTGATCAGGGTCGCGTTATAGATCTCGTCAAAGTACCATTTGTTGGCAAACAACGAGTGCAGCGGCCCGCCATGACGCGCCATTTTCTCACCTACACCACGATTGAAGAAGTATGTGAATGTCGCAATCAGGAAGCCCGCAACAGTAACGGCCAATGGCGCCCAGAATACCCAATCCGGAACGTTGTACTTCTCTTTTAGAAGGTGGTTATCAGCAACGGTATAGATCGCATCGCCCCAGAAAGCCTTCTGATCATGCCCAACAAAGAAATCATAGAAATACCAACCGGCGAAAACTGCACCGACCGACAATATCCCTAGTGGAATAAGCATAACCAGCGGGCTCTCATGCGGATCGCCCGCTTCATGATGCTCGTCATCATGACCATGATCATCATGCAAGTGATGCTTGCCTGTGTATGGGCCATGGAACGTCATATAGATGAGGCGCCATGAATAGAAACTCGTTAGCAAAGCTGCGACCAAACCAAACCAGAACGCCAGTGAGCCAAAAGCCACCCCTGCCGTATTGGCCGCAAACGCTGATTCAATAATCGCATCCTTAGAGAAGAACCCAGCAAAGCCTAATTCTGTGTGTGGAATACCCAAGCCAATGATCGCGATCGTTCCGATCATCATTGCCGCATATGTCAACGGCATGAATTTCGCGATACCGCCCATGCGGCGCATGTCCTGCTCATGATGCATTCCGTGAATCACAGACCCCGCCCCGAGGAACAACAAAGCTTTGAAAAAGGCATGCGTAAATAAGTGGAACATCGCGGCCTGATAGACGCCGATACCAGCAGCAAAGAACATATACCCCAACTGCGAACAGGTAGAATACGCAATCACACGCTTAATATCATTCTGCGCCAAACCAACAGTTGCGGCATAAAGTGCCGTCACAGCCCCCACAAGGGTCACCATGCCAGCTGCAAAGATGGTGTGCTCATAGAGAGGAGACATCAAACAGACGAGATAGACACCAGCCGTCACCATTGTCGCGGCGTGGATCAAAGCGGAAACAGGCGTAGGGCCTTCCATCGCATCAGGCAGCCAAACATGCAGGAAGAATTGCGCTGATTTACCCATGGCGCCGATGAACAACAGCACGCCAATCAATTCCAAAGCGTTCACTGATTGACCTAAGAATTCAACCGATAGATCTTGTGCATTACCTGCCGATGCGAATGCAACAGGCACGACCTCAGCATTGTCTTTAATGGCAGTCAGAACGGTGTCGAACTCCACAGAGCCAAACACGAAGAACACCGCCATAATACCAAGCGCGAGACCGAAATCACCGACACGGTTTGTTACAAAGGCTTTAATAGACGCGTCATTCGGAGCTTTCTTCGTGTACCAGAAACCGATCAGGAGATATGAGGCCAGCCCCACGCCTTCCCAGCCGAAGAACAGTTGAATGAAATTATCAGCGACAACCAACATCAACATCGCGAATGTAAACAGGGACAGATAGGCAAAGAAACGCGAGCGATGTGGGTCCTCGCTCATATAACCCCATGAATAGAGGTGAACGAGACCAGAAACACCCGTGATAACAGCCATCATCACGATAGACAGCGCATCAACACGGATAGCCCAATCAGCTTTGAACCCACCCACGTCAATCCAATTCATCAGGTGGATAATATGCGCGCCGCCATGCTTGGCGACTTCAACCGCGCCATGCACATCATCACCATGATGCCCAAGCACACTCGCGCCGTACATGAAAAGCTGGATGAAAGACAAAATGCCCGCCGTCAGAACAACCGCTGTTGTCCCAACCATAACGGTCTTGTCGCCAATGAACTTTTTCAGCAAGCCCGTCAGAGAAATCAGACCAGGCGCTAAAACAATAAACAGAATGAATGGATCAGACAGCATCCGCCCCTACCCCTTCATTAGGTCGACATTTTCGACCGAAATATCACCGCGATTGCGGAAATAGACCACAAGAATCGCCAAACCAACGGCAGCTTCAGCCGCCGCAACTGTCAGCACGAGCATGGCAAATATTTGCCCCTCTATCGTGCCGGTAAAAACTGAGAATGCCGCTAAATTGATATTCACCGATAGCAAGATCAATTCAATTGCCATCAAAATAACAATAATATTTTTGCGGTTCACAAAAATCCCCACAACGCCAATCGTAAACAGCGTCGCAGAAACTGCGAGGTAATGGCTAAGCGCAATATCCATGCCTAAATTCCCTGCCCCGGAGTGGGGTCTTTCAGTTCAACAGCATCGCTGCGGCGCCGCGCATTCTGCGCCGCAATGGATTGTCTTTTTACGTCAGGTCTATGGCGCAATGTCAGCACAATGGCTCCAATCATAGCGACGAGGAGTATCAGACCTGCAAGTTGGAACAGTAAGAGGTATTGTGTGTACATCACCGCGCCAATCGCTTCAGCGTTTGTTTCGGCACCCGGTGAAGCATCGAATGCCGCACTGCTCAGCTCTGGACCAGCAACAGACGCCATGACGATCTCAGCGAGGAAGACAACACCGACCAAAAGCCCAAAGGGCAAATAGCTCAAAAAGCCTTGTTTCAATTCGACAAAGTCAACATCGAGCATCATCACCACGAAAAGGAATAGCACAGCAACCGCGCCGACATAGACAACGACCAAAAGCATCGCAAGAAACTCCGCCCCAATCAGCACAAGCAAACCGGCAGACGTAAAAAAGGCCAAAATCAGCCAAAGAACAGAGTGCACAGGGTTGCGTGCTGCAATCACGAAGACAGCAGATGCAATAACAATTGCAGCTAGTATCCAGAAAGCAATAACAGCCAAAATCTTAGCCCCTAAACCATGCGTATTTCTACGCGTTAAACTATGATCAGCAAAAATCGCTGACCAACAGAGCGCACCTTATCTGTAAGGCGCATCCAATTCCAAATTCTTCGCCAGCAAGCGTTCCCAGCGATCACCATTCGCCAACAATCTTGCCTTATCATAGTACAGTTCTTCGCGTGTCTCAGTCGCAAACTCGAAGTTCGGTCCTTCAACAATAGCATCGACCGGACACGCTTCTTGGCAAAAACCACAATAGATACATTTCACCATATCAATGTCGTAACGTGTCGTACGCCGTGCACCATCATCACGCGGTTCCGCTTCAATTGTAATGGCCTGTGCTGGGCAAATCGCTTCACACAGTTTGCATGCAATACAGCGCTCTTCACCAGACGGATAACGGCGAAGCGCGTGCTCACCGCGAAAGCGTGGGCTGAGTGGATTTTTCTCAAACGGATAAT
>Ga0209345_10002952_pt1 | contig 17998 bp, 17 predicted proteins | sample Cruoilmetagenom7_FD_187294 | JGI IMG/M metagenome (GOLD analysis project Ga0209345, IMG submission 187294) | Oil polluted marine microbial communities from Coal Oil Point, Santa Barbara, California, USA - Sample 7 (SPAdes) (version 2) | ecosystem: Environmental > Aquatic > Marine > Oil seeps ...
AGACATGCAAACTCAGGCAGAAGTGATGCAATTGCGTGTGTCTGGGAAGGGGAAGATGGAACTGTTACTGAGTTAAGTTATAAAGAGCTCTACGAAGAGGTAAACAGGCTTTCAAACGCGCTCAAGAGCATTGGAATAGGCAAAGGAGATGCTGTTGGAGTGTTTATGCCGATGATACCCGAGATCATCGTGGTCATGTACGCTTGCCTCAAGATCGGGGCGATATTCGTACCTGTATTCTCTGGATTCGGCGCCTCTGCTCTTGCCACCCGGCTTGAGGATGCAGAAGCAAGGGTTCTCTTTACGGCAGACGGATCATTGAGAAGAGGGAAGAATGTTTATATCAAGAGTGTTGCTGATGAGGCACTGGGGGAAGTCGGAACAGTTGAGAAAGTGATCGTATACAAGAGGACTGGTATCGATACTCCATGGCATACTGATAGGGATATATGGTGGGACGACTTCATGGACACTCGTTCAAACGAGTGTCAAACCGAAGAGATGAACTCGGAAGATACCTCGATAATAATCTACACATCCGGGACGACGGGTAAGCCTAAAGGGACAGTTCACACCCATGCAGGTTGTATGGCCCAGATTGCAAAAGAGCTTGGGTACTACTTTGATGTGGGGCCAGATGATCGATTCTTCTGGGTAACGGATATTGGATGGATGATGGGCCCATGGGAGATCATCGGTGTCCACCACTTCGGTGGAACTCTTATGATCTTCGAAGGCGCTCCTAACTACCCTGATCCTGACAGGCTCTGGGACATGGTGGAGCGGCACAGTATCACTATCTTCGGGATCTCACCTACTGCCATTAGGCTTCTTATGCGTTCCGGTGAGGAGTGGGTGAATAAACATGACCTCTCCAGTTTAAGAATTCTCGGTTCTACAGGGGAGCCTTGGGACGACGAATCATACATGTGGTACTTCGATAAGATAGGGGGTGGAAGATGCCCGATAATCAACATCTCCGGAGGTACTGAAATCATTGGATGTTTCCTGTCTCCGCTGCCGATAACATCACTCAAACCCTGTACTTTAAGAGGACCTGGTCTCGGAATGGATATAGATGTCTTCAACGAAGAAGGTGAACCGCTCAGAGGTGAAGTGGGATATCTTGTCTGTAAAAAACCTGCTCCATCAATGACAAAGGGATTTCTGAAGGATCCAGATAGGTACATCGAGACGTACTTCTCAAAGTGGGAGGGTGTTTGGTACCATGGAGATTGGGCGATAGTGGACGAAGATGGATTCTGGTCACTTCAGGGCAGAGCAGATGATACACTAAAAGTCGCAGGAAGAAGGGTCGGACCTGCAGAGATAGAAGCAACACTGATCAAACACCAGGCCGTATCCGAAAGTGCAGCAATCGGTGTTCCCCATGAGATAAAAGGCGAGGATATAGTCTGCTTCGTCATCCTTAACTCAGGATACACACCAGGCGAAGAGCTACGAGGAGAACTTAAAGAGCATGTGGTTGAGGGTATGGGAAAGACTCTTCGGCCTGCAGATATTAAATTTGTCAGCGCCCTTCCCAAGACCAGATCAGCAAAGATTGTTCGTGGAGTGATCAAGAGGAAGTTTTTGGGAAGAGATATTGGTGATGTGGCATCGGTGGAGAACCCAGACGCCATAGACGAGATAGATAGAGCTGTTTAGGTTTTATTTAGCCCGAGTATCCCTCTTGCCTCGTCAGTTGTAGCAACACCCCTACCAAGTTCCTTTGCAATCCTTGTGACTTTTGCTACAAGATCGGCATTGCTCTCTGCAAGCACGCCCTTCTCCAGATAGATGTTGTCCTCGAAACCAACCCGGACATGTCCACCTAGAATTATTGATCCTGCTGCCATCTCCATCTCGGTCTTTCCCGGTGCGCATACGGACCATGTCCAATTTTCCGGGATATTTTCAACACAATACATCAGTGTCTTAAGCGTGGGTGACATACATGATAGGCCACCGAACATGACGAACTGCAGATGGAGTGGCTCTTTTAAGGACCCTTCCCCGACCATCTTCTTGGTTGTATTGATCATTCCGGTGTCATAGACCTCAAGCTCTGGTTTCACATTATTAGCGTGCATGTAGCCAACCCATCTCTCGATCGTCGGCATGGTGTTACTGAAGACGAAGTTTCTCATCGCACTGTTACCCATATCCTCCCAGATGTTTATCGAGCCCATATTTAGAGAGGATATCTCCTGACCGAAAGTGGCCCTCTCTTCCATCAGCAGATCGAGCTTCTTCGGATCGGCCATTCTTCCGCCACCTGTTGTTATGTTGATTATTATATCCGATGCTTCGCTCTCCCTTATCCCTTTGACATAGTCAGGAAATACCTTATTGGGTTTGGGGTGAGGAAGTCCTGATCTGGGCTCCTTTGCATGCAAGTGAACGACCGATGCGCCTTCTTTATAACACTTACAAACCTCCTCTACCATTTCTTCGGTCTTGCAAGGTACAAATTTCGTATGTACCTTGGAAACGAACTCCCCTCCGGTTATTGCTGCTGTAATTATTAATTTCTCCATCTTTGCATAGTTGGAATTTGTAAGATATAAAGTTTACCGACAAACTGACCATAGTTATAACAGATCCGAAAACTTACCGTTTTTTGAGTCTTATTGGCTGTAACAGCACAAATAACAGAAACCTTTATATACTGACAGCAGGATAGTGTTATACAATATTGAGTATACAACCATTGGTTGGGTAGAACTGAAACAGAGAGTGATTTAAACTTGTAGTATCATTCGGATATAAGATCAACAAGGACAGATATGAGGTGTGATTGATGAGGAAATATGTTTTAATCTTGATGTTATTAACAGTGATTGTAGCAATACCAGCAGCGTCGGCTCTGAGTGTAGGTGAAGTTCGATTCGACGAGATGCCCCTGGCACCCGGAGAGAGTACAGACGTATGGGTGAAGATCACAAATTATGGAGATGATAAGAGTGATATCGTGATCGTACTGGATTATCATTCAATAGGATTGACCGGTGATTCTCCTTCTGCCGAGGCAATAGGGATACTAGACGGTTCGACAGGGTTCAGAGAACTGAAAAAGGGTGAGAGTAATGATCTGCATTACAAGATATTCGTAGCACCTAACGCAGAGGAGGGGATATACAACCTCGATCTCATTTCCAGATATCAGACCGAGGCACCACAATTTTTAGGAAATAACACATATGTGGGAGGAGGAACCACAATTTCTACAATCTCTGTACAGGTGGAAGAGAAGAAACCGCACCTGGTGGTGGCTACTTCAAATACGATATTTGCACCGGGTGCCACAGGTGTGATAACGCTGACACTCAAGAACATGGGCGATGGCCTTGCAGAAGACACCATGCTGGAGATCAATCCGATACCCAGAGAAGAAGGTGACATGGGGGATTCAGATATCATAGGTATGGTTACAGACATGATGGGTTTCTCAATGCCGTCATTTGGTGGCGGTGGCGGTGAAGAAGTCAAGGAGATTCCGCCTTTCACAGTGGCAGACTCGGGAACAAGGTTCTACATCGGAGATGTGAAACCCCGTCAAAGCGTTGAAGTGGATATGAAAATGGCTGCAGATCCGGAGATTGCCAAGGGGAATTACAATATTCCGATCACTATTCGCACAGGGGACGGAAGATCCACCTCTGAATACATAGGTGTTCGTGTGCTCTCAAAAGCAGACCTAATTGTGCCACAGACGAAGACAGAGCCTAAGGAGCTCACCCCTGGAATTACGGCAATTTACATGGTCACATTGGAAAATATTGGGCAGAGTGATGCCAAATCGACGGGTGTCACGATAGAAAATGAGTACCTGTCAGGTAGAATGATGGATTACGTCGGAAGGATCGAAGCTGAAGATGAAAGCACTGCAATGTTTGAGATTGATGTACTGAACACCATACCAAGTACGGTGTCGTCACTACCAGTCGTGATAAATATCACCTATCAGGACGATACCGGAGAGCATCTTTCAATTGAGAAGGGAGTGATCAGTATGAAAAGTAGCGGTGAAGGCCAAAATATCCCAAGTAGTGTCGATAGTCTGCCCTTATCATTGACAGGTATCGGTCTTATTGTGCTCATTGTACTGATAATAGTCTTCTTCAGGTGGAGGGGTGTTGGCCCGTTCAAGAAGAAGGTGAAGCCTGCCGCAGGAAACAACAACTACGCTGTAACTGTAAGAGGAATGGAAGTTATAGACCCCACAGACGAGTAAAACATGTATTTCATCGCTTACAAAAGCCTATTCAGAAGGAAGCTCAGGACATTCCTTGCAGCCATTGGGGTCTCGATAGGCGTTCTACTCCTTGTGGTTATTCTGTCAGTGATGCTGGGCATGTCGAGTATGATGGACGAGCTTACTCTTTCAATGGTGGGTGACATCGGTGTGCTCGAAAAAGGCGAGATGGACATGATGAGTGTGCTTGATAAGGATATAGAGCGCACGATAAGCCGTGTACCCGGAGTGGTGGCCACTGCCCCGAAGGTATATTCATTCGTCAAGGTTGATGGTATAGAGCTCGTGCCGCTTGGTGGTATGATAGATGAAGATATGCTCGATGATATGCCTGAAGAGCTCGTGGAAGATATGATGGGGGCTCGTCTTGTCGGCATCGATCCCACGAAGGAGCTTGCGCTCGGAAGCTATCCGACAAAGATTACAAAAGGGACTTTATTCAACAAGGGAGCTTCCGGTGTCTGCATCATAGGATCTATGATTGTTGGTCAATCCGATTTGGATGTAGGTGACAGGATCACAGTCTCATATGACATAGATGGCAATGGAATAGAGCCGAGTGAAAAGCACACATTCAGGATAGTGGGCATATACGAATCCGGATCCGAGATGAAGGATGACAACATTGTGGTAAGTCTGGAAGATGCCCAGGATGTGAAAGGTCTAAGGTCTGATGAGATCTCACAGGTAGAAGTTCGGGCAGAAAAGCAGATGGAAGAGGATGTTATCAGAACACTCAAAGTGATGATTCCAGATGTCGATGTCGGTGGTGAAAGGGCAATGCTTGGTATGATGACAAAAATGACAGGTAATATCACGCTCATAACAGCACTCATGATAGGTTTTTCAGGTTTAATCTCACTCTTCTTCATCCTGATAATTATGGTAACGTCGGTTATGGAGCGGACGAAAGAGATTGGAGTTCTAAGGGCGACAGGTTGGTATAAATCCGACATATTGAAGCTTATACTTGTGGAGTCATTGATGTTAGCAGTCTTGGGGACAATCATGGGAACCGGGCTCGGTATAGGGGCACTACTTGCAATACACCAGATTTTTCCGGGGATACAAGTAATAATAACACCAACACTGGTGGGGGCCGTGATGGTATTCGGGCTGTTTGTAGGTTCGGTTGCCGGTGTTTATCCGGCGTACAAGGCTGCAAGTCTGAGTCCACTCGAAGCGTTTAGAGGGGCAGAATGATCACTACGGAGAACCTGACTAAGATATATCGGCTTGGGGACACAGAGGTTATTGGTAATGTTAATATCAACCTCTGCATAGAAGATGGAGAGTTTGTTGCCATCATGGGCCCCTCTGGAAGCGGTAAGAGTACGCTTCTTCACATGATCGGAGGCCTCGACAGGCCGACCAGTGGAAAGATATTGATAAACGGACTTAACATAGCAGAGCTCAGCGACAAGACACTCTGCGACATGAGAAGGGATGAGATCGGCTTTATATTTCAGACCTTCAATCTTTTGCCAACGCTTACCACGATGGAGAATGTGATAGTTCCGGTGGCCCCCAGAGGTCTTGATGGCGAGGTGTGGGCACGTGGAGTTCACGTGCTTGAATCTGTTGGGCTTGGAGATAGGATGGAACATACGCCATCCGAGTTGAGTGGAGGTCAGAGACAGAGAGTTGCGATAGCAAGAGCTCTTGTCAACAACCCCAACATCCTCCTTGCGGATGAGCCTACCGGAAATCTCGATAGCAAGAGCGGAAGAGAAGTTCTTCAACTCATGAAAGATATGAATAAAGGGAGTGGAGTCACAGTAATCATTGTCACTCACGATCCAAAGGTTGCTGACATTACCAACAGAACAATCTTGCTCGAAGATGGAGAGATCATAAAGGACGAGCGTTCGTGATTAGAATAAAGGGGTAGTCTTTTGGTGCGAATACTTATGAAACCCTTTGCAAACTTCCGCGAGATTATTGAGGAAAGTGAACTCGAGATCGAACTGCGTGGTAACACCATCTTGGAACTACTCAATCATCTGTGCGAATCCTACGATCTGCGCGATAAAATCTTCGATGGTGAAGAAGTTAGAGAGTACGTAAATATATCTGTAAATGGGAGAACAATAGGTTCTCTTGATGGTAAAAAGACAGAGCTTGCGGATGGAGACGAAGTGGCTATATTCCCCCCTGTTACCGGTGGTTAGTGGTTTATGGGCAGTGTAATTTTATATGACTGATTCTTCCACCCACTTGAGATAGCTCCCATCACCAGCTATGATAGGGACGGCAATTATCTCGGGAAGATCGTAACTGTGTAGCTCTTTTATCCTTTCAATAATCCCCTCAACATTTTCAGTCTTTGATTTAATGATCAGTAGCGCCTCCTTTTCCGTACAAAACTCCCCATCCCATATGAAGAAAGAGTTGACACCGGCCACATTAACACATGCCGCAAGCCTCTCTTCGACCAGCGCCCTCGCAATGTCCTCTGACTCCCCTAACGCCGAAGTAACAAAAATGATTGAAAATTCATCATTCATGTTCATTGCCCATCTCGACATCGCACCTGGTGCAACTGCCATCTACACATAGTTCGTGATACAAAGCACCGCAATTAGGACACGGGGTGCTATCTCCCTCTAGTATATCAAGGCCGCAACTGTCGCAAACCCCTATAAAAACCCTTTCAGACTCCCGCTCACCCACAGCTAACTCATAGTTATCCATACTACCATTATTGAATTTATATCCCATTCAGGAATCACCAAGAGAAATGTGAAACACATATATTATTTATACTTTTTTGTAAGGGGTTTTGAACTCAAAAAACCAAAAACCATAATATGTATGAAGATCCATTTCCTGTGATATAGAGGAAACAAAAATGGCAAAAGCAATGTACGTTAAGTTTGATGTGCCAGAAGAATTAGAGACAAAAGCGCTGGAAGCTCTTGAGATGGCAAGAGGTACCGGTAAAATCAAGAAGGGCACAAATGAGACAACAAAATGCGTAGAACGAAGCACGGCACAACTGGTGATGATAAGCGAAGACGTTGAACCACCAGAGATTGTAGCCCATCTTCCGCCACTGTGTGAAGAGAAACAGATACCTTACATCTATGTTAAAACACAAAGCGAACTCGGAGGCGCATGCGGTTTGAAAGCAGGATGTTCAACCGCAGTAATAGTCGATGCCGGTAAGGGTAAAGAGGACGTCGGAGATATTGTAAATAAAGTTCAGGGACTGAAGGGAAGTTAAGATGGTTCAAGAAGCCGTTCCAGCTGAAGTTATTGAAGTTGTCGGAAAGACAGGGATGCACGGAGAGGCAACCCAGGTAAAGTGCAAGGTTCTGGAAGGCAACAACAAGGGACGAATCATAACTCGGAACTGCATAGGTCCGATAAGAATGGGCGATACACTCATGCTCAACGAGACTAACAGAGAAGCGAGTAAATTGACTTCACGGTGAGATGATGGAGAATAAAAAGTGTTCGTTTTGTGGAACAGTTATGGAACTTGGCACCGGTAAGATGTACGTCAAGAAGGATGGAGCTGTTCTGTACTTCTGTTCATCAAAATGTGAGAAGAATCAGGCTCTCGGAAGGGCCCCGAGAAAGGTCGATTGGATAAGGAAGAATGCGTGATGGAACGAACATTTCTTATGGTTAAACCGGATGGCATCCAACGTGGGATCGTTGGAGAAGTCATCTCCAGAATCGAGAGAAAAGGGCTTAAGCTGGTGGCACTCAAGCTTATACAGGTTGATGACGCTACTGCAAGGGAGCACTATATAGAGCACAAGGAAAAACCGTTCTTTGGCGATCTACTCAATCATATTGAATCCGGGCCTGCCGTACCAATGGTGATTGAAGGTGAAGGTGTTATTGCAGTCATCCGTAAGATGGTAGGTGCAACCAACCCAAGAGAGGCAGAGGTAGGTACAATCAGGGGAGATTTCGGAATGGGAATTACAAAAAATATTGTTCACGCTTCCGATTCCCCGGAATCCGCAGAAAGAGAGATTTCTATTTATTTCAATGAATCAGAACTGGTAAACTATTCAAGAATGGACGAAGGATGGCTTTATACTTCCGGAGATTGAAGAGGGGATAAAGCACGGATAATGAGACGGAAATATACTTCGGCCGGTTGGAAAGCGAACTGGAACGAGCCATTCATATTGCCACAGAAGCAAGAAAAGTAGGCTCTGATCCTGCCCCATATCCTGAGATCCCCATAGCAAAAGATCTGGCAGACAGAGTCGAGAGTCTCGTCGAGATAAAAGTTGCAGATAGGATACGCGAGCTTGAGCTGGGGATGAAAAGAGAAGAGGCCGCACTACGCATAGGCCTCGACTTCGCCGAAGGTAGATTTGATGAGAGAAAGACCAAGATAAAGGTCATAGAGGATGCCATCAGAACAGCCGTTGCTATGCTCACCGAAGGTGTCGTGGCCGCACCGATAGAGGGCATAGCAAAAGTGGAAGAAGGCAAGAATGATGATGGTACACCATATGTCAAGATATTTTATGCAGGACCGATAAGAAGTGCCGGTGGTACTGCCCAGGCATTGTCTGTTCTGGTGGCAGATTATGTGAGAAGGGCGCTTGGTTTCTCTGCTTACAAACCCCGTGCGGATGAGGTTGAAAGGTACATCGAAGAGGTCACGATATACAAAAGGGTAGCAAACCTACAGTACACACCGTCCAATGATGAGATAAGATTGATTGTCAAGAACTGCCCGATATGCATAGACGGTGAGCCCACGGAAGAGGTGGAGGTTGAGGGATACAGGGACCTTGAAAGGGTTGAAACCAACAGGGTTCGTGGTGGAGTGTCGCTCATTATAGCGGAAGGGATAGCACTCAAGGCACCCAAACTAAAAAAGTATGTCACCCAGTTGAAGCTGAACGGGTGGGATTGGCTCGATAGCCTTCACAAAGATGTGAAGGACGAAGACGATGATTGTAAAGTCACCCCAAAGGAACAGTTCCTAAAGGACCTGATAGCCGGAAGACCCGTCTTCTCACATCCGTCTGCAAAAGGCGGTTTCAGATTGAGGTACGGTAGAGCGCGTAACTCAGGAATTGCCGCTGCGGGAATCAACCCTGCCACGATGATGCTACTTGACGATTTCATAGCACCGGGAACACAGGTGAAGTTGGAACGGCCCGGTAAAGCGGCGAGCATGGTTCCCGTCGATAGTATAGACGGCCCAACTGTCAGACTCGTAAATGGTGATGTTATTCGTATCGATACGGTAGAACAAGCATGTGAGCTACGGGAGGAAGTTTCATGGATAATCGATATCGGTGAGATCCTCATAAGTTACGGTGAGTTCCTAGAGAACAATCACATACTTGTCCCAGGATCGTACTGCATAGATTGGTGGGGACAAGAGTTGATGGCAAAGGCCCCGGCGGATGTGCATTGCCCGGAGACAATCACTGCGGCATTGACACTGGAATATTCACAAAAGTGGGGGATCCCTATCCATCCGGAGTACACATATACCTGGCATGATATTGCCATGGATGAGTTTATACTGCTTTCAGACTTCGTATCGGAGAACGGGAAGTTAGATGGCGATGTACTCAACATCCCGTTGCAAAAAGAGATTAAGGAGATTCTTGAAAAGCTCCTCATCTTACACCGAATGGATGATAAGACAATTATAGTCGATGAAGCAATCATCCTGACGACCTGTCTGGGACTCGATTCGGACCTGAAGAAGAATGGGCACGACATGGACTTTAAAAGCCCACTTGAAGCGGTACAGAAACTCAGTGGACTTAAGGTTATGATGAAAGCACCAACAAGGATCGGTGGGAGGATGGGCAGGCCGGAGAAGTCGAAGAAGCGGGAGATGAAACCAGCACCACACCTCTTGTTCCCACTAGGGGAATCCGGGGGGAGATCGAGATTACTAAACGATGCCACCAAGAAGTTCGGTGAGATCGAGGTTGAGATAGGGATGAGATTCTGTCCTTCGTGTAGAGAAGAGATGTTCGAATGCAGGTGTGAATGTGGCGAGTTCACAATACCCATCTATCGCTGCCCCAGTTGTGACATAATCAGTGAAGGCCTCTGCCCACGTTGTGGGAAGCAGACCACATCGATCGTAAAACAGATGGTGGATATCAAATCAGAATATTCAAAAGCTTTGAAGAATATAAACGAGCTAAAAGCCAACGTAAAAGCAGTTCAAGGGATGATATCAAAAAATAAGACACCTGAGCCGATAGAAAAAGGTATTTTAAGGGCAAAACACAACGTCTTCGTATTCAAGGACGGTACAATCAGGTATGATATGACAGACCTACCTTTGACACATTTCAGGCCTGATGAGTTAGGGATAAGCGCTCAGAAGGTGAAGGATCTGGGATACATATCGGACATTAAAGGTGATGAGATAATAAGTGGTGATCAGTTGATCGAGCTCAAGGTTCAGGATGTCATCATATCGGTGGATGCGGGAGATTACCTGCTCCGGTGTTCAAAGTTCATCGACGATCTCTTGGTAAAGTACTATCATCTTGAGCCTTACTACAATGCATCGTCAAGAGAAGATATGGTCGGTGAACTGATAATCGGACTCGCCCCACACACATCCGCAGGGGTCCTCGGTCGAATACTGGGATTTACCACCACATCCACGAGCTATGCCCATCATTTCTTCCATACAGCCAAGAGGCGGAATTGTGATGGCGATGAGGACTGTGTGATGCTACTCATGGATGGACTCTTGAACTTCTCAAGATCTTACTTGCCTGAGAGAAGAGGTGGTAAGATGGATGCGCCGCTCGTTCTCACATCACGGATTCATCCCAAAGAGATAGACAGCGAAGCACACAACATAGATGTTATGGGCAGTTATCCGTTGGAGTTCTATGATGCGACTCTTGAGTATAAGAGACCGAAAGATATAGAGGCACATATGGATCTGGTTCGAAAAAGGCTTGGGACACCATCGCAGTACAGTGGCTTATTATTTACGCACGATACTGTAGACATCAATGACGGTCCGAAGAACAGTGCATACAAGACACTTGGTTCGATGATCGAGAAGATGGAGGCTCAGCTAGAACTTGCCAGAAAACTGAGGGCTGTCGACGAGAGTGATGTGGCTGAAAGAGTTATAAAGTCACACTTCATCCCTGATTTGATGGGGAATATGAGGGCTTTTTCCAGGCAGCAGGTGAGGTGTGTCAAGTGCAACAAGAAGTACCGAAGAGTGCCTTTGAGAGGGGTCTGTAAATGTGGTGGCAAGCTCATTCTCACCGTCCATGAGGGTTCGGTCAGGAAGTATATGGAAGTCTCACTGAAGATTGCCGAAGAGTTTGAAGTATCATGCTATGTGAAACAACGGCTGGAACTGATCAATATGGAGATCGACTCATTATTTGGCAGTGATGTGTCAAAACAGATGGATTTATCTGATTTTATGTAATGGTGATACATCTTTTAAGAGTTTTAATCAAAAACAATGCACCGAAGCATTTTTAATTAAGCTTTTCATAATAGGATACTGATTTTTATGTCAGATTGGACCGAGCCCACATGAGGATCGGACCCTTTTTCAGATTTATGTAATCAGTTATGGCGGAGGAGAAAATGAGTGAATCAGAAGAGACTAGAGGAAAAGAGGCATTTGAAGAATGGTCAAAATTTTTTAATTGTGATGACCCGTACTGGAAGATCTCCAAGAGATATGTCGACCCAAACAGGTCGAATCGATTGATGCAGAAATTTAACAAGATTGAGACTGATCACCCAGGATGGACCGATCATATGATCTCAGGTTATCCGACGTATTATGCAATTCTCTGCGTTCCGAAGGATGCATCCCCAGAGGTCATCAAGGAGTCGTATGAGAAGAAGATAAAACGCTCAGTCTATGGTCCGGAGCTTGTTGAGGAAGCCCACAACACGTTGAAAGATGAAAAAGCATCCGAAGATTATATTTTGGCTTTGGAACTCTTCGAGAGAGTTTCTCAGGTATTTAAGCCTATCGATAAGAAAGAGATAACAAAAAAACACGAAGATTTCCTTAAAGAGGAGAAGACTTATGCTGTTTCATCATATCTGGAAGATTTGCACAAGGAGTGGATCAGTCTATTCATAAAAGGTGCTCCGACGTTCTATGGCATGCTCGGACTTGATGATGGTGCTTCAAAGGAAGAAGTCGAAGTGAAGTTCAATGCGATGGACCAGTCGGGTATTACACGAGAGATATACACTATATTGAGTGATGACGACCTGAAATGGGATTATGACCTACTGATCGGCTTCTTCGAGGAGAATATTAACGAGTTCTTCCTGATTCAGATAAAAGGTAATCGGGATAGGTGGGATATAAAGGAGCATGAAGGGTTACTCCTGAAGTTCTTGAAGGATCACGACGATATCAGGCGGCTGGATGATATACTGACCGAACATGGTGACTGGAAGGATTATCTACCACCAAATGAGGGCTTCTACGATGTGTTATCTATAAAAAGGGAAGATATGCCGGAAAAGGACGAGGATATGGAGAAGTTCTTAATGGAGGCTTTTCTGAACCATGAGAGCGATGATAAGGCGAACTTGGCATTCGAGTGTCTGAAACAATTCGATCTGCGCAAGGAGTACGATTGGATGATCGAAAACCACGAATGGATAAACCAGATTGATCAGATTATGTCACCAAAAAGTGAGGACGAGGAGCCTGAAGTTCCTCTTGAAGAATAAAAAAATCCGAAAGGTGATTGAGATGGATGATATCGTAGCGGTCTACAAGGAACTTGAAGATCAACTCTCTTTCAAGGAGTTCAAAGCAATGATCGAAGAGAAGATCGATATGATGGGCGGCCTTTGTGATGAGGGGACAGCGGCCATAATGGTGGCACATGATTACGGAGTCAGTCCCCAGACCAAGATTTGTGATATCAAACCGGAAAAAATAAACGCCTGTTTTGTGGGAAAGGTTACACAGTCGAGTGACATCAATGAGTTCGTTCGTGACGATGAGACCGTGGGGAGGGTTGCCAATCTGACCCTCTCGGACGAGACAGGATCGATAAAGGTTGCCATCTGGGACGAGTACACCGACCTCGTGAAGACAGGGGATATTAAGATTGGTAATACTTTAAAGGTGAGTGGGTATATCAAGGAAGGGTACTCCGGTACCGAGGTCAACGTTGGAAAGAATGGGGGTATTGAGCCTATCGATCAAGAGATAGAGGTCAAAAGACACAAGATAGGGGAGATTTCACCAGACATGAGTGTCGTAAATGTAATCGGAAAGATCATCGATCTGAGTGATATCCGGACGTTTCAGAGGAAGGACGAGACGGAAGGTAAGGTAAAAAACCTGGTTATAGGTGACGAGACCGGCAGAATAAGAGTTGTGGTGTGGGGAGACATGACCGCCATAGAGGTTGAGTTGGGGTCTGTCGTCGATATTAGCAATGGTTACTCAAAAGAGAGTTACGGTTCAGTGGAGGTTCATCTGGGTAGGGGGTCCTTGATAAGATTGAGTGATGAAGATGTTGAGTACCGAGAAGAGATCACTCCGATAGACTGTATAGGGCTTGATGGTGTTTACAATATTGTTGGAAACATAACAGGTCTTGACACGATCAGAGAGTTTGTCAAGAAAGATGATAGTGTTGGCAGAGTGACAAACATCTTCGTGAGTGATAAGACAGGACGAATAAAGGTAGTGCTTTGGGATGAACATGTATCCCTTCTTGAAGAAGCAGATATTGGCTCTTCCGTGAAGATCACTGATGGATATTCCAAGATAGGAAGAAGTGACGAGATAGAGATAAACATAGGGTGGCGGGGCAGGATCACCCTTATGGATAAATGATGTAACTATTATTTTAACTGACCCCTCTTATCCAACAGTATTTCAGATCATTTTTAATGCGAATATGGTTATCATTGATGGTACGTTAGTTTCATCCTTGTTATGTCACGTTCGGACTGAACGTCTGAGACATCCGTTGGGCGTATAGGTTATTGTTCATCCTGATATCAAGCATTGTTTTTTTCAATACTCCTGAAACTTCACATTCTTTGGTCTGGCACCCCTTGACTCCATAGGCGAAGTTATCAGTTTGAACTTTCAAATGGAGTTAAGAAATGCTCGATAATTCCTTCTGGCGTTAATTTCAATTCATTTATTTTACTCTCGCATTTTGCCGATAATGTTTCAGGAGGTGCACTAGATCCACAAAGTTCAGAAACCAATATTCTCGCGTCGGATACCATCTCGGATAAACTATCCATGGTCAATGCATATATATCCGAGACTGAAATTGGTTCAGTTGTATACTTGTTTGGATGAACAACAACTTTAGTTCCTTGGACACCATCTAAAACATCAATAACATTTCAAGCAGCGTCTTTTCACATCCACCCAGCATCCCAGCCCGCTTCATCGATGAAAGCTTCAATTGATTCCTAATTCAAAAATCTGTCCTGAATTGTTTTTTTCTGTGTGTTTTCAGGCTTGTTGAGTAATAGTTTTCAATCAGATTGTTCGTAGCCGGGGCGCCTTCAAAGAAATTTTAGATTGTGCCATTTCATACAATATATGAGGTTTTATCTAGGTTTAATGAGTTTTAAAGATGTTTTATTGTAGTTATCGGCTTATTTATCCTATAAAATGCATGGGAATAGCAAAGGGGGCTATGGGCTGATACGAGAAAACGGGGTTGCGGATGGGTGAGTAATTGAAAAGAAATTTGCCTCAGATTCCCTCAAGCTCTCGATCTTTTCATAGCTCCATCAATCTCGTATAGAATCTCTTCATTGATTCATCTCAGCGCATCTGTGCGTTCTTCCACCATATTATCGAGGTGGTTTTCAAGTCTATTCAACTCATATTCATACTTGGTGATCTTCTCACGTGCCTCTTTTAATTCACCCTTGAGTTGAATCTTCGTCATCTCTTTTTCAATCATCTCGCACCTCTCGAGGCGGCTGACGGTTACACTACACTTGGAAAACTGCCCTCAAATTAAATATACACGCCCATAGTCAATTTGATCGATCAACAATAAATCTTTGAGGGGGATGGTCCTAAGATGAAGGATATATATGAGACCGCATCCGAATAACAGTATCAGTCACCACCTGTATTGGATTTTGTCCCTATATATCCTCATCCTTATGGAAAACGCCCTTGATTTATTCCTTAATCATATGTCACTATAAAACTTTTGCAGATACCTGTAATATTTTGGGTGTTAAATCTGTTGCAAAGGTAAGTTACTTATCGTTACAGAAGAAATATCAAATTGACAAAATGTTCACTCATATTAAGGACGGGAAGCTTGCAATGGTAGACATCTCCGAAAAAGATGACCAGTTGAGAAAGGCGATCGCCTCTGGGAATATCCGGCTGAAGAGGAGTACAATGGATGCCATAAAGGAGGGGAGTGTCGAGAAGGGGAACGTGCTGGAATGCGCAAGGCTTGCGGCTGTCATGGCTGTGAAGAACACTCCCGGAATGATTCCACTCTGCCATCAAATTCCAATAACCGGAATTGACATCGATTTTAAGATGATTGAAGATATCATTGAAGTTACTGTTTCAGTCGATTCAGTAGGAAAGACCGGTGTTGAGATGGATGCACTCTGCGGGGCAAGCGTTGCCTTACTCACCGTTTGGGATATGGTGAAATCGGCAGAGAAAGATGAGAGTGGCAACTATCCCGAGACGAGAATAAGCGAGATAAAAGTGGTGGAGAAGGTAAAGATTTGAGCCGAAAGGTTCTTTTTATAAAGGGTTGCTATTTAATCACATGATCGATGTTGGTATAATCGGCGGATCCGGATATACAGGTGCCGAACTCATACGTCTGTTATCGGGCCACCCTGAAGCTGAGATAAAAGTTGTAACCTCACGCCGTTTTGAAGGAAAGAAGGTAAGTGAGGTCCATACACATCTTAAGTCCATCACCGGGCTGGTATATGAAGGGGTAGAGACTTCAAAAGTTGCTGAAGTATCCGATATCGTCTTCACAGCAGTCCCACACGGTACAACTTCTGAGTATGTGCCGGAGCTCATAGAAAGCGGTGTATCAGTAGTCGATCTAAGTGCAGATTACAGGCTGAAGCCAGAGGAGTATGAGAGGGTATACTCAAGAAAGGCAGATAAAAGAGATGCCGTTTACGGGCTCTGCGAACTGCATCCTGAGGTCTTTGAAGCAAAACTTGTGGCAAATCCCGGATGTTATCCGACAGGTGCGGTACTTGCAGTGGCCCCACTTGTGGATAATGGCACCATAGAAAGTATTGTCTTCGACTCAAAATCAGGCATCACAGGATCAGGTGCAGATCCAACAGCGACCTCACATTATCCCACTCTTGCAGAAAATATTATCCCCTACAAGATGACAACACACAGGCACAAAGCAGAGATTGTCCAGGAGCTAGGTCGCCTTGGTAATGCTCGGATCAGCTTCACACCTCACGTGATCCCTGCAATGCGAGGTATCCTCACAACAGCCCACGTCTTCGTGAAGGAGAACCTGACCTCAGTTGAAATTGAGTCAATTTACCAGGATTTCTATGAAGATAAACCATTCATACGGCTCGGTGCAATCCCAACACTTCACTCTGTTCGCGGATCGAACTTCTGCGATATAGGATTTGAGGTGGAAGAGGATAGCGACAGGATTGTGGTTGTATCTACGATTGACAATTTGATAAAAGGGGCATCAGGGCAGGCTATACAGAATATGAACCTCTTATTTGGACTAGATGAGAGGACGGGACTCTTTAATGCCGGACTCTCGCCATAAAACCTAAAATAAAGGCCTTGGTTGTCTTACTTCCGGGAGTTCTGGCAGTTCACAGGTTTTTATCATCACCTGCGACTTCATATACCTTATCCTGTTCAGAATAATATCCTTTCCAGTTTCTGAGAATGCAAATACCGGAATGCCATTTCCAACCTGCACAAGGGACCTATCCGCCACTTCACGTATATACCTGGAAGCGCAGGAGGTTGTCACATCGATTAGCTCGATGAACTTCTTAACGTCATCCTCATTCATCCCACTTGTGTGGACTCCAAAGAGCACCACTCTTCCATCTCCATCCTTCTCTATTGCTCTGCATACTTCCGCCTCATCCACTTTTGAAACGGTGACTGCGACGTCCTTATATCCCTCTTCGAAGGCCACCTTCAGCCCTTCTTTCTGGTCTATCTTTGCACTTTTAGAATCGATAACTATGGATCCTCTATTCTCAAGCCTATCTATCAACTTCGGTATCGGCGTTGTCTTCACAAGACCCGACATTATCCCGCCGATTCCCTGTACAACCCCTGGCTCTGATGCAATTACCGTACCGGCACCATCACAAGGCTCAACTGCTGCGTCTATCATACCGGATTCCATCGCACAAGCCATAATCTCAGAGGTACCAAAATCTACAAAGTCCGGTTTGATCTCGATTACCCGGTCTTCTGTGCACATGCCAAAGGCCTTTATCCTACCCTCTATACTGTTTCTGATGGTATCTTCTGTTATTCTATCTACCCCACGAAGGGAATTTTGCAGGGGACAATACTCAAGTTTAATAGGTCCCTCAATCTCAGTCACTCTACCATCTTTTACTACGGCCCTGACCTTGCCATTAAGCTCGAATATATGTTCACTCATACTATCACGATCGTAAAATCCGGTTGGAGAGGATTCTATTTAAGACTGCTGTAAGTGGTTCGAAGATCAGATTGTAAAATAATCGGATGAAATGGTATTGTCCTAATCTACA
>Ga0209345_10002954_pt1 | contig 17981 bp, 22 predicted proteins | sample Cruoilmetagenom7_FD_187294 | JGI IMG/M metagenome (GOLD analysis project Ga0209345, IMG submission 187294) | Oil polluted marine microbial communities from Coal Oil Point, Santa Barbara, California, USA - Sample 7 (SPAdes) (version 2) | ecosystem: Environmental > Aquatic > Marine > Oil seeps ...
AAGGCAAGGGCGGGATTTATAATTTCGTGACCAAGCGCGGGCTGTGTCAGGGTGCCCGATCGAAAATTTCATGGACTCAGGTGGAAACCGGCAGTGCGGTGACGTGGAAATATCCATCCTGCGTTCTTAACGGCAAAGACAGCGTGGGCGAATTTTACTCCGTCGCGCTGACCAATAATTACCAGCAGGCCGATACTGGCACCAAGATGATCCATAATGGCAAAGGCAGCCGTTCCACCATCATTTCCAAAGGCATCAGTGCAGGCCACAGCAACAACACCTATCGCGGCCTTGTCCGGGTGGGCGCGAATGCCGATAATGTCCGCAATTTCACGCAATGCGACAGTCTGTTGCTGGGCGATAAAAGCGGGGCGCATACCGTGCCCTATATCGAGGTGAAAAACCCCACCGCCCAGATCGAGCATGAGGCAACCACCAGCAAGATCAGCGATGATCAATTGTTTTACGCGATGCAGCGCGGGCTGGGGCAGGAAGAGGCCGTGGCGCTGATTGTAAATGGCTTTGCCAAAGAAGTGATGAAGCAGCTGCCGATGGAATTTGCAGTTGAGGCGCAGAAGCTGCTGGCGATTTCGTTAGAGGGGAGCGTGGGCTGATGGAAACATTGCTTCTAGCTGTCCGGACCCCAAATGCCGGGGCCCGATGGGCCAAAACCATTGATGGCGCCGCTGCACGGCCGCGCGCCATCAAACAAACCGTTCCTTTGTCCGGGCATTGCGCCCGCCAGTCTGATTTGCTCCAGCCCGATCTCATCTGGTCTGATCCAATCCGGGCCAACCTGGCCCAGCCGTTTTTTATAGTATCTTTGTTGGCTGTGATGGGCCTTGGAATTTTGGTGATCGCGCAATGAAAAAAACCCTCTCCATTCGCACCGGTCCAAAGGACACAGCCGGGGCTGACCCGCGTGACACTTGGGGCGTTACGGGCAAGCGGCTCGACCGGTTGCATGAAATGGCGCGTGACCGGCGGCGCAATGCAAGTGATGCGGAAAAACTGCTGTGGGCCCGCTTGTCCGGCCAGAAACTGGGCGGATACAAGTTCAAGCGGCAATTCATCGTCGGTTCCTCGATTGTCGACTTTGCCTGCCCTGCGATGTGGGTGGTGGTTGAAATTGATGATGAGGATATCGGTTCGCAAGTAGAGGCGCTGAGCGACCGTAAGCTGGCCGAAGTTGGTGTGCGTGTCCTTCGTTTTACCAATGAACAAGTCGTGCAGGATATTGATGCAACATGCGCAGCCATCCTTGAAATGCTGGAAACCCCATTTGAAAAACCCCGCCGCCAAACAGCGCCCGCCGCTGACCCATACGCCGCTGACCCATACACCGCTGATCCAAACGATGCGGAATATTGAGAGATATAATGCTGCAAATTGATAATCTCACAGCCGAAATTGACGGCAAGACCATTCTTAATGGCCTGACGCTTACTGTGAATGCAGGTGAAATTCATGCGATCATGGGGCCTAACGGTGCAGGCAAATCAACGCTGGCCTATGTGCTGGGCGGGCGGCCCGGCTATAAGGTAACCGGCGGTTCGGTGACCTTCCAAGGCAAGGATCTGCTGGATCTTGAGGCGCATGAACGTGCCGCGCTGGGCCTGTTTCTTGGTTTTCAATATCCGGTTGAAATTCCCGGCGTGTCCAATGTTCAATTCCTGCGCGAGGCGCTGAATTCCCAGCGCAAGGCGCGCGGCGAGGACCCGCTGTCGGGGGCTGATTTTCTCAAACTCGCGCGCGAAAAAGCGGGCCTGCTTAAACTTGATATGGACATGCTCAAGCGGCAGGTAAATGTCGGTTTTTCCGGCGGCGAGAAGAAGCGCGCAGAGATGGTTCAGATGGGCATCTTGCAGCCAGCCTTTGCCGTGCTGGATGAAACCGATAGCGGGCTGGATATTGATGCGCTGCGGATCGTTGGTGACGGGATTAACCGCATCATGCGCCGCCCCGACAAAGCCGTGTTGCTGATTACACATTACCAGCGTCTGCTCGACGTGGTGAAACCTGATTTTGTCCATGTTCTGGCCAAGGGCCGGATCGTGAAGAGCGGCGGGCCTGAACTGGCGCTGGAGCTGGAAGAAGAAGGTTATGAGGCGGTGGCAGCTTGATGGCCGATCTGGCGGTTCTTCCAACCAATCGGGATGAAGATTGGCGCTATTCAGACAGCGCCTATCTGGCCGGCGCTGATGTACAAGCGATCAATCATTGGCGCACGCTGGATGTGCCAGCGGGCGAAACGCGATCGGAAACGGCCGCCCATCTATCGGGCGCGGTGGTTGACCGGTTGCGGGTTCATGTTGGCGCGGGCGGGCGTTTTAATGCGTTTATCACGCTTGGCGGCGGCCATTTCCAGCGGGCCGAATTGGAAATAACGCTGGAGGCCGGCGCCCATTTCGAATTTGGCGCGGTAACCGTGGGCGGGGATGACAAGGTGCAGGAAATTGTCACCCGCGTGATCCATGCCCAGCCAAATGCCACCTCTAACCAAGTGGTTCGCAGTGTCCATTGGGGCCATGCGACGGGGAATTTCCTTGGCCGGATAGAAGTCGCCCGCGATGCCCAAAAAACCGATGCGGCACAGAATTTTCGTGCATTGCTGCTCGAAAAAGGGGCCAGCGCGAATACCAAGCCGGAACTTGAAATTTATGCCGATGATGTAAAATGCGCGCATGGCGCTGCAATCGGCGCATTGGACGAGGAAGCGGCATTTTACATGGCCGCACGCGGGCTTCCGCCTAAAATTGCAAAACGTTTATTGGTGCAGGCATTTTTGGGCGATGCCTTTGCCGCGATGGCCGATGATGACGCGCGCGAAACAATGCTGGAGCAGGCATTGCATCAATTGGGGGATGCAGTGTGAGCGATCTGGCAAAATTGAGCCGGAAGGCGGATTTTCCCGGCCTTGTCACTGATGATGGCGGGCCGTGGCATTATCTGGACACCGCAGCGACCGCGCAAAAGCCCCAGCAGGTGATTGATGCGATGACCCGCGCCTTGGGCCGCGATTATGCGACCGTGCACCGCGGTGTTTATGCACGGTCTGCCCATATGACGCAGGCTTACGAAGCGGCAAGGCAGCGCATTGCATCCTTCATCGGCGCCAAGAATGCGGCTGAGTTGGTGTTCGTTCGCGGGGCGACCGAGGGTATAAATCTGGTTGCGCATTCTTGGGGCATGGCCAATTTGCAGCCCGGCGACCGGATTATGCTGTCGGTATTGGAACATCATTCCAACATTGTGCCGTGGCAGATGGTGGCCCAGCAGACCGGGGCGGTGATCGATGTTTGCCCGCTGGACCAAGACGGGCAGATTGATCTGGCGGCGCTGGAACAAATGCTTACCACAGATCATAAAATGGTGGCGCTGGCGCATGTTTCCAATGTGCTGGGTTCGATCCTGAATGCAAAACATGCTGCAAAGCTGGCACATGGCGTGGGCGCCAAGATATTGCTTGATGGCTGTCAGGCTGCGCCGCGCATGGCGCTGGATATGGCGCAGATGGGCTGTGATTTTTACGTCTTTTCCGGCCATAAAATTTATGGCCCGACCGGCGTTGGTGTGTTGTGGGCGCGCGCGGAATTGCTGGATGCGATGCCGCCGTGGCAGGGCGGCGGCGCGATGATCGACCGTGTGACGTTTGAAAAAACCACCTATGCCCCGCCGCCTCAGCGCTTCGAGGCGGGTACGCCGATGATTACAGAGGTGATCGCGCTGGCCGCGGCGGTGGATTATGTCGATGCGCTGGGGCTAGAAAACCTGTTTGTGCATGAACGCGCCTTGGCCGCGAAGCTGCGCGAAGAATTGCGTCAGATGAATTCGATCCAGCTGTTCGGGCCGGATCAATCGGCCGGAATTGTCTCTTTTGCGATGGAGGGGGTTCACCCACACGATCTTGGCACCATATTGGATGAAGACAATGTCGCGATCCGTGCCGGGCATCATTGCGCGCAGCCGCTGATGCAGCATATGGGCGTTTCGGCAACCGCACGGGCCAGTTTTGGCCTGTATAGTGATGAAGATGATATTGCCGCGCTGCTGCGCGGGATCGAACGAACCAAAAGGATATTCGGCTAGTGAGCGTGGATATGAACCAGCCCGGCAAGATTGCGGTTACACAAGTTGACGCTGTGGCCACGCCGCCGCGCGCGCGGGTCGAAGATGCGCAGGGTGCCTCTGAAACGCCCGCTGCTGAAGCGGCCAATTCTGAAACGATGGACGAAAAGCTGGAGCGTAAACGCGACTATCTTGAAGGGTTCCTGTCGAAAAAGCCGCAGAATGTTGCCTCGGATCAGCCAGGCGGCGATTTATACGAGGCGGTGGTTGCGGCGCTGAAGGAAATTTACGATCCTGAAATTCCGGTGAATATCTATGATCTTGGTCTGATCTATGCGGTTGAAATTTCGCCTGATGCTGATGTTGCGATCAGCATGACTTTGACCACGCCGCATTGCCCAGTGGCCGAATCGATGCCGGGCGAAGTAGAATTGCGTGCTGCATCAGTTCCAGGTGTCCGTGATGCCCAAGTTAATCTGATTTGGGACCCGCCTTGGGATCCGGGCAAGATGACCGACGAGGCCCGGCTTGAATTGGGGATGCTGTGATGGGGGAAATCAAAGAGACATCCCGCGCATTGCCTGCAGCAGTAACGCTTGCGCCGCGTGCGCAGGCGCGGATTGCTGATCTGATGGCCAATGCCCCTGAAGGCGCGATCGGGGTGAAATTGTCGACCCCGCGGCGTGGATGTTCTGGCCTTGCCTATTCGGTTGATTATGTGACCGAGGAAGTGAAGTTCGATGAGAAGATCGAAACGCCGGGCGGCATCTTCTATATTGACGGGGCCAGCGTGCTCTATCTGGTCGGGTCAACCATGGATTGGGTGGAAGATGATTTCACCGCTGGTTTCACCTTTGAAAATCCCAATGCAAAGGGTGCCTGCGGCTGCGGTGAAAGTTTTACGGTCTAAATTTTGGCCAAATGCATTAGCGTTTAAGCAATGCCGCGATGCAGGCGGCGCGGTCTACATCCAGCCCATCGCTAGCGCGGCGCGCATCGACATAGGTGGCGCTGGGCTGTGCCCCTTTGCGCAGCGGGTATAGATAGACATCCAGCACGCAGGCTTCGCCGTGGAACTGCAATTTGCGCGTATCGCCTTCGATCACGTCGAGGCGGGCGGTGCCAAACTGGCGTTGCAGCCCTGCTGCGCTGGCCCCGATCACCCCTTGTACACCCGGGATATTCATCACCCGCGGCGCCTGAAATGCGCCGGATTGCGGCGGCGGTGCGGGCCGTGTTGGCGGGACTGATACTGGCCTTGATATTGGGCGCTGGGCGTTTGGGTTGGGCGCGGCGCCCTGGGTGCCTGAAACACAGGCACCCAGCAGGGGCAGCAAGACAAGAATCAGCTTACGCGGCATTGGCTGGCCCTTTCTGCCCGTGGATGAGATGGGCGGCAGTGGCCGCGCCTATTACCGGCGCGAGTAGATTGATGAATGGCACCATCAGCAATGTGGCAACCACCGCGCCCAATGCAAAACGCCCCGCCCCGCCCAGCGGCGCAGGTTCGCCAGCATCTCTTTGATGGCGCAGCCACACAATATCCTGTAATTCCCGCCCAAGCAGCCAGCTATTGACCGCCCAAAACAGGATCGGGGCGCCGATGCCGGTCGCCAGCAAGATAATGGCAAAGGGAGCGGCCAATAAATTGGCCATGATCACCCGCCCGGCCCCGCGCAATGAATGGCCCAGTTCTTCGCGCCAGCCGATTGAGCGCGTGCCAGATATCACTTGCGGGTAATGCTTTACCTCGACCGCATGAACCACCTCGTCAGCAAAAAATTGCAAGACAAACAGCGCGGCCAGCCGGAATAACAGCCATGCCCCCACAATCATTAGCAAGCTTGCTGCAACCACGCCCATCCCGGCTGCGTATGGCCATTGCATCTGCGCGAACATCCGGTCAGCCAGATACCACCCGCCTGCACCCAGCAGTGCAAAAATCGCCACTGTCACCAATGCTGATTTGGCCAACACGCGCAGAATGGCCGGATCAAACAATTGCTGCAGGGCGCGGGATAGGGCGATTATCAGACTTATCATTTGCCCAGCCTGTGGCGCGGCTGCACGGCACAAGTCAATCCGCCAGTTTGCCGTAAACGGCAGGCAGGCCTTGGCGCGCGGCGTATCAACGGCTAGGCGCGCCCTTCTGATTGATCATATTTCCAAGGAATTTCATGTCTGACACCCGCACAGCGCCGCGCTATGATGTCATCGCTATTGGTAATGCGATCGTCGATGTAATGGCCCCATGCGAAGATGCGCTGATCGCAGAGCTTGGGCTGCACCGCGGCGGGATGACACTGATCGACACTGATGGCGCTCGCCATTTGTATGAAGCAATGGGCCCGGCCAAGGAAATATCGGGCGGATCGGCTGCAAATACATTGGCGGGGCTGGCGGCGCTGGGCGCAAAATGCGCCTTTATCGGGCAGGTCGCAGATGATCAGCTGGGCGAAGTGTTCAGCCATGATATCCGGTCAGCCGGGATTGATTTTGGCACTGCTGCGCGCGCGGGCGACCCGCCTACGGCCCGCTGCCTGATATTCGTCACCCCGGATGGGGAGCGCACGATGAACACGTTCCTTGGCGCCAGCCAGTTCCTGCCTGCTGCTGCGCTGGATGAAGCGGCCATTGCAGATGCCGCGGTGCTTTATCTTGAAGGGTATTTGTGGGACCCTGAAGAGCCGCGCAGCGCCATGCGCCACGCCATCGCGGTGGCGCGCGCCGCCGAACGAAAAGTTGCCTTCACTGCATCGGAAAGCTTCGTGATTGACCGGCACGGGGATGATTTCAGGGCGATGATCAAGGATGGGTTGATCGATATTTTATTCGTGAATGAAAGCGAACTGGCCACATTGACGGGCGAAGCAGATTTTGATGCCGGTCTTGCCGCGCTGGCCCCTGATGTGCCGGTATTGGTTGCGACCCGCAGTGCCAAGGGCGCTGTTGCATTGATGGGCGGACAGCGCGGCGAAGTGGCCGCGCAGCCGGTCGCTAAGGTGGTTGATACCACAGGCGCGGGCGATCTGTTCGCGGCGGGTTTTCTGGCCGGGCATGTTCGCGGCGAATCTCTGGATGATTGTCTGACCATGGGGGCCATTGCGGCCGCTGAAGTCATTTCGCATTTCGGCGCGCGGCCAGAAGCGGATTTGCAGGCGCTGATGGCAGAAAAGCTGGGCTAATTTGCAGCGCACGGCATTTTGGATGTAACGTTTGCATCCAGTCTAAAGCCATGCCCTCCGCCAGAGGCTGACCCTGCCTAGGGCGGGGTTGGCAGCCGATCTTGCGTGATGTTCAATCAGGCATCCTTCAGGGCCTGCTCGCTCAGAATTGGCAGTTTATCCGCGTTCCCGCGCCACTTCGCGCCAACCAATGTCGCGGCGGCAGAAACCATCGGGGAAATTGATTGCGTCGACCGCGCGGTAGGCTGCCGCCTGTGCCTGGGTTACATTTGCGCCGGTGGCAGTAACGCTGAGCACCCGGCCGCCATTTGCGACAAGGCGTCCACCTTCATCAAGCCGGGTGCCTGCGTGGAAGATCTTTGCCCCGCTGGCCCCATCTGCCTCACCAGCTGCATCTACCGTGTCAGCCCCGGCGCCGCCCTCACCAAGATCAATCAAACCGCCCTTTTCTGGCGCGTCGGGATACCCCTTTGCTGCAACCACAACGGTTAATGCAGTTTCATTTTTGAACCGGGCTGGCTGTAATGCGGCCAATTTGTTATCTGCACAAGCAAGCATCAATTCGCCCAGATCGCTGTCCAGCCGGGTCATCAGCACTTGGCATTCCGGATCGCCAAAGCGGCAATTATATTCAATTAGCTTGGGGCCCTGATCAGTCAGCATAAGCCCTGCAAACAGCACGCCGGAATAAGGCATCCCTTCATCGGCGAGCGTGCGCACAGTGGGCGCGATGATTTTTTCCAATACTTCGCCGCGCATCATTGCATCCAGCACGGGCGCCGGGCTGTATGCGCCCATCCCGCCGGTGTTGGGGCCGGTATCACCTTCGCCAACGCGCTTGTGATCCTGTGCAGAACCAAAGGAGAGTATTGTCGCGCCATCGGTTAGGGCAAAGAAACTTGCCTCTTCGCCCTGCATGAATTCTTCGATTACCACTTCTGCGCCGGCGGCGCCAAAGCGCCCGCCAAACATATCCTCCAGCGCGATCACTGCTTCTTCGCGTGTTTCAGGGATGATCACGCCTTTGCCCGCAGCAAGCCCGTCTGCCTTGAGCACATAGGGGGGCTGAAACTGGTCTAATGCTGCAACAGCCTGATCAAATGAAGTCGTGCGGATATATCCGGCAGTGGGAATGCCGGCCCTTTGGCACAGATCTTTGGTGAAACCCTTGCTGCCTTCTAATTGCGCGGCCGCTTTCGATGGGCCGAATACCGAAATGCCTTCGCCGCGCAAACTGTCGGCTAAACCGTCAACCAGGGGCGCTTCGGGCCCAACCACCACCAGCCCGATTCGCTGCTGGTCGCAAAATTGGATTACAGCGGCATGATCTGTGCAATCAAGGGCAACACAATCGGCATGTTCAGCAATTCCGGGGTTGCCGGGCGCTGCATAAAACCTATCGTGCGTGCCCGATAGCAAACGCGATTGCGCCAGCTTCCAGCTAAGCGCATGTTCGCGTCCGCCCGATCCCAGCAACAGGATATTCATGCCCGGCCCTCTCGAAAATAGTGAAGTTAATGGCGGGCTGGTAGCGCGTGTCCGCGCGGGCGACAATTGCGAACCCCTGACCATCACCGAAATTTCTACGCAGCTGAAACGAACGGTGGAGGATCGTTTTGGGTTTGTGCGCCTGCGCGGCGAATTGTCAGGCGTGAAACGGGCTGCATCCGGGCACCTATATTGCGCGTTAAAAGACGAAAAGGCAGTGATCGACGGGGTGATGTGGCGCGGCAATGCACAGCGCCTGTCGTTTGAACCTGAAGACGGGATCGAAGTCATCGCGAGCGGTAAGCTGACCACTTATCCGGGCCGTTCCAAATATCAGATAGTGATTGATAAGCTGGAAGTGGCGGGCGAAGGCGCGTTGCTGGCCCTGTTGGAAAAAACCCGCCAGAGGCTGGCAGCAGAAGGGTTGTTTGCGGCGGGGCGCAAACAGGCCCTGCCATTTGCTCCGCGCGTGATCGGTGTGGTTACATCGCCCACCGGCGCGGTGATTCGCGATATTTTGCACCGCCTGTCTGACCGTTTCCCCAGCCATGTGCTGGTCTGGCCGGTTCTGGTTCAGGGGCGCGGTTCAGCAGAACAGATCGCTGCGGCAGTGCGCGGTTTTTCTGCGATTAAGCCCGCAGGGCCTGTCCCGCGGCCCGATCTGGTGATTGTCGCGCGCGGGGGCGGGTCAATCGAAGATTTGTGGGGCTTTAATGAAGAAGCGGTCGTGCGCGCGATTGCGGATTGCCCGATCCCGGTCATTTCTGCCGTTGGACATGAAACCGATACAACGCTGGCCGATCATGCCGCTGATGTCCGCGCGCCAACGCCCACTGCCGCAGCTGAAATGGCGGTGCCCGTAAGGGCTGATCTGATGGCGGCGGTAGAAGATTTGGCGCTGCGCCAAAAACGCGCCGCGCCGCGCCCCGTTATGTTAGGGCGCGAACGGTTGAGCGCGCGAGTGCAGCGCCTGCCCCGCCCCCAGTCATTGTTGCAACCACAGGCCCAGCGCCTTGATGATCTGTCTGAACGTTTGCGGCGCGGCCTGGCCGACCGGGCTGCGCATGCGCGCACATTGTTGATGGCGGATAAGGTGCGATTATCCGCGCCGCTGCTGCGTTCGCGTCTGGATCAGGCGCGCCATCGATTGGCATCGGCGCGGCTAGGGCCGGCCCTTGTGAAAAACCGCACAGCGCGGGAGGCTGAACGCTTCAGCGCCTTGGAACGAGTGTATCTCTCGCTCAATCCCAAGGCTCCGCTGCAGCGCGGGTTTGTAATGGTCACAGGGGAACGCGGTGAATTGCTGCGCAACCGCGAAACCGCGGCGCATCAGGCGCGGCTGGCCATCGAATTTTCCGATGGGATGCTGGATGTTGTTCCTCTTGGTGCAGAAAATGGTTCGCGCTCAGAAGGTAAACGGGCCGCTGGGCAACGAAAATCGCGGCCCATCTCATCTCGGGCCTCATCTCGGGCCTCATCTCAGACCCCATCTCAGAATCGACAAGAAGATTTGTTTGACTGAAGCAGACTTGCTAGGGGGCTAATATGTTGATGTCTTCAGGCGATAGCGCCGCTAAACTGATTTTTGGCCCCAATGGCTTTCGCGTCATGCGTGCCGGCCAATTTGTTCTATGCGCTGTCACTGGTGAGGTGATCCAGCTTGAAGAGCTCCGCTATTGGAGCGTGGAATTACAGGAACCCTACGCCAGCGCGCAGATTGCCACCCGGCGCGCATTGGCAGCGGGTTGATGGCTGCTGGCAGATTAGGGTTATTGCCCGCTGCTGCTGCAATCTTGGCATTGTTGGCCAGCTGCAACGCGGCCCCATTATCCCAATCACCAGAAACGCTGGGTCCGACCAGGGCGGCCAAGGCCCAAGGCGTAGAGGAAGGTACATCCCCCGCGCCAGCGCCCCCGGCACCGCCATTCACACCGCCATCCACACCGGCTTCCGCACCCATATTGGCCCCCACCCCGGCCCCCGCGCCCACCAGACCTGCAAAGTTCGTTTTTTCTGGCGAGCTGATCCAAGGGGGCTGGATTCGCGGGCAGGCACCTGCTGGCGCTTTATCTGCCCAGCTTGGGACCAAGGAATTGGTTCTGGACGGGCAAGGGCGCTTCTTTGCCGCCTTTGACCGGGATGCCGGCGCGATTGCCTCCCTGTCTGCGCGTGTTGAAGGGGGGAGGGCAATTGAAAGCCTGATCGCCATCAGCCCGCGCGCTTGGAAGATAGAGCGGATCAACCTTGCCCGGCCAACCGGCGCGGCGAGCAAAGCCTTCATGGTCCGCCGCCGCCCCGAACTGGCGCAGATTAATGCCGCACGGCGGGTGAATGCGGACAGCGATGGCTGGAGGCAGACATTCATCTGGCCGGTAAAGGGGCGTATTTCGGGCCGATTTGGATCGCAGCGTATCTATGCCGGGGTTCCCGGCAGCTATCATTCAGGGATTGATATTGCGACGGGCAAAACAGGCACACCCTTTGTTGCGCCAGCGGACGGCGTGGTGGTGTTGGCGGCGAGCCGCCCGTTTTCGCTTGAGGGGTATTTGTTGATCATTGATCACGGTATGGGATTGAACAGTGCCTTTCTGCACAATTCGAAGATTGCAGTGAAGGTTGGCGACAAGGTCAAGCAGGGCCAGCATATTGGCAATATCGGTTCAACTGGCAGCGCCACGGGCCCGCATCTTCACTGGGGCATTAAATGGCGCGATGCCCGGCTTGATCCGCTGTTATTTGCAGGGCCGATGTGACCTTTGTTTAACCGCGCTGCTACTGGCACCGGCATGAAGGCTGATCGCGATCTAGCGCCCAACCCAGCCCGCAATCCTGGCGCGGGCCGCATGGCCGCGATGCGGCTGATCTTGATCGCGGCGGTGGCGCTGGGTCTGGCCCCGGGGACATGGCTGCGCAGCCCGGCGAGGCTGGTTGACCATCAAGCCCCGGTTATTTTCACACCCTTGGCGCTGCCTCAAATCAATGCAGGGGAGGCGGCATTGCTGCGCGGCTGGCGGATGACCAGTGCAAACGAACATTTTGGCGGTTTTTCTGCATTGGCGGCGATCGATGGGCAGACATTGGTATCGGCCAGCGACCGCGGACGGATCCTGCATTTATCACTTGGCGATCCCGCTACGCCTGCGGCGAGGATGGAAAGGCTGGGCGATAAAGCGCAGCCTGATAAGCGCCTGACTGATGTGGAATCCATGGCCTTTGATCCTGTATCGGGCACTTTCTGGATTGGATATGAAGGGGTTAATGCGATCGAACGCCTTGATCGCAATTTTGGCGCGGCCCAGCGGGTGCAGCCGCCCCAGATGCGTAATTGGCCGGCCAATAAGGGGGCAGAGGCAATGGCCCGGCTCAATGATGGCCGTTTCATTGTCTTGGCGGAAGGCAATCCGGGCTGGAATTGGGATGAGAGGGAGTTTCCCGGGCTATTGTTTCCTGCCGACCCGCTGGGCGCAAGAGAGGCGCTGTCTTTCCGGTTTTCTGCCCCGCCGGGATACCGCCCGGTTGATATGGTTCAAATCCCCGATGGAAGAATGGTGATATTGCTGCGCAAATTGCATTGGCAATTGCCGCCTCGTTTCTCGATCAAGCTGGTGGTGGCCGATTTAGATGGGATCAAGCCGGGCGGGCTGTGGCATGGCAGGCAAATTGCAGCGATTAAGCCGCCTTTGCCGTCTGACAATTACGAAGGGCTGGCAATGTGGCCGCGCGCTGATGGTTCGTTAAACCTATGGATCATTTCAGATGATAATGGCGCTGCTTTCCAGAATACATATCTGCTGCAAATGCGCTGGGATCCGCGCCTGGATAAACCAGCGCGGCCCGCAGGTTCAGGCCAGTAACGGGCAAACGAAAAGGCGCGCAGCCCCGCCGCGCGCCCATTCAATTGTTTGATTTGTGATTGTCCGGGTTTTGAAACCGGGGGCAATCAGGCCGCTGCTGCGGCCTCTGCTGCTGTTTCAGCCTTGGCCAGATCACGCTTCACCTTACGGGCGCGGTCGCTGAGCTTTTCATTCTTGGTCTTGCGCAACCAATTATCCAGCCCGCCGACATGTTCTACAGAACGCAGCCCATTGGTCGAAACGCGGAATTTGAAGCTGCGTTCCAGCTTCTCGCTCATCAGCGTAACATTTTGCAGATTGGGCAAAAACACACGCTTGGTCTTGTTGTTGGCGTGGCTAACATTGTTGCCGACTTGGCGACCCTTGCCGGTCAGTTCGCAGATGCGCGACATGATTGATCTCGTTCGATTGCAGGCCCGTGGCAATTGCTTAGGGGCCTTGTTACGTAAGGAAAGGCGCGCGCTTAACGCTGCCTTCGCGAATCGTCAAGCAAACTGCGACATTGACGTGCATTGTGTTGCAGCATTTGTAGGTGCAGGCTAGCGCATTGTAGATGACCCGCTGGCCTCTTCCCGAACCGATGCGTCACGCGCTGGAGCAGGCTGGTATTGCCGCAGCAGCGGGCGAAGTGCCGGTGGGCGCAGTGGTAATGCGCGCAGGCATTGTGGTGGCCAGCGCCCATAATTCCCCGCGCGCAATGCATGACCCCACCGCCCATGCAGAAATTCTTGCGATTCGCGCTGCGGCCAAGACGCTGGGGCGCGAACGGCTTTCAGATTGCGAATTATGGGTCACGTTGGAACCATGCGCGATGTGCGCGGGCGCCATTGCCCATGCGCGCATTACAAAACTTTATTATGCTGCATCCGATCCCAAGGGCGGGGCAGTGGAACAAGGCGCAAAAGTGTTCGAGCAGGCGCAATGTCTGCACCAGCCAGAGGTTTATTCTGGCATTGGCGGGCAAGAAAGTGCTGAATTACTTCGTGAATTCTTCCAGCAACGGCGTTAAGGGCCGCGCCATATTTTTGCCGCGAATTTGTCCATAGCGCCCGATCGGCTGCGGCCACAGGGGGCCGGACGGAAGCGTTTGCCATAACAGATATGCACTTCTTCCAGCCACCCTTTGCGGCCAAGATCAATCCCGATGTGGCGCGGCTCTATCCCATCATTGCTTGCAGCTATTGCATTGCGGATATGGCCGGCAGACAGCCCCTTTTTGCGCGATAGCTGGTCCATGTCGGGAAATTTCAGGCTGTTCCACAAGATGCGAGTAACCTTGAAATAGGTTTCAGCGGGCCGTTTCATGCAGCTGCCGTGTTTGGCCCATTGGCGCGCGATCAAACGGGCGGAGGGCATCATGCATAAATTACGCCGCAGTTCAGTGGGGGTGAGTTTATGCGTAGTGGGGCAAAATTGGGGCCATCTATTTTTCTGGCCCTTGGATGATTGGGGCCACAGGCCATGCACTACGAAACTGAACCGGCCATTGGCCCCTGAACATTGGATTCTATCCTGCCGCCGGGTTTGGCGCCCCTTACAAAATTGGGGCGACCAGCTCAGCGCTAGCGTATAGCCAGCCACCGGCAGGCGGCGGACCGGCCCATCCGGCAGCGCCGCAGGCACGGACATTTTTGCAGGCATCCGGCATTGGTAAGCCTGCGCCAACACCGGCGTAGCGCCTATGCCAGCGCCTATGCCAGCGGCGCAGTAGGCCAGCACCGCTGCAGCGCGGGGTAAATCATTCAAATACAGCAGGATCATCCCGATCTACTCTGGGCTGATTAAACCATGGTTTGGCATCGGCGCGGAATAAATTGATGGTCGCAGCCAATTGCAACAGGGCAATGGATATAGTGAGAATTTGCGGCAAACTGACAGGGCTAGCAATGGCATTGGGCAGGCTTGTCAGGCCAATAACGGTAAAGGCGGCCAGCAACCATTTGGCGATCGAACTTCTGCGCCGCGCTGCAAAAAACCACAGCAGCAGCGATACGAATATGCTGATCGCGAAGATCGCGATCACTGCGCCGCGGCCCCAGCCAAGCAGGGCGATTGCCGGGTCGGACTGAAATTGCACAATTGTTGCTTCGTAGCTGAGGAATATATTGATCAAGCTTAACGCCAGTGATCCCAGATATAGTCGTTCGAAAGCGATTATGGAATTTGGCCGCATGGAAAAGCCCCCTTTGCGATGAATCCAATCAGTCTGGCTGAAATTTATCAAGCTGACAATGCGGCGGATAGGCCGTGCTGGCGGCGGCGGGTTGCAGCGTGCGTTACAGCATGCGTTACAGCGGTGTGAAATCGAGGCCGATATCAGCGGCAGGCGCGCTTTGGGTTAAACGCCCAACAGACACGAAATCGACCCCGGTGGCAGCTTTGGCCGCGATGGTTTCCAGATTGATCCCGCCTGATGCCTCTGTCGGCACACGCCCCGCCACCAGCATGACAGCTTCGCGCAAGGTCGCAGGGCCCATATTGTCGAGCAGCAAATGATCTGCGCCTGCAGCCAATGCAGGCTCGATCTGGTCGATCCGGTCTACTTCGCATATGATTTTGGGCACACCTGCCGCCCGCGCCCGGCGCACAGCAGTGCCAACATCACCCGCCACCGCGACGTGATTATCCTTGATCATTGCTGCATCCCACAGCCCCATTCGGTGGTTGCTTGCCCCGCCCATTCGTGCGGCGTATTTTTCAAGGATCCGCAGGCCGGGAATGGTCTTGCGCGTATCCAGCAGAACGCAAGAACCGCTTTGCCCCCCTTCGCGCATGGCATCGACATAGCTGCGGGCCATTGTGGCAATGCCGGATAAATGCTGGACCGTGTTAAGCGCGCTGCGTTCACCCGTTAACATGGCGCGGGCATTGCCCGACAGGCGCATCAGATCGCTACCGGCGGGGACCTGCGCGCCTTCTTCCACCAGAATTTCGATGTCCATATCAGGCTGGAGGGCGCGAAAGAATGCCTCGGCCACGGGCAATCCGGCCACTACGATTGCATCGCGGCTGTCCATCACGCCGGAAAAACGCGCATCGGCCGGAATGACACTTTCAGAAGTTATATCATGCCCGCCGCCGGGCAAACCCTCGCCCAAATCCTCTGCCAGGGTGCTGCGGACAAAGGCGGGAATGTCAAATCCGCGAAGGCTAAAATTGCTCATGATTATGCTCTTGTCTCTTTTTCGGCGGGCCTCAAGCATGGGCGGGCCTTAAATCTGGGCGGGCATATAGGGGCACCCCGCTAAGCGGTAGCCCTGTCAGGCCCCTGTCAGGTACCGTGCAAATTAATACACGAACCGCTCAATGCACGAACCGGGCAACCACGTCGCGATAGCTGCGTGAAACCTTCACTTCCGCGCCCGAGGCGAGCACCAAAAAGCATTCGCCATTGGTATGGGGTTTAACCTGCCGCACTTGATCAAGATTGACGATGGTCGAACGGTGCACACGTTGGAATTTGCGCGGATCAAGCCGGCGTTCCAGATCTTTCATCGTTTCGCGCAGGATCAGCGAATTATCGCCAGTATAGATGCACATATAATCGCCCGCCGCCTCGATATGTTCGATCGAGCCGACTTCGACGCGAAAGATCTGGCCGCGATCCTTCACATTGATCAATTTTTCAAACCGTTCAGCAGTATCCACATCGGTTTCGGCGAATTCTTCTGCCGCATTGGGCGCAACTTCTGCCAAGACATTCATGAGATTGAGAGCTTCTTCGGCAGAATGTTTTTCCGTCAGCCGCACCCGCACCCGTTCGATTGTATCGGCCAGCTTGTCGACATCCACCGGCTTCATCAGATAATTGACTGCATTGGCCTCGAACGCGCGGATTGCATGTTCCTGATAGGCGGTGACGAATACGAATAAGGGCGGTTCGATTTCCATCACGCCTTTGACCACGCTAAACCCGTCAAACCCGGGCATTTCAATGTCGAGGAAGACCAGATCAGGCCTCTCGGTTTTGATCTTTCGGATTGCTTCGCGGCCATTGGCGCAAGTATCGATAACTTCGATATCGTCAAATGCCTCGAGCCGTAATTGCAGGCCCTGAATGGCCAGTTTTTCATCATCGACGATAATGGTGCGTATTGTCATATCATTGATCCAATTGTGCGCAGGGGCGGCGCGAATGTGTTGAGGCCAAGGGACATCGCGCGGGCAGCAGCGTGTTCATCGCGGGAACGCTTCGGGTATTGTGTGTGCACGCCCGGATCTTTCAAGACCCGGATCTTTCAAGAATGGTCTGGCCATTTGTGGTTACGATTGAACGATCCGCATTCGTTTCTGGTTCTACTTCCTGTGTTTCAAATGGTAATTCGATCACCACTGTAAAGCCCCCTTCGCGCGGGGCGCGGATTTCGAACAATTGGTCTTCGCCATAAGCTTGGCTCAGCCGGTCACGAATATTTGCAAGGCCGACACCAGTTGATTGTTCGCGGCCTTCTCCGGTCATCGCGCCGGGCAAAGTGTGCTGGGGCAAATTCAGGTTAAGGCCCGGGCCAGTATCAGAAACGACAACCCGCAGCCGCGGCCCGGCGAGCTGGGCTGAAATGCTGATTTCGGCGCCTTCTTCTTGTTTTGAAACAGCATATTTGATCGCATTTTCCACCAGCGGCTGCAGCAACATGGCGGGCAGGCAGGCAGCGTTTGCGGCCGGATCAATCTGGAATTTGGTCTGCAATCGTTCCTCAAACCGCATACGCTCGATGCCAAGGTAGAGTTTGAGCGTTTCGATTTCCTGCGCCAGCGTGACCTTGCCGCCAGCTTGGGTGAGCAATGTGTGCCGTAAAAAGGAGGATAGCCGGGTTAACATCGCATTGGCCGGCTCGGTCTGTTTCAGCAGCACCAGAGTGCTGATTGAATTTAACGTATTGAACAGGAAATGCGGATTGAGCTGGTATCGCAGCATGGCCAATTGCGCGGCAATGGCTTGCGCTTCCAACCGTTCCAGCCGGTCGGCCTGTTCTTCCACCTGCAAGAAATAATTGATCGCATAATACAGCGCGGACCATGCCCCGAGCAAGGTCATCGGCAGATAGACCAACCCGATCAGCAATTGCGCGAAAGAAGATTCGCTATCGGGCCGATACAAGCTCAGCACCCATGCCTCGATAAATACATAAAGCGCGATGGCAAATGCCAGCGCCACTGCAGTCAAGCCCCAGGTCACCACTGGGCGGCGCGTGATCAACTGACGAAATATGACCGATAAGATCAGAGTGACTGAAAATCCGGTGGCCGCTTCGATGAATAAGAACACGACAAATGATGGTTGCTGCTGATTGACCAGCGCCGTCATCGTGCGCAGCAGGAAAAGCCCGGTCCAGCCTGCAACTTGCAAGCTCCAGAATGCCCGGTTCTTATTACGAAAGAACGGCGT